>Ga0123341_1000006_pt1 | contig 149197 bp, 145 predicted proteins | sample Turbeapinknodule_FD_89959 | JGI IMG/M metagenome (GOLD analysis project Ga0123341, IMG submission 89959) | Root nodule microbial communities of legume samples collected from Mexico - Turtle bean Mexico pink nodule | ecosystem: Host-associated > Plants > Roots > Nodule | place: Mexico: Nepantla...
CCCGGGAAGTTGCAGGAATGGGCGCGAACCTTGGGAAACGGCGCCGCATTGGCCACGAAGGGCAGACCAGGAAGAGATGTCGAAAACGGTCTCTGGTCAGCCCTGCAAACGCGTTTGCAGGGCGTTGACGGGACCACGCTGGCGATTAAACTGGAAATAATACTGCATGGCGTGATCCTCCTTTCTCGAAAGGGTTGCGGGATTCAATTACCATTGCCGGTGGTAAGAGGCAAGGGAGCCCCAGTAAGCTCAACAGAGCCTCTCCTGAGGTGCCCGCAGCGGCCTCGAAAGGACGCGGTGGGTGCGGCTGATGGCTGATGGACGCAAGAGGCAGTGTAGAGCGCGTCGCTGCGACCCATCCCGAAATTATCCCGCCGGATCACCACCCGACAATTCTAGCCGCCGCCCTATCCCGATGCTCTCGAGAAACGTCTCGTCGTGGCTGACGACCAGCAGCGCCCCGTCATAAGCACGCAGCCCGGCTTCGACCGCTGCGATCGAGTCGATGTCGAGATGATTGGTCGGCTCGTCGAGGATCAGCAGCGGCGGCGGTGCCGAGCCGAGAACGCAGGCAAGGCCGGCGCGCAGCAATTGTCCGCCGCTGAGCGTCGAGACAGCCTGCAGCGCCGCGTCGGCCCTGAACATGAAGCGGGCAAGGGCAGCCCGGCAGGTGTTTTCATCGGCCTGACGGTTGATCCGGCGAAAATTATCGCGGATCGAGGCCGACGGATCGAGAAGGCTGACCTTCTGATCGAGCATGGCGAAACCGGTCATGACGCCGATCATGCCGGCCCATGGCTCGAGTTCGCCGGTAATAAGCGAAAGCAGCGTCGTCTTGCCCGAGCCGTTGCCGCCGGTGACGGCAATGCGCTCCGGTCCCGTCACGTCGAAGGAGAGATCGCGGATGACGGGTTCACCCGGCCGATAACCCGCTGTCACGCCATCCAATTTCAGCACGATTTTGCTCGCGGGTAGCCCGGTCGGCGGCAAAGTGCCCGACAAGGGCTGCAGGATCTCGATTTTCTCGCGCGCTGCCTTTGCCTCGTCCAGAGCCTGGGCCCGCCGGCGTTCGGCGAGACGGGCATTGTCGCCGCCGGTCGTTTCGCTCCGCTCCTTCATGCCGCCGAGCATGATGCGCGGGATACCGCCCTTGGCGGCCATCTTCCGCCCAGTGCTATCCCTGTGCGCCTGACGCTCCAACGTCGCCTGCGCCTTGCTCGCGACCTCGGCCATGCGTTTTTCGGCATCGGCAAGATCGTGCTCTGCCGCCGCAAGCTCCAGCGCCTTGCGCTGGCGATAATGGCTCCAGCTGCCGCCATAACGGGTGGCGCCGAGCGACGTCAGTTCGACGATCGCATCCATGCTTTCGAGCAGTTCCCGGTCATGGCTGACGATGATCGCGCCGGCCCGCCAGCCCGATATCAGCGCGATCACCGCCTCGCGGCCGTCGCGGTCGAGGTTGTTTGTCGGTTCGTCGAGCAGCAGAAAATCCGGCTCGGTGAAAACAAGCGCGGCAAGCCCGGCTCGGGTGCGCTGCCCGCCGGATAGCGCGGCAAGCGGCGTCTGCGGCTCTGCGTCGAGCCCGGTGCGATGAAGCGCTGCGGCCATGCGCGCCTCCAGCGTCCAGTCGGCCGATGAAAGCTCGTCGGCCGTCGCCTCGCGGTCTTCGGCCCGACGAAGGACAGCAAGCGCATCGGCCACGCCGAAGAGATCGGCGACGGTCTCATCCGGTGCGACCTGAACGCTCTGACGGAGAATGCCGAGGCTGCCGTTGACGGAGATCGCCCCCGATTGCGGCTTGATGTCACCGCAGACGAGCTTCAACAGCGTCGTCTTGCCGACGCCGTTGCGGCCGACGAGACCGCTGCGGTCCGTCCCGAAGCTCAGATCGAGATCGGAAAAAAGCGGCCGCCCGTCAGGCGTGGCCCATGAAATTTTCGAGAGAGTGATGGATGCAGGCATGGATACGGATTTCCCCATTGGCAAGGCGAACTGGCATTGCGATCGGGTTGAAATCCATTGCGGCACACATCCTGTTGAAATGGTCGATGGCAGGGAATTTAGGGAATGAATGCGTGCAGTTCAAGGCGGGGAACGATTACGCAGATGGATCGCTGCCCCTCACCCTAACCCTCTCCCCGTAAACGGGGCGAGGGGACGTGCCATGCGAGAGGTTGCCGAGGGACGAGAGGCTGCGGCATATCCCCTTCGCCCCGTTTACGGGGAGACGGTGCCGGCAGGCGGATGAGGGGCTTCCGACGCGCCGCCGGCGAAATAGCTACCGCTTCAAGCTCCCCAATATCCCGCGCACCAGCGCCCGGCCGACCTGGGTCGCCACTGTGCGCGCCACGCTCTTCATCGCCGCTTCCACCACCGTTTCGCGCTGGTAGCCGGAAGACCTGCCGCGCGATTGGCCGCGGCCCTGCTGATTGTTGTCGTTGCTGCCGCCGAAGCCCGGCAGGTTCCAGCCGGAGGTCGTGCTTTCGGGCTGATGTTGTGCCGCTTCTTCCTGCGCCCGCTTGGCGGCCTCGGCATCGGCCGCCTTCTTGGCGCGCGCCGCCAACAACTCGAAGGCGGATTCGCGGTCGACATCCTCGTCATAGACGCCGAGAACCGGGCTCCTGTCCATGATCTGCTGGCGCTCGCCATCCGTCAGCGGGCCGACGCGGCCGGAGGGCGGGCGGATCAGCGTGCGCTCGACGATCGACGGCGCGCCTTTGGCCTCCAGCGTCGAAACCAGCGCCTCGCCGGTGCCGAGATTGGTGATGACGGTGGCGCAGTCGAAGGCTGGGTTCGGGCGGAAGGTATCGGCCGCAGTCCTCACGGCCTTCTGCTCGCGCGGCGAATAGGCGCGCAGCGCATGCTGGGCGCGGTTGCCGAGCTGGGCGAGAACGGTCTCCGGCACGTCGAGCGGGTTTTGCGTGACGAAATAGACGCCGACGCCCTTGGAGCGGATCAGCCGCACCACCTGCTCGACCCGTTCGGTCAGCACTTTCGGCGCATCGTTGAAGAGCAGATGCGCTTCGTCGAAGAAGAAGACCAGCTTCGGCTTGTCGGGATCGCCCACCTCCGGCAGTTCCTCGAACAGTTCCGACAGCAGCCAGAGCAGGAAAGTGGCGTAAAGCCGCGGGTTCATCATCAGCTTGTCGGCGGCAAGCACCGAGATCTGGCCGTAACCATTATTGCTGGTGCGCATGATGTCGGAAATCTTCAGCGCCGGCTCGCCGAAAAAGTGTTCCGCACCCTGCTGCTCGAGAACCAGCAGCGCCCGCTGGATCGAACCCACCGAGGCCTTCGAGATCAGTCCGTACTGGTTGGAAAGCTCGGTGGCGTTATCACCCATATAATTGAGCAGCGAGGTGAAATCCTTGAGGTCGAGCAACGGCAGCCCGGCCTGGTCGGCGAGCTTGAAGGCGATGTTGATGACGCCTTCCTGCGGTTCGGAGGCATCCATCAGCCGGGCAAGCAGCAGTGGCCCCATCTCGGCGACGGTGGTGCGCACCCGGTGACCCTTCTCACCGAACAGATCCCAGAAAATCACCGGGAACTGGTCGAATTCATAATCGGTAAATCCGATCTGCTCGGCCCGTTTGGTGAGGAAATCCTTGGCTTCGCCCCTGGCGGCGATACCGGAAAGGTCGCCCTTGATATCGGCGGCAAAAACCGGGACGCCGGCCCGCGAGAAGCCTTCGGCCAGCACCTGCAGCGTCACTGTCTTGCCGGTGCCGGTGGCGCCGGTGACCAGGCCGTGGCGGTTGCCGAATTTCAGGTCGAGATATTCCGGCTTGTTGATGCTGTCGTCGGGGTTGCGGCTCGCGCCGATGAAAATCTTGCCATCCTCGATCATCCGCAATTCTCCCTACGGCTCTGCCGTTCTTCAGTCCGAAGACGGGCTATCGCCGCCTTCATCGAACCATCGTTTCTCTGTTATAAGCAGGCAGGCGGATGCCGACAACTGTTTGCATCGAAAGCAAAACCGGACATTGAGTTGCGCTCGAATCTCGATTAACGCTGACGTTAACGTAAAAAAAATAGGAGGCTGACGATGAATGAAATTGTGACCCAGATCGCCGATCGTGTGGGCATTGCGCCTGATGTGGCTGAAAAGGCGCTCGGCATGATGCTCGGCTTCCTGCAGCGCGAGGCGGCCGACGGTCCTGTTGCCCGGATGATCGAGGCGATCCCCGGCGGCGCCGATCTCGTTGCCCAGTTCAACGGCGCAGGTGCCGGCGGCGGCGGCTTGCTCGGCGGGCTGATGAACTCGCTCGGCGGCGGCGGCATCATGGGCCTCGGCCAGCAGCTGATGGGCGAGGGCCTCGGCATGGGCGAGATCACCTCGCTCGCCAAGGAGACCATCGCGATCGCCAAGCAGTATGCCGGCGAAGAGGTCGTCGACGAAGTCGTCGCTTCGGTGCCGGGGCTCAGCCAGTTCGTCTGAAAAACGACGGCAGCACCGCAAGAGCCTCGCAGCGTCGCTGCGGGGCTCTTGCTCTCGCTAAACTTTGATCGCCCTTATTCCCCCATGGGGAACAAGGGCGTAGAATTGCTGTTTCTATCAGCATCGCTGAAATCAGAAGGAACAGCATCATGCGCAGGTATATTGCAGCAGCCTCGATTGCTCTCCTCAGCCTCTCCACCCCGGTCCTTGCCCAGTCCAACATGGGCATGGATGCCAGCGGCCGGTTCGACGGCACGCCGCCGCTCGGCACCGCGCCGGGCGCCGAGACGCAAAGCGGGCTGGTCATCCCGCTCGATTCGATCGAAACCGGCAGCGTCGACAATGGCGCCCCGATCGGCCCTGTCGATTGGGCAAAATGCCCACCGCGCAAGGCCCGTGGAGCGCTTGCCACCGAAGGCGGCAATAGCGGCGCCTCCACAAACCCGGCATGCCGTGACAACGCAAACCAATAGCGTCAGGCAAAGGCGCTGTTTCTAGAGCATGTCGCGCAAAAGTGTGCCGCGGTTTTGCGAGAACGACATGCGTAAGAACAAAGATCTAAAGCGCGAAGAGCGAATCTGAAAGATCGCGACGCGCTTTAGTCCTTCTTGTCGTGGTGCAGGATGACGCCGAGTTCATGCCACCTCCGCCCGTCGCGCTCGATGAGTGCGTCGGCTGAGGCCGGCCCCATGCTGCCGGGCGCGTAAGCGTCGGGCACGCTCTGATCCTTGCCCCAGATATCGAGGAAGGGCTGCACTGCCGCCCAGCCGGCCTCGATGCCGTCGGCACGCTGGAACAGCGTCTGGTCGCCGATGAAGAGATCGTAAAGCAGCGATTCATAGCCTGTTGTTTTGCCGATATCGAATTTGTCGGCATAGCGGAAGTCGAGCGAAACCGGCGTGGTATCGACCGAAAGCCCGGGCGACTTGATCGAGATCTCCATGCTCATGCCCTCGTCCGGCTGCACCTGGATCACCAGCCGGTTCGGCGGCAGGCGGCGGTTGACCTCGGTCTCGCGGAACTGCGCGAAGGGCACCGGCTGAAAGGTGATGACGATCTCGGTGTCGCGCGCCGTCATGGCCTTGCCGGTTCTCAGATAGAAGGGCACGCCGGCCCAGCGCCAGGTGTCGGCATAAAGTTTCAGCGCCACATAAGTTTCGGTCCGGCTGTCGGGCGAGACGTCCTTGCTGTCGCGATAGGCGGGAAGTTCTGCACCGTTCAGCGGGCCGGCCGCATAGGCGCCGCGCACCCCATGCGTCTTCGCCTCCTCGGGCGTATAGATGCGCAGGGCCTTCAGCACCTTGCTCTTCTCGTTGCGGATCGCCTCGGCATCGAAGCTGTTCGGCGGTTCCATGGCGATCATCGCCAGCAGCTGGAAGAGATGGTTCGGCACCATGTCGCGCAGTGCGCCTGTCGCATCGTAGAACTTGCCGCGGCTGCCGACATCGACGATCTCGGCGGCAGTGATCTGTACGTGATCGATATAGCGGCTGTTCCACAAGGACTCGATGATCATGTTGGCGAAACGTGCCGTCATCAGGTTCTGTACCGTCTCCTTGCCGAGGAAATGGTCGAGCCGGTAGACTTGGCTTTCGTCGATTTGGGCAAGAATCTGCGCATTGAGCGCCCGCGCTGAGGCGAGATCGGTGCCGAAAGGCTTCTCGATGGCGACGCGGCGGAAGGTGCCGTCCTTTTCATCGGTCAGGCCATGGGCGGCCAGCTTCTCGACGATCGAGCCGAAGAAGGATGGCGGCACCGCGAGATAGAAGGCGGCATTGGCATTTGGCCCCAGCCGCTTGCCGATCTCGAGGAAAATATTGTCCTTGGTAAAATCTCCCGAGGTATAGGAAATCCGCCGGCGCAGGCTTTCCCAGGCTTCGTCCTTCACCGGCTGCTCTTCGCCGCTCAGATGGCTGAGGAATTCGTCGAGCCGCCCGCGCAGGAACTCGTCGTCACCCGGCTCGATGCCGATGCCGAGAATATGGAGATCCTCGCCGACGAGGCGCTCGCGTGTCAGGTTGATAATCGCCGGCACCAGCAGCCGGCGCGTCAGATCGCCGGTGGCGCCGAAGATGACGAGTGTGACCGGCGGGGTAGGGGCAGCGTCCATATGTGTCATCTCCTGAGATTTTCCGGCCGACTATAATCTGCGCCGGATTTGTCGCAACATATGCGAGTGGGGGTAACAGGCATTTGACAGCATGCGGGGCTTGCCCCTCATCCGCCTGCCGGCACCGACCGGGGTCGAGCCACGGGTCTCGACCCGTCCTTCGGACCCCCGCCTGCGGGGCGAAGGGGATATGCCGCGACCTCTCCCGTCCCTCGCAAACCTCTCGCAAGGCACGTCCCCTCTCCCCGTCAAAACGGGGAGAGGGCTAGGGTGAGGGGCAGCACAGCCGCAGCCGGCTACCCCTTCACCGCCACAATGAAAATCCGCGGAAATCTAAGCAGCACCCGCCCATCCGACAGCTTCGGATAGGCATTTTCCACCCGCTGCAGATAATCCGCCAGAAACGCCTCGCGATATCTCTCGCCGGCATGGGTGAGATAGGGCATCAGCCCGGTTCCCTTCACCCATTCGACGATCGCGGCGGCATCCGCCATCGGGTGATTGTAGATCGTGTGCCAGATATCGACGCGCGATGCCTTGGCGATCAGCCGGGAATAATAGGCGGATGGCGCAGGCAGTCCCTTGCGGCGCACGCTCTTCGCCTCGAAGGCTGTCTTCCAGGGGCCGGCATGGGCGGTCTCCTCCATCGCCAGATGCGAGGGTTCGCCGAGATTGTCGGGCATCTGCACCGCGAGCACGCCGCCTTCGGAAATCCCGTCCATCAGCCGATCGAATATGTCCCGATGGTCGGGCAGCCATTGGAAGACGGCATTGGCAAAGAGCAGATCGGCGGGTTCGGCTGGCTGCCAGCTGCTAAGATCGGCCTCGACGAAGGCGGTGCCCGGAAGCCGTTTGCGCGCCGCCTCGAGCATGTTCATGTCGCTGTCGAGACCCGAGACGCCGTCCGCCCCATAACGGTCGATGATGAGCTCGGTCGAGTTGCCCGGTCCGCAGCCGAGATCGACGGCGCGGCGGAGACTTTGCAGCGGCACTTGCGCCAGAAGGTCTCGTGCCGGCCGTGTGCGTTCATCCTCGAATTTCACATATTGGCTGGCGGACCATGCCATGGCGCTCACTCCTGCTTCCACATTCCTGTGGTGGATGCGGATCTTGTCGATGTTGCGGCCGAGAAACGAAGGCACCCGCTGACCGTCACTCCGCAGACACGAGTATCTTGTCGACGCGTCTCCCGTCGAGATCGATGACTTCGAAGCGCCACCCATCTCTGGTGAAGCTTTCGCCCAATTCCGGCAGATGTTTCAACTCTTCCAGCACCAGGCCTGCCACGGTCTGATATTCCAGATCGTCATCGAGCTTGAGATTCAGGAATTCGGCGAATTCGTCGATCGGCGTCCAGCCGGACACCAGGTAGGAACCGTCGTCGCGGCGAGCGATGGCCTGCTCGTCGACCGGTCCCTCCTGCAGCGCTCCCATGATCGCTTCCAGAATGTCGCCCGACGAAACAATCCCTTCGAAATGGCCGTATTCGTCGAAAACCAGCACCATGTGGACGGGCGATTTCCGGATGGCTTCGATCACATTGATAGCGGTTGAAAGGTCTGAAACCACCGGAACGTCCTGCGTCAGAGCCTTGATATCGGCGCTGCCGTGTTCGGACATTGAGTCGTAAAAGTCCTTGACCGGAAGGATGCCGATCACCTCGTCCGAACTGCCTTTGCGAACCGGCAGCCGCGACCGCTTCGTCCGGTGCAGTTGCGCTCGAATTTCATCAAGGCTGTCATCGACATCGATAATTTCGACGTCGCGCCGAGGCGTCATCAGCGCCCGGGCGGTGCGGTCGGCCAGCCGCATCACGCCTGAGATCATCGCCGACTCTTCGCTTTCGATCACGCCGGCGGATTGCGCCTCGGCCAGAACGGTCTTGATCTCTTCGTCGGAGACATTGTCGCCACCTTTGCCCGCTTGGCCGAGAAGCTTGAGCACAAGATTTCCGGAGGCGTTCAGAAGCCAGACGAGGGGCAGCGCAATTTTTGAAAGCACCGCCATCGCCGGCGCGACCTTCGCCGCAACCGCTTCGGGTTCGCGCAGTGCGATCTGCTTGGGAACAAGCTCGCCGACGATCAAGGAGAGATAGGTGATCGCCACGACGACGGAACCGACGCCGAGGGCATCAGCGGCCGTCGATGACATCCCCTGGGCTTCCAGCCATCCGGTCAGACGGCTCCCGAGCGTGGCCCCCGAAAAGGCGCCGGAGAGAACACCGACCAGCGTGATGCCGATCTGCACGGTCGAGAGAAAACGCCCGGGGTTTTCGGCAAGTTTGATCGCTTGCGCTGCACCCTTGCTCCCATTGTCGGAGAGAACCTTCAGGCGGGCCGTTCGAGAAGATACAACAGCCAACTCCGACATGGCGAGCACACCATTCAGGATGGTGAGAAGCACCACAATTCCAATTTCCAGAAACACAGGGACCCTATTCGTTGAGGTTACGATGCCGCATTTATCAGGCGACGTGGCGAGGCGCGGCCGTCGTCATCAAGGACCGCTCCTTTGAAGTGGAAGTCATGTGCCGTCGGCAAGAGAGGGCCGGCCATGCCGGGCCTGTCGGCGGCAACGCTTGGGAAAACGGCCCTCTCAGCACGCGCGGTGATAGACCCAGGGCGCGGCCGGTATTGTCACGCCGTCTACAGTCGCCGCCCGCGTCTTCGGCCGGGAGGTCCCGGTTGGAACGGGCGGAGCTTATACTGGATGGGTCGCTGTCAGGCATGGCGCAATTTTGGCGGTGAAACCGATCCGACGCAAGAGGCGCCGGGCGAAAATCCTTTTACCGCACTGTTGCGACAGTTTCGAAACGGCGCGGGGGCCACGTTCTGTTGAGGATTTTAGGGGAGTGTTTCGCATATCTGGGTGATGCCGAAACCCTTCGAAAGGTTTCGGCATCATTCTCTCGCACCGTCAAGCCGCGAGGATGGTAATCCCGTAAGCATTGGCCGCCGCCGTCATCCGGGCGATCGTCTCCACCGACGGACTGGTCTTCGGTGGCTCCGTCGCGCCTTCCGCTTCGATGAATTCCGCCATGTCGCGATCGACGACCGCCGAAAAGACTGCCGGGACGGTTCCGCGGTTGGCATAGCCGTGCACCATGAACGGCGGAATGGTGACGATGTCGCCGGCGTCGGCCTCGATCTCTTCGGGGCCGCTGTCGGTCAGGCGCCAGATCGTCAGGCTTCCCTCAAGGATACGAAACACCTCGGGGCTCGCATGCGCATGTCTCGGCGTCCGGCTGCCGGGTGGTACGGTGACGTCGAAGAGATTGAGCCATCTTCCGCGGATCCGGAGCCGTCGCTCGATCCGCTCGCCGAGGACGAAGAAGCGCTTCGCCTCATCCCCCGTCTCTTCACCGGAATGCACGTTCACAAATGAGTTGGACATCATGTCTCTTTCTTCTTGCAGGCTTTTTCTTGTTGGCTTTTCTTGCGGGCGCAGCCGATAGACCTTTGCGCCGCCTTTGGCAACCACCGCGATATAGAGGTCAGGAAGCCGATCGCCCCCGATATCGGTGCGGCGGGTCGTTTTCGCAAGACCTGCTGGGCTGCGGCAAATGTGCCGGATTGGCCCCGGTCTTCGAATGCTCCCGGCCTGTAATACCGCCGACTCGAAAACATCGAGGACAAGGATCCGCATATCCGCGTGGCGCTCGCCGACAGTTTCCATTCGCCCGCCGTCGCCGTCTCGATCGATACCGGCCACGCCCATTATGCCCACGGCTACACCGGCGCGCCGCCTGTCGATTATTCCGTCAAGGCCGCCGGCAGCCGCCTGCAGCACGTGCATCTGCAGGATGCCGACGGCTATGCCGACCGTCACACACTGGAGCCTCGGCGAAGGCTCGATCCACTGGCGCGCCGTCTTTGCCGCCCTTGCCAAGCTCGACAGCAATCCGCGCCTGATCATCGAGATCAAGGACAAATCGAAGATCCTCGCTTCCGCTGCCTATCTCGCCTCGATCGGGGTGGCCGAATAAGGTCCGTTGCCCGGAATTGCTACGGCACTTCCCTCACGAAAACCGCGTGATCACGCTGATCCCGATCGCCTCCGCCTTGTCGAGCGCCATCAGCGCCGGGACGGCCTCCTCGAGGCTGACGCGGCGTCCGATCAGCTTCTGCGGAGCGATCTTGCCGGCTGCCAGCATCGACAGCATGGCGTCATAGCGCCAGGCCTGCATGCCGTGGCTGCCGTAGATCTCCAGTTCGTGGCCGATCACCTGGCCCATCGGGATTTGCGGCGTGGCATGTTCGCCGAGCATCAGCCCGACCTGCACATGCCGGCCGCGCCGGCGCAAATTCTTGATCGAGTTGAAGCAGGTGGCGGGATGGCCGAGCGCGTCGATCGAGACATGCGCGCCGCCTTTGGTGATCTCGCGCACTGCTTCCGCCACGTCGGCGACGCCTGACGCATTGACTGTCGCCACCGCCCCGCATTCCCGGGCGAAGGCGAGTTTTTCCTCGGATATGTCGATGCCGATCGCATTGGCGCCGAGGGCGGTGGCGATCATGATCGCCGACAGGCCGACGCCGCCGCAGCCATGCACGGCGATCCATTCGCCAGGCCGGGTGCGGGCCTGGTCGGCGACGGCGCGAAAGGAGGTGGCGAAGCGGCAGCCGAGGCTCGCCGCCGTCGCATCGTCGATCGTATCCGGCAGGTGCACCAGATTGGTGTCGGCATAGTCGATTGCCACATATTCGGCGAAGGATCCCCAATGGGTAAAGCCCGGCTGGAACTGGTTCGGGCAGACCTGCTGGTTGCCGGAATGGCATTCCGCGCAATGGCCGCAGCCGGAAACGAACGGCACCGTCACCCGGTCGCCCACCTTGAAGCGCATCACGCCGCGGCCGGTGGCGACGATCTTTCCGGCAAGCTCGTGTCCCGGCACATGCGGCAGGCGGATATCGGGATCGTGGCCCATCCAGCCGTGCCAGTCGCTGCGGCAGAGCCCGCTGGCGCCGACAGAGATGACGACACCGTCCTCGGAGGGCGTCGGATCGGGCAGGGTGCGGATCTCCGGCGCCTGTTCGAAGGCTTCGTAGAACATGGCTTTCACAGGCGTTCTCCCTTATTCGCGTTTGCGTCCATGATCGCATGCGGCGGGCCGCCATTCCAACATGTCATTGCATCATTTTTGCTGATGCACCCATCGCCGGGACCCCTGGTGCCGCGCACGAATATTGCGGCGCGGCGCCATCCCCCGGCATTTTCTTGCTTCCGCATTTCCCGCCCGGATTTGTCCTTGACCCCGCCTGCCGCGGCGGTTTTTGCTTTCTCAACTTCAAAGGGAGGGCAGCATGGCCGTCGATACATCACCGCGTTCAACCACCTGGACTCATGTCGACGGGGAGTGGCTCCCCGGCAATCCGCCGCTGATCGGGCCGACCTCGCATGCCATGTGGCTCGGCTCCACGGTCTTTGACGGCGCCCGCTGGTTCGACGGCATCGCGCCCGATCTCGACCTGCATTGCCAGCGCGTCAACCGCTCCGCCCTCGCCATGGGTCTGAAGCCGGTGAAATCAGCCGAGGAAATCGCCGCACTCGCCTGGGAAGGCATTACCAAATTCAACGGCGCCACGCCGATCTACATCAAGCCGATGTATTGGGGCGAACATGGTTCGCCCGGCAGCGTCGTTTCGGTCGATGCGGAATCGACCCGCTTCGCGCTCTGCCTGTTCGAGGCGCCGATGGGCGGTCATGGCGGCACCAGCCTGACGGTCTCGCCCTATCGACGCCCGTCGCCGGAAACCGCGATGACCGAAGCCAAGACCGGCTCGCTCTATCCCAACAGCGGCCGCATGATCGCCGAGGCGCGCAGCCGCGGCTTCGACAATGCGCTGGTGCGCGATCTCAACGGCAATGTCGTCGAAACCGCCTCGTCCAACGTCTTCCTGGTGCGCGATGGCGTGGTGGTGACGCCGGCCGCCAACCGCACCTTCCTTGCCGGCATCACCCGCGCCCGCGTCATGGACCTCTTGCGCAAGGCCGGTTTCGACGTCGTCGAAGCAACACTCTCCGTCGAGGATTTCCTTGCCGCCGACGAAATCTTCACCACCGGCAACTACTCCAAAGTCGTCGGCGTCATTCGCCTCGACGAACGCAACCTCCAGGAAGGCCCGGTCACCCGCAAGGCGCTGGATCTCTACATGGACTGGGCCCATGGCAGGAGCGCCAGTGAAGAGTGAGACATGGTCCCGGAGCCGAAGCATCGATCTGGTGGATCGATGCGGTGACGAACGCCCGAAGCGCGAGCGTAGGGCCGGAGAGGTCCCGCGCAGTCGAGCCCGGCCCGCCCCTCATCTGCCTGCCGGCACCGACCGGGGTCGAGCCACGGGTCTCGACCCGTCCTTCGGACCCCGTAAATGGGGCGAAGGGGGATAGCCGCAACCTCTCCGTCCCTCGCTAGCGTTTCGCAGGGCACGTCCCTCTCCCCGCGAGCGGGGAAAGGGCTAGGGTGAGGGGCAATTTTCTTGCTGTGAGGGCAGTCTATAGTCCCGATCGCCGCCCCTCACGTCATCCACTTCCGATGCTCCGCAAATCTCTCCGCAAGCAAGTCGATGAACAGCCGCACCTTGGTCGCCAGATGGCTGCGGTTGGGATAGACGGCGTTGATGTTGAATTCGATTGGACGGTAGTCCGGCATGATTTTCACCAGCCGTCCTTCGGCGATGTCGTCGAACACCACGAAACTCGGGGCCAGGAAGATGCCCTGGCCATTCAGCGTCAGGAAGCGCAGCATCTCGGCGCTGTTGGAGACGGCGTTGCCTCTGATCTTGACGTTTTCCTGCCGGCCTTCGCCGTCCTCGAAGCGCCATTCCTCGCCATAGGGGTAATAGGCATATTGCAGGCAATTGTGATCGGCGACCTCGGCCGGTCTTTGCGGCATCGGATGGCTCTCGAAATAGGCAGGCGAGCAGACGAGCATATGACGCCAGGGCGTTAGCTTGCGGGCGACGAGCGACGAATCCGGCGGCGGCACGGTGCGGATCACCAGATCGTAGCCGTCCTCGATCATGTCGACCATCCGTTCGCCGATGCTGAAATCGAGCGCGATCGACGGGTAGAGTTCCATATATTCGCTGACGACTGGCAGCAGGAAACGCACAATGGCGCTGCTGGTATAGACCTTCAGCGTGCCGCGCGGCGTGGTGCTCAGCGCGCCGGCCGTCCGGTCTGCCTCATCGAGTTCGGCAAGGATCTGCGAGGAGCGTTCGTAATAATATTTGCCGGTTTCCGTCAGGCTCACCTTGCGCGTCGTGCGGTTGAGGAGGCGCACGCCGAGCCTATCCTCCAGCGATTGCACGTGATTGCCCACCATGGTCACCGACATGTTGAGCCGTCGCGCGGCGGCGGAAAAACCGCCGCATTCCACCACCTTGCCAAAGACGGCAAGGCTTGTCAGTCGATCCATATTGCCCTCGGACTATCCGCTGAGAGTTGATGATCCTTCCCGATATAAGCAGATTATCAGAATGAACGGCAGGGTGCATTTTCCCTTCAATCAAACAGGGCCTCTGAAACGGGGCCGGCATTGAAGGAGAAGTACAATGGTAGAATTGCCTCGCAAAGACGTTTTCGACACGGCACGGCAGGCCGCACCTGCGGCCGAAGCGCCGAGCGCGCTGGTGGCAGAAGCGCCCTTCGTCGAGGTCCCGGCTGCGGAAATTCCGGTGAGGACCGGCCGCAGGACCATCAAGCGCGCCGTCATTGCTGCCGCGCTGCTTGCCGGCGCCGCCTTCTCTGCCGATTTCGGCTACCGCTACTGGACGGTCGGCCGTTTCATCGAATCCACCGACGATGCCTATGTGAAGGCGGATTACACCACGGTCGCCCCGAAGGTCGCCGGCTACATCAGGCAGGTGCTGGTCAACGACAATGACGCGGTCAAATCGGGCCAGGTCTTGGCCCGCATCGACGACCGCGATTTCCAGGCAGCCCTTGCGCAGGCGAAGGCCGATCTCAAGGCGGCGGAAGCCGCCATTACCAATATCGACTCCCAGGTCGCCCTGCAGCAGTCGGTCATCGAGCAGGCGAGGGCGACGATCGATGCCTCGCAGGCCTCGCTCGATTTTGCCGTTTCCGACGCCGCCCGCTCGGCTCGCCTCATCACCAGCGGCGCCGGCACGCAGTCCCGCGCCGAACAGAGCCAGTCGGCTCGCGACCAGGCTGCCGCCGCCGTCGAGCGTGACCGTGCAGCCCTTGTGGCAGCCGAGAATAAGGTCCCGGTTCTTCAAAGCCAGCGCGAACAGACGATTGCCCAGCGTGATCGCGCAGCCGCTGCCGCCCGCCAGGCCGAACTCAACCTTTCGTATACTTACATCGTCGCTGCCGTCGACGGCACTGTTGGCGCCCGCTCGATCCGCGTCGGCCAATACGTCACATCAGGCACGCAGCTGATGGCCGTCGTGCCGCTGCATGCCGTCTATGTCGTCGCCAATTTCAAGGAAACCCAGCTAACCCATGTCCGCCCCGGTCAGCCGGTCGAAATCAAGGTCGACAGCTTTCCCGACACCGCGATCAGAGGCCACGTCGACAGTGTTTCGCCGGCCAGCGGCCTCGAATTCTCGCTGCTGCCGCCTGATAATGCCACCGGCAACTTCACCAAGATCGTCCAGCGCATCCCGGTCAAGATCGTCATCGATGACGAGGCTCTGAGCGGCCTGTTGCGCTCCGGCATGTCGGTCGAGCCGGAAATCGATACTAAGGCTGCCCGGACCAAGGCGGCAACAGCCGAGGGATCATCCCGCCACGCCGGATAGCGTTCTTCCGCCCTTTTCCGAACGACCATCGATCATTCCTGAATGATCGCCCGAACCCCGTCATGAGAAGGTTTCCGCATAGGCGGAAAGAGATCAGCCATGGCCACTCTTCAGAACGCCGCAAACAACAATTCGCTGGCGCGCCCCGTCACTGCGGCGCCCGTGACGGCCGCTGCCATTAGCCCGGTCCGCATGTGGATGGCCGTCGTCGGCTCGACCCTTGGTGCCTTCATGGCGGTCCTCAACATCCAGATCGTCAACGCCTCGCTTGCCGATATTCAGGGCGCCATCGGCGCCGGCAGCGATGATGGCGGTTGGATTTCGACTTCCTATCTGATCGCCGAGATCGTCGTCATTCCGCTCAGCGCCTGGCTGGCGCGGGTCTTCTCGCTCCGCAATTATCTGCTCGTCAATGCCATCCTCTTTCTGATCTTCTCCGTCGCCTGCGCCTTCGCCGCCAATCTGCAGCAGATGATCATCCTGCGCGCCATTCAGGGTTTTTCCGGCGGCGTGCTGATCCCGATGGCCTTCACCATCATCATCACGCTGCTGCCCAAGCCCAAGCAGCCGATCGGCCTTGCCCTTTTTGCCCTGTCGGCCACCTTCGCACCGGCGATCGGCCCGACGATCGGCGGTTACCTCACCGAGAACTGGGGCTGGGAATATATCTTCTACGTCAACCTGGTGCCGGGCGCGCTGATGGTCGGCCTGCTCTTTGCTTCGCTCGACCGGGCGCCGATGAACCTGAAGCTGCTTGCCAAGGGCGATTGGCCTGGTATCGTCACTATGGCGATCGGCCTGGCAGCGCTGCAGACGGTGCTGGAAGAGGGCAACAAGGAAGACTGGTTCGGCTCCGATTTCATCCTTCGCCTGTCTGTTATCGCTGCCGTCTCGCTGACGCTGTTCATCGTCATCGAGCTGAAGGCCGCCCATCCGCTGTTGAACCTGCGCCTGCTGTTGCGGCGCAATTTCGGTTTCGGCATCGTCGCCAACTTCCTGCTCGGCATTGCGCTCTACGGCTCTGTCTTCGTGCTGCCGATCTATCTCACCCGTATCCAGGGCTATAATTCCGAGCAGATCGGCATGGTCCTGGCATGGACCGGCATTCCCCAGCTGCTGCTGATCCCGCTGGTGCCGCGGCTGATGAAACGTTTCGACGTCCGGCTGCTGATCGTTGTCGGCTTTGCGCTTTTTGCCGCCTCGAATTTCATGAATGTCCATATGACCGGCGATTATGCCAGCGATCAGCTGTTCTGGCCGAACATCGTCCGCGCCATCGGCCAGGCGCTGGTCTTCACCCCGCTCTCGGCGATCGCCACCGCAGGCATCGAGCAGGAGAATGCCGGCTCGGCCTCCGCGCTCTTCAACATGATGCGCAATCTCGGCGGCGCGGTCGGCATTGCCTCGCTGCAGACCTTTCTCTCGAAGCGCGAACAGTTCCATTCCAACATCCTGACCCATTCGGTCTCGGTTTTCGAGGAAGCCACCCGCGATCGCATCGCCAGGCTCACCGCCTACTTCATGAACCACGGCGTCAGCGATCAGGCGCTCGCCGGCCACAAGGCCGTCGTCGCCATCGCGCTCAAAATCCGCAAGCAGGCCAATATCATGGCCTTCAGCGACACATTCTTCCTGCTCGGCGTCGCCCTTGTCGTTGCCCTGCTGGCAAGCCTGCTTCTCAAAAAGCCCGGTCAGCTCTCTGGTGGCGGCGCCCATTAGTTCGTCTGAAGGAGGAGATAGCCATGACGACTGCGATCCATGTTCCAGATGCCGATCGGTTTCAGCCAAAGGCCGCCGGCAATGCCGTCAGCCCCGGCGCGTTGCTCTCCGTGATCGAATGGCTCTCCGGTGACGAATGCCACGCGCTCGACGAGGCAGGCCTCGTCTCCGGCCTCGGCCGCAGACTTCAGGCGCTCGGCCTGCCGGTCGACCGGTTGACGCTGCATCTGATGACGCTGCATCCCGAGCTCATCGGCCGCACCATCGCCTGGGCGCCGGGCGAGCCGGTGGAGATCCACGACCGTGAACATGGCGCCCGCGTCGCCATATCAAACACGCCGCTGCGCAAGGTGATGGAAACCCGCGAGCCGCTGGTCGTCGGCATCGGTGAAAGCGCCCATGGCCGCTGGCAGCATATCGATGTCTTTGCAGACCGTGGCCTGATGCAGCTCGTCATCGCGCCGCTCTGCAATGCCGACGGTCCGGTCAGCGCCGCGGTCTTCGCCACCAGGCGGCCGGGCGGCTTCACCGCAGCCGAGCAGCAGCTGATCGAGCGCATCCTGCCGGCGCTGCGCAACACCAGCGAGCTGCGCATTCTGCGCCAGGTCGAGCTCAGCCTGCTCGATACCTATATCGGCCCGCTGACGGCAAGCCGGATTCTGGCCGGCCGCATCCGCCGCGACGAAATCGAATCGATGCAGGCGGCGCTGCTGCTCTGCGATCTCAGAGGCTTCACCGAATTGTCGAACCGGCTGCCCGGCAGCACCGTGCTTGGCCTGCTCAACGCCTATTTCGACAGGATCGTCCCGGCGATCACCCGCGAGGGCGGCGAACTCTTGAAGTTCATGGGCGATGCGGTGCTTGCCTTCTTCCCGGGTTACGACGCCGCCCACTCCTGCGGCGCCGCGCTGGCGTCGGCCCGCGCCATCCTCGATGAGATCGATCATTTCCACTATGAGGGAATCGGCGTGAAGGCCGGCATCGCGCTCCATTATGGCGATGTCAGCTACGGCAATATCGGCTCCGGCCGCCGCCTCGACTTCACCCTGATCGGCCGCGACGTCAACCTCGTCAGCCGCATCCAGACCGCTTGCAGCGAGTTGGGCGAGCCCTTGCTGATGTCGGCGCCGTTTTGCGAAGAGGCCGGGGCAGGGGACGCCGTCTCCGCCGGGGTGCATCGGTTGAAGGGATTCGCGGAGCCGGTGGAGTTGTTTACGATCGCAAGGTAGAGGGGTGACACACGCTTTACCCTTCCCCTATCTTTCCGCCATAGTGCGCCCAACTCCACCACACCGAGGAAACCACCTATGACTGTGCTGTCCGACGAACAAGGCGAGATCATCCGCGAACTGGGCGTTGCCGCCGAGATCGATCCCGAGCATGAGATCGAGCGGCGGACCGAATTCCTCAAGGACTATCTCGTGGCGTCGGGCATGCGTGGCTATGTGCTCGGCATCAGCGGCGGTGTCGATTCGCTAACGGCGGCGCTGATTGCCCAGAAGGCGGTGCGCGAGCTGCGGCACAGCGGTCATGCGGCGGAATTCATTGCCGTGCGGCTTCCCTATGGCGTCCAGGCTGATGAGGCCGATGCGGCGAGGGCGCTTGAAACGATCGGTGCCGATCGCACAATAGTGGTCAACATCAAGGCGGCGGCGGATGGGATGCTGGCGGCGGCTCAAACCGGCGGCCTCGCCTTTGCCGATGCCGGCCGGCAGGATTTCATCCTCGGCAACATCAAGGCCCGCCAGCGCATGATCGCCCAGTTTGCGCTCGCTGGCGCGCTCGGCGGCCTGGTGATCGGCACCGATCATGCAGCCGAGGCGGTGATGGGCTTCTTCACCAAATTCGGCGATGGCGCCGCCGATATCCTGCCGCTCGCCGGTCTCAACAAACGCCGCGTCCGCCTGCTGGCAAAGCGGCTCGGTGCGCCGGATGAGCTGGTGTTCAAGGTGCCGACTGCCGATCTCGAGGACCAGCGGCCGCTGCGTCCCGACGAGGAAGCCTATGGCGTCACCTATGACGAGATCGACGATTTCCTCGAAGGCAAGCCGGTCGGCGAAATCGCCCGCCGCCGGATCCTTGCCGCCTATCGCGCAACCGCCCACAAGCGCGCTCTGCCGGTCGCCGTCAACGCTCTCTGAGAGCGCCGACTCTACGGCCGGACCGGCTCGCCTGTCCGCCCGGCCGAGGCGAGATAGGCCTGTGGCGCGAAATAGACGCCGTCGGCATCGAAGGCCTCGAGGTCTTCAGCTTGCAGTGCTTCACGCACCTTCGGGCGTGCCGCCACCCGCGCCATGAAACCGTGCAGCGCCGGCCATTGCTTGAGGTCGATGTCGGTCCAGGGCGACCAGTTCAGGCAGACGAAGAGATAGGCGTCCGCCACCGTAAAGGCCTCGCCGGTGAGATAAGCTCCGGCGAGACGGCCGTTCAGCCAGGTAAGCCGTTTGGAGATCAGCGCGCGGATCTCCCCATGCACGCCGGAATAGGCCGGGTTGAACAGCAGCACCATTGGCTTGTGCAGCTCGGCGGTGATGAAATTGAGATAGGATTGTACCTCACTGCGGCTGAGATCGCCGAGTTCGGGAAGCAGCGCCGAGCCCTCGGCGAGGAATTGCACGATCGCCGGTCCCTCGGTCAGCACCTTGCCGTCGTCGAGCATCAGGGCCGGCACATAACCGTTGCCGTTGATGCTGAGATAGTCCTTGCCGTCGCTCGTCCTGTGGGTCTGCCGGTCGACCTGAACGAGCTCGATATCCACTCCCAGCTCCCGGCAGATGATGTGCGGCGAAAGCGAGCAGGCTGCGGCGTGCATATAGAGTTTCATTGCGGTTCCTCTCCTCACGGGGCGATGGCGCCCTGCCAACGACCATTGAATATCTGTACTGTTTCGCATAAAATAATCTCCGTCAAGAATTTAATGCGAAACGGTATGAAATATGAAAGACGAGAAGAAGCGCGGCCGCCCGAGGGGTTTTGACGCCAAGGCAGCACTCGGCAAGGCGCGGGATGTCTTCTGGGACAAGGGATTCTCTGCCGCGTCGCTCGATAATCTGAGTGCGGCGACCAACCTCAACCGGCCGAGCCTTTACGGCGCTTTCGGCGACAAGGAGGCTCTCTATCTCGATGCACTGGAAGGCTATCGGCAGGATGGCATGGGAGTGCTGACGGAGGCGCTCGACCCGTCGCTGCCGCTTCGCGACAATATCGCCCGCGTCTATGCCGGGGCGCTGGCAATCTATCTGCACGGCGAAACCGCCGCCCGCGGCTGTTTCCTGATCGGCACGGCCACCGCCGAGGCGATCCAGCATGAGCGCGTCCGCGAAGTGCTCGGCCGCAGCCTCACCGATTTCGATGGCGAGATCGAAAAACGCATGCGCCTTGCCGTCGAACGCGGCGAGCTTCCTGACAGCGCCGACCCGCAGATGCTGGCAAGGCTCGCCTCCGCCGTCATGCATTCGCTTGCCGTGCGCGCCCGCGCCGGCGACAGCCGCGAGACGCTCGAGGCGATCGCCCGATCAGGCGTCGAGCTGATCTGTGGACGGTCCTAAGGCCAGCTCAGACGTCTGCTGATCCCGCGGTCGCACCATCCAGGCATAGACGGCACCCACGACAAGCAGCACCGAGGTGCCGAGGAAAACCGCCCGCATGCCGATATGTCCGCCGACGAAACCGCCGAGGATCGGGCCGGCCACCTGGCCGACATATTGCGAGGAGATAGAAAGCCCGAGAATGCTGCCGGCCGCACTGTCCGGAACGCTGTGGCGGATGACCGCGGCGATGCAGGGCAGCAGCCCTCCGAGGGCTGCGCCCATCAGGAAACGCAGGACGATCAGTTGCCAGGAACTGGTGACGAAGGCCTGCGGAATCAAAAGCAACCCGGCGACGGCGAGCGCGCCTGCGATCACCGGCCAGTGGCCGATCCGGTCGGCGAGTTTGCCGAGCCACGACGCCGAAAGAATGCTGCCGAGGGCGGCCGCCGACATGACGATGCCCGAGATCATCGTCACTTGTGTTTCGATGGCGACGATCTGCGCGACATAAACGGTAATGATCGGCTCGATCGACATGTTGGCGAACATCAAGAGCATGCCGGTCGCCAGCATGGCGATCACAGGCCGCTTGTCGGCGATGGATTTCCAGCCGCCGCTTGCCTTGGCCGCCTGTTTGCGGGCCGGCGATTTCTCCTCCTTGATCAGAAAGGCGGTGGCGAGAAAGGCGAGGAAGATCAGGGCCCCGGCGGCGAGAAAGGTGCCGCGGATGCCGATGATCGGCGGCAGCGCCCCACCGATGAGCGGCCCGACGAGATTGCCGGCCATGATGCCGGAGGAGAGCACGCCGAGCGCCCAGGCCGAGCGGTCTTTCGGCGTCTGCGTCGCCACCAGCACCATCGAGCCGGAGGAATAACCGCCGGCAAGCCCGACGAAGAGGCGCAGCGCCACCAGCTGCCAGACATTGCCGGCCATGCCCATCAGCGAGATCGCCACCGTCATGCCGAGGCTGGCGCGCACCAGCATCAGCTTGCGGCCATAGATATCGCCGAGCCGCCCCCAGAGCGGCGCGACGAGGGCGGCGGCCAGGAAAGCGGCGCCATAGGCAATACCAGACCATTGCACGATCGCCGCATGGTCGGCCACGCCCAGTTCCTCGACATAAAGCGGCAGGAAGGGCAGCAACAGCGTCATTGCCACGATCGTCGTGAAGGAGCCGATCAGCGAGATGGCGAGGTTGCGCTTCCAGTAGATCGAGCCTGCGCTAACGCTCGCAGCGTTGAATTGCGTATCGGTCATTCCTTGCCTCGGCGTCGATCAGGAAGGCGCAATTGCGCCGAAACTGGATCATTTCAGGTAAAAGTGCTAGACATACCGATTGCGTGATGCAATCGGTTAATCGGAGGATATTGCCATGAACGATATGCGCACGAGGCAGCAGACCGTCCGCGATCTCTACGCCGCCTATCTCGACGACCGCAAGGATAAAGTCGTTACCATGCTGACCGAGGATTTCACCTTCTCCAGTCCGCGCGACGACCATATCGACCGGGCAACTTATTTCGAGCGCTGCTGGCCGAAGCAGCCGCTCTTCCGCGCCATCCACATCGAATTCCTGGCGGTCGACGGCGACGAGGCGGCTGTCCGCTACCGCGCTGAAAAACTGGACGGCGAAAGCTTCGCCAATATGGAGAGCCTACGCTTCCGCGGCGATAGGATCGCCTCCGTCGAGGTCTATTTCGGCCGGACGCTGTAACTCGGCTGGCGGCGATCGGCCGCTTTTACAGGAGCCGCATTGCCGACGTGGCGATGATGACCATCGACACCGCCACCATCAGCGGCCGCACCGGCAGCCGTTTGACGAGGATCGCGCCGAACGGGGCGGCGATGACGCCGCCGATGATCAGGCCGATCGCCGAATTGAGCTCCGACCAGCCGAGCGTCAGGATGAAAGTCAGCGAAATCGTCAGCGTCACGGCGAATTCGGTGAAGTTGGTCGAGCCGATCACCCGCTTCAGGTCGTGCCCGCGGCCGACGAGCGTGCTGGTGACGACCGGCCCCCATCCGCCGCCGCCGATCGCATCGAGCATACCGCCGCAAAAACCGACGGGCGGCACGGCCCAGTCGCGCACCTCGCGCTTGGCCGGCGGCCTAAAGGCTTTGTAGAGGATCAGCAGGCCAATGGCGATCAGATAGGCCGACACGAAGGGTGCAATCACCTTGCCGTCGGTATTGGCCAGCAGATAGGCGCCGATCGCCCCACCGATCATGCCGGCCGGTGCCAGCCGCGCCACCAGCCGCCAATCGACATTGCGATGATAGGCATGCGAGATCCCCGATGCGGCGGTTGTGAACATTTCCGCCACATGGGTCATGGCGCTGGCATTGGCCGCCGGCACGCCGAAGGCAAGAAGGCTCGTTGTCGACAGCACGCCGAAGGCCATGCCGAGCGCACCGTCGACGATCTGCGCGCAAAAGCCAACGACGATGAAAAAGAAGAAATCCGATGTCATGCGGGTCCCCTCAGACGAACGGTAGCATCAGAACAGTCGACGCGGGAAAAAATCTTATGTCAGGCGGCCAGTCCTCTCAGCCGACAAATCCGCGCTGCTTCAGCCGGACGATCTTGAAAAAGCCGTTCGGAAAGACCGGCAGGATCTCGGCAGCGTCAAAATCGCCGCGACGCTCGGCCCAGGCGAGGATGCGGTGGATGCGAAAGGCGGAGGACCAGCCGATGTGACGCACCAGCGGCGCCACCGCCGTCTCGATCGCGCCCTGCAGACCGGCGCCGTCGCCGAGTTTGCTGGCGAGGATGATCTCGCCGCCCGGCCTGAGCACCCGGGCGCATTCGTCCAGCGCCCGCTCGGGTTCGGGGATCAACGTGATGACGAAGGGCAGGCTGACCGCATCGAAAGACCGGTCGGCAAAGGCGAGGGCATGCGCATCCATCACCTCTAGCGCGCTGATATGCTGCAACTTTTCGCGCCGCACCTTGTCGCGCGCCCGGGCGATCATGTGTTCGGAAATGTCGATGCCGGTCACCCGGCAGTGTCGCGGGTAATGCCCGAGCGTCAGGCCGGTGCCGACACCGATTTCGAGAATATCAGGCCCGGCCGCGGCGGCGAGTGCGGCAAGCTTGCGGTGGCCATCGCGCAGGATGCCGCGATAGACGCGGTCATAGACCGGCGCCCAACGCTGATAGATTTTCTGCTGATCTTCCGCCCTGCTGCGAAGCTCTGACATGCCGGCACCTCCCCAGAGCAATGCCGGGAAAATTAAAAAACGGTTTTCCAGGAATTGCACAAAACAACAGATGTGAGCGGTTCTGCGCCCTAATAAACGGAACCTCTTTAAGGCCCAGCCTTTCAACTCCTAAGGGTAGGCTCCGGTTCCCCGCGAAATGTGACGCAAGGCACATATTTCACTCGCGACCCTTGGGAGGGCAATGCTGCGGCAGCCTATTTCGTCGGCATGAGTCCGAGGTTTTTGGCGTCGAGTTCGCTGCCGATTTCGACGGATTTCTTCTGCTTGTCGTAGACGCAAATCTGGGCGACGAGCCCCTTTGCGCCCTTCGGCCTGCCCGTCACCAGGGCGAGCGCGTAATGGGCGGAGCCGAAGGGATCGACTGTGGCGGCAGGCGCCTCGATTGCCACCGCCGCCTTCTTGCACTTGGCCTCGACATCGGCTGCCAGCTCCTTCCAGGCTTCATCGGAGGAGGCATAGGCCGCAGTTGAAAAGAAGGGAAGCGCGGCGATGGCCAGAAGCGGGATTATATTCCTGTTCATATCGGGTCTCCGTTGAGCTCTATCACAGGCGAAGCGGTTTTCGCGGCCGCATCCCAGGGATTTGACCAGGCGATTTCCACGCGCAACTTCAGCCCGGCAACTGAGGCAAATTTTCCTCCAGCCGGTCGTTTTTTGATATTTCGCCGGTTGCCTCTCCCCCTTTCCCCTCCTATGTTCCGCCTCACCTGCCGAGACGCAATCTATTGCCAAGAGGAGATCTGACATGGCTTTCGAATTGCCTGAACTTCCCTATGATTACGAAGCGCTTGCTCCCTTCATGTCGAAGGAAACGCTGGAGTTTCACCACGACAAGCACCATAAGGCCTATGTCGACAACGGCAACAAGCTCGCCGCTGAAGCCGGTCTCTCGGACCTCTCGCTCGAAGACGTCGTGAAGAAGTCGTTCGGCACCAATGCCGGCCTCTTCAACAACGCTGCCCAGCACTACAACCATATCCATTTCTGGAAGTGGATGAAGAAGGGCGGCGGCGGCAACAAGCTGCCGGGCAAGCTCGAAGCGGCCTTCGCCTCCGATCTCGGCGGCTACGACAAGTTCAAAGCCGACTTCGCCAATGCCGGCGCCACCCAGTTCGGCTCCGGCTGGGCCTGGGTTTCCGTCAAAAACGGCAAGCTCGAAATCTCCAAGACCCCGAACGGCGAAAACCCGCTCGTCCACGGCGCCACCCCGATCCTCGGCGTCGACGTCTGGGAGCATTCCTATTACATCGACTATCGCAACGCCCGCCCGAAGTATCTCGAGGCCTTCGTCGATAGCCTGATCAACTGGGACTATGTCCTGGAGCGCTACGAAGAAGCCACGAAGTAAGCGATACTGGCTGCTTGCAGATCCGCACCCGGCGCCCCAAACGCCGGGTGTTTCGTTTTGACGGGAAGCCGTCACATTGCTGTCACCGGCCACTCCTAATCACCCACCATGTCCCCTTCCGCTCTTCCCCTGTTCCGCTTCGGCATCATCGCCGACCCGCAATATGCGGCAATCCCCCCGCATGCGGCGATGGACCGCTATTATGCTAACAGCCTCGCCAAACTCGCCGAGGCGATCGCGGTCTTCAACGGCTGGGAGCTAAGCTTCGTCATGACGCTCGGCGATGTCATCGACCGGAGTTTCGCAAGCTTCGACGATATCCTGCCGGTCTACGAAAAGCTCAGGCACGAAGCGCTTTTCCTGCTCGGCAATCACGATTTCTCAGTCTCGTCAGGCCATCTCTCCGAAGTCGCCACCCGTCTTGGCATGCCGTCGCCCTATTACAGCTTCTCCCGCCACGGCTGGCGCTTCATCGTGCTCGACGGCAACGAGGTCAGCACCTTCGCGCCGCCCGAAGGCCATCCGCATCGCGACCTTGCCGCTGAGATGCTGGCGGCGCTGCAGGCCAAAGGTGCGGCGAATGCCCATCGCTGGAACGCCGCACTGAGCGACGCGCAGTTCGCCTGGCTCGGCGATGAAATCGCCAACGCTGCCGCGGCCGGCGAAAAGGTCATCGTCATGAACCATTATCCGGTGCATCCGCCCGGCCAGCACGGCATGTGGGATAGCGAGCGCATTGTCGCCCTGCTCGCCGAGCAGCCCAACGTCGTCGCCTATCTCAATGGCCACGACCACGTCGGCAATTACGGCCGGGCCGGCACTTGCCACTTCGTCAATTTCAAGGGCGTGGTCGACACCGAGAAAGAAAACGCCTTCGCCATTGTCGAAGTATATACCGACCGCCTCGAAATCCGCGGCTTCGGCCGCGAAGAGAGCCGCACGCTGGGTTTTTAGGTTCAGACTGCGCATCTTTTATTCCGGCTGTGCGCCAAGGGTTGGCAGCAAGATGTCCCTCACCCTAACCCTCTCCCCGTAAAAACGGGGAGAGGGGACATGCCCTGCGAGAGGTTGGTGGGGCATGGAGAGGTCGCGGGATCCCTTCGCCCCGCAAGCGGGGAGAAGGTGCCGGCAGGCGGATGAGGGGCTGGCGAGGCGCTTCAGCCTGGCGCCGGTGCTTCCGTCCACCCGCTGGTCCACAAATCCCGCAACCGATCGCCGTCGCCCTTGAAGAAATCCTCGGCCGCCTCGCAGCGCTCCACCCGGTCGCTGCGGAAATTGCGGATGGCCTGGCGCAGTTCGCACCAGGCGACGATATTTGCCGTCTGCGAATAATAGATCAGCGCGATCGGCCGGATCGTCCGCTCGCTGGCGCGGCCGAGCTCGTCGCGATAGGCGAGCATCAGCTTGCATTCGTCGCGGATCGCCCGGCGCACGATCGCAAGGTCGAAGCCCGCCGGCTGCGCGATCGAGCCCCAGGCATAAAGCGCCTTGGTGTCCATCGCCTGGCGCAAAGGCGCCGGCACGGCGCCTGATATCTTCCGGTTGACCCGGCGGGCGGCCTGCTTGAGTTCTTCGTCCGCCGTGCGTTCGAGCAGCGCCAGCGACAGCACGATCGCCTCCATCTCCTCGATCGAAAACATCAGCGGAGGCAGGTCGAAGCCGGGCCGCATGATGTAGCCGATGCCGCGCCCGCCCTCGATCGGCACCCGCATCGCCTGGAGGGCGACGATATCGCGATAGATCGAGCGCACCGTCACCTCGAGCGTCTCGGCCATGACAGCCGCCGTTATCGGCTTTCTGGCGAGCCTGAGGATCTGAATGATCTCGAAAAGCCGCGACGCCTTGCGCATTTTACCTTCCCATCCCTTACGCTCCTGACAATACACTGTCAGTTGGGTTTGCGTATAGAGCCGCCTATCGGATTGAAATCAATCAGGGTCTTTCAAAACGACCCGCAGAACTCAAGGCGGTAACTGACATGGACTACCATCAAAACCTCTGGCTTTTTTTCACCCTTCTCTTCGGCATCATCATCGTGCCCGGCATGGATATGCTCTTCGTGCTCGCCAATTCGCTGACCGGCGGCGTCAAGCGCGGGCTTGCGGCGACAAGCGGCATCATGGCCGGCGGCGCGGTGCATTCGGCCTATGGTGCGGCCGGCGTCGGCGTGCTCGTCACCATGCTGCCGCAGCTTTTCAACGTGCTGCTCGTTGCCGGCGTCGCCTACATGATCTGGATCGGCATTTCGCTGATCCGCAGCTCGATCACCGTCGAGGCGGTCGGGCCAGGAACGGCGCGCTCCGGCTGGCGCGCCTTCCGCCAGGGCGCCGTCACCTGTCTCGCCAATCCGAAGGCCTATATATTCATGTTCGCCGTCTACCCCCAGTTCCTCAAGCCGGAATACGGCCCGGTCTGGATGCAGGGTCTGATCATGGGCGCCATGACGGTTGTCACCCAATTCGCCATCTACGGCACGCTGGCGATGACGGCCGGCCGCAGCCGCGACCTGCTGGTCGCAAACCCCAACGCCACCGCCTTTGTCGGCCGTTTTGCCGGATTGCTGCTGGTTGCTGTCTCTGCCTTCAGCCTCTGGCAGGGGTGGAAAAGCGCCTGAGCGCGACTGCATGTCGCCTGGAAGTGCGCGCGCTTCCGGGTAATGACCTGCGGAACGACTGCTTATCACATTGTTTTTATGACGATCCGGCAAAAAGTGACTGTCTGCCGCCGTGGATTTTGTCATGCTCCCGGTGCAGATTGGCCGCCGGCCACCTTGGCTGCGGGAAAATGCAGGGAAATTGAGAAAACGGAGAGGAAATATGAATTGGAAAGCAGTAGCTGCCGCCGTTGCGATGGCTGGCATGGCCTTCGGTTCGGTGACCGCCGCCGATGGCACCCATGATTCGCGCATTGCGCTGATGAAGAAGATCGGCGGTTCGGCGGGCGCCATGGCCGCCATCGCCAAGGGCGAGAAGCCCTATGACGCCGAAGCAGTAAAGACGGCGCTGACGACGATCGCCGCAACGGCCAAGGTCTTCCCCGACCAGTTCAAGCCGGGCACCGAGACCGGCGACAAAGAGGCAAGCCCGAAGATCTGGGAAAACATGGACGACTTCAAGGCGCGCGCCGCCAAGCTTTCCACTGACGCCGAAACCGCGCTGGCCCAGCTTCCGGCCGATCCTGCCGCCGTCGGCGCGACGATGAACACGCTTGGCGCCAATTGCGCGGGCTGTCACAAGGCCTATCGTATCAAGGAGTGATAGGCCGTTTGATCTGGAACTTGATAGGCGATCCGCGCCGGCCTTGCCGCCGGCGCGGATCGCCTTATTCTCCGCCCGTGCGAGCTGGCCGCAGGCTCGTTCCGCACAGAAATTTCGCCAAAAGGGGAGGGGCATGATCCGCAGGTTCATCCGGTTACTGCTCTGTCTGATCGGCGTCGCCGTGCTCGGCGGGGGCGCCTTCTATCTCATCACTTCGCCCGATCCGCTGCCGGAGAGCCATTGGGCAGCTCTCGGCGCGCCGGATCCGGCCAACGGCCAGATGATGTTCTGGGCGGGCGGCTGTGTCAGCTGTCATTCAGCCCCCGGTTCCGAAGGCGATGCGAAGCTGACGCTGACAGGCGGTCTGGCGCTGAAGAGCCCTTTCGGCACCTTCCACGTGCCGAACATCTCGCCGGATGAAAAAGCCGGCATCGGCGCCTGGACGCTGGCCGAGTTCGGCAATGCGATGAAGCGCGGCGTCGGCCCTGGCGGCGAGCATCTCTATCCGTCCTTTCCCTATGGCTCCTATGCCCGCATGAGCGACAAGGACGTCAACGATCTCTTCGCTTTCCTAAAAACCCTGCCGAAGAGCCCAAACGTCGCGCCACCGCATGAGTTGCCGTTCCCCCTCAACATCCGGCTGGCGCTCGGCGGCTGGAAATTCCTTTATTTCAACGATCAGCCGCGCGTGGCGCTCGCCAACAGCGACGACAAGATCAAGCGCGGGCAATATCTCGTCGAAGGTCCCGGTCATTGCGGCGAATGCCATACGCCGCGCGATGCGCTCGGCGGCTTCCAGGCAGATCAGTGGCTCGCCGGCGCGCCCAATCCGGAAGGCAAGGGCCGCATACCCGATATCACACCTTCCTCCAAGAGCATTGGCGGCTGGAGCGAGGCCGATATTGCCAGCTACCTCGAAACCGGCTTCACCCCCGATTTCGATTCCGTCGGCGGCTCGATGGTCGATGTGCAGCAGAACATAGCCCATCTGCCGGCCACCGACCGCGAGGCGATCGCCGCCTATCTGAAGGCCGTGCCGGGGCGGTAGATTTAGAGACCAAACCGACCCTTGAACAGCTCGCTCTCGTCATCGACCGCATGCACGCCCGTCTTGCCGCGCGCAACGTGGTGCGTGCGAGCTGGTTCGACGAGACGATGACGCTGATGGAGGCGCGTTTCGCCGAGAGGTTGGAAGACCCCCACGATCTGGCGTCGCCGCGCGCCGCTGCTCTTGCCTTCATCAAGGCCGCGCTCCACCAATGGGCGACGCGGCCGGCGCATGAAGCAGGCGGAAATCACCCGCCGGCTTAGGCGATCGACTGCATGTAGCGCATGCCGGTGACCGGACGCGGGGTGAAATCCAGCTGTTCGTAGAACCGGTGCGCCAGCACGTTGCCGGTGGCGGCGCTGACGGAGAGGTAGCCGCAGCCGGCATTGCGCGCGGTCTCGCGGGCCCGGTCGACGAGCAACTGGCCGGTGCCGTGGCCGCGATGGCCGTCGCGCACGAAGAGATGATGCAGGTCCATGCCGCGCTTGCCTTCCTGCGCCCTGTAGAGCGGCACGAGAATGGCGTAGCCGATCAGCCCTTCGCCGGTCTCGGCGACGAGCGCCTGGATCCAGGGCAGCGGGCCGAAGAGATCGCGCTCCAGCTGCTCCGGCGTTGTGCCGGAAGGATCGCCATGATGGGCGGCGAGCAGGGCGATCATCGCGTCGAGCTCGGGCAGGTCGCGCGGCTTGGCGGCGCGGATTGTCACCACCGATGGGCGCATCAGTGAAATTTCGCTGTCTTCGATTTCGGTCATGTCTTCGCGTCCTTTGATAGTCTGCCGTCAGGACGCTGCCGATACAACAAAGCCGCCTGACGGCGGCTTGTTGACAATATGATCTGTCCGGCCGCCCTTTACAGGTACAGCCAAAAATACGAGCGGCTCTGATGCGCGTTTTTGATCATGGATCATCAATCGTCGGAAATGCGGTGTTTGTCAATGGCCGATCGCCGCGCATCGGCAGCGACCCCGCTTTCCCTCTTGATACTATACCCCCCTATGCTACATAAGGGCTCATGTCTCACACCACCCTGCAGAAAAAGAAACTCATCGCCCGCGTCAGCCGTTTGAAGGGGCAGATGGAGGCCGTCGAGCGGGCGCTCGAGGCGGAGCGCCCCTGCGGCGAGATCCTGCAATTGCTTGCCTCCATTCGCGGCGCCCTGACCGGCCTGACCGGCGAGGTGCTGGACGATCACCTGCGCGAACATGTGCTGAATGCCGATGACGACGCGGCAAGGGCCCAGGCGGTCGAAGAAATATCTGAAGTACTGAGAACCTATATCCGCTGAATGCTGTGATGAAGGAGCCTGGGAATGAGTGCCGGGATCGACAAGGCTGGAATGAACGCGCTGGAACATGATCATATCTTCCTCGGCGCCGATCATGCCGTGAACGAACGGCGCATCTGGCTGGTGATCGTGCTGACGGCGGTGATGATGGTGGCGGAAATCGCCGCCGGCACGGTCTACGGCTCGATGGCGCTGGTCGCCGACGGCTGGCACATGTCGACCCATGCCAGCGCACTTTTGATTTCCGCACTCGCCTATCTCTTCGCCCGCAGGCAGGCGCGCAACCCGCGTTTCACCTTCGGCACCGGCAAGCTCGGTGATCTCGCTGGTTTTGCCAGCGCCATCATCCTCGCGCTGATCGCCCTGCTGATGGCCTGGGAAAGCTGGCTGCGTCTTTCAAATCCGGTGCCGATCGGTTTTGCCCAGGCGATTGCCGTCGCGGTGATCGGCCTTGCCGTCAATCTGATCAGCGCCTGGCTGCTGGCCGGCGGCGGTCACGCGCATGGCCATCACGCGCATGGCCACGGGCACCACCATCATGGTGGTCACACCCACGATCATCACGCCCGCGATCATCACGCAAAGCCCGGCGACAACAATATCCGCGCCGCCTATCTGCATGTCGTCGCCGATGCTATGACCTCCGTGCTCGCCATCGCGGCGCTGACGCTCGGCAGCCTCTATGGCTGGCTCTGGCTCGATCCCGTCATGGGCATCGTCGGCGGGCTGGTCATCGCCAACTGGTCCTGGAGCCTGCTGAAATCCTCCGGCGGCGTCCTTCTCGACGTCGTCCCGCACGGCGAGACGCTGCCGGCTGAAATCCGCGAGGCGATCGAGACGGAGGAGGACCGGATCACCGATCTGCATGTCTGGCAGGTCGGCCCCGGCCATCACGCCGCCATCGTTGCCGTCGTCACCGCGACAGCGCGGGAGCCGGCCTTCTACAAGGGCAGGCTTTCGGCGCTGACGGAATTGTCGCATGTGACGGTCGAGGTCACGCGCGCGGCATAATCGCTCGGCGGACAACAAGTTGCTTGGCGGACGACTTCGTCGCCGCGAGGACGAGATGCCGCCGCAATCGCGTCTTAGCTCTGGTCTCCGATTCGCCGGAGGATGTCATGGATCTCAGTCTTACCCGCCGCCTGCTGATGGGCTCGGCGCTTTGCCTGCCTGCTTTGGGACTGCCTGTGCAGGCGCTTCCCGCCAATGCTCAAGAGGGGGCGGAGCAGAAGGCCCGCGAGGACGACGACAACGTCGAGAAGCGCCTTGCCGCGCTGGAAAAACGCACCGGCGGCCGCCTCGGCGTCTCGGTGCTCGACACTGAGACCAGCATTTCCTTCAACTATCGCGGCAGCGAGGCCTTTCCGATGTGCAGCACCTTCAAGGCGCTGGCCGCAGGCTTCGTGCTGGCTCGTGTCGACAAGGGCGAGGAAAAGCTCGACCGGCGGGTGACCTACGGCAAGGACAAGCTCGTCGACTATTCGCCGCTCAGCGAAAAACACGCAGGAGCCGATGGCATGACCATCGCCGAACTCTGCGAGGCGGCGGTGACGGTCAGCGACAATACGGCCGGCAACCTGCTGCTCGAAAGCTTCGGCGGGCCTGCGGGGTTGACCGACTGGCTGCGCTCGATTGGCGACGGCACGACCCGTCTCGACCGCACCGAACCGACACTGAACGAGGGCAAAAAGGACGATCCGCGCGACACGACTAGCCCGGATGCAATGCTCGACACGCTCGGCAACCTGACGCTCGGCTCAATCCTCACCGAGGCCTCTTGCGACAGGCTGATCGCCTGGCTGGTGGCAAGCACAACCGGCGGCGAGCGGCTGAGAGCCGGCCTGCCGGCCGATTGGAAGGTCGGCGACAAGACCGGCACCGGCCCGAACGGCTCCCTCGGCGACATCGCCGTCATCTGGCCCCCCGACCGCGGCCCAATCGTCGCCGCCGTCTATATCGCCGAGGCGACCGTGCCGGTGAAGGAGCTCAACCCGGTGTTCGCCGAGGTTGGCAAGATGATTGTCGAGATGGTTTGAAGCGGGACAAGTGCGAAGCGCTTTCCTTGGGTGTTGTTTGATAACAAAGCGATAGAGGCTTCCGGCGCCCCGCCTCTTGCCGACAGCGTTCCTCAACCTCCGTCATGCTCGGGCTTGACCCGAGCATCCATGGGCCTGACTCGAGCAAGCGGCAACCTTCAAAAATTCGCAGAGGTTTCCGAGTGGTTTTCGTCGGATGTCGTCTCTCCGTTCGGAGTCCACCGCGTGGATCGCCGGGTCAAGCCCGATGATGACGGAGTGTGAGGGAACGCCGGCGATCGAAAAGCTCCAGTATCCGCGGGGCCGATGCCGCGATCGCCTGGAGCTTGTGAGACGATTTCCCCCATCAAGGCAGCGTATACGCAATCACATAATCGCCGGGCGTGGTGCCGACCGAGCCGTGGCCGCCGGCGACCATGACGACATATTGTTTGTTGTCATCGGCCGTATAGGTCATCGGCGTCGCTTGGCCGCCGGCCGGAAGCCGCGCCTGCCAGAGCTCTCGTCCGTTCGTCACGTCATAGGCCCTCAGATAGTTGTCGACGGCAGCACCGAGGAAGGCGACGCCGCCCTTGGTCAGCATCGGTCCGCCGATGCCCGGCACGCCGACCTTGAAGGGCAGGGGCAGCGGCGTCATGTCGTGCACGGTGCCGTTCTTGTGCATATAAGCGATCTTGCCGGTGCGCAGATCGACGCCGGCTACATAACCCCATGGCGGCGCCTGACAGGGGATTTTCAACAGCCCAAGGAAAGGCCCCATGAAGACGCCGTAGGGCGCTCCGTCATTGCGGTTCAGCCCCTGTTCGCTGCCCTTCTCGTCCTGGCCACGCGGCGGAATGTCGGCGGCCGGCACCAGGCGCGAGGTGAAGGCGAGATAGCTCGGCATGCCGAACATGATCTGCCGCTCCGGATCGACCGCCACACTGCCCCAGTTGAAGGTGCCGAAATTGCCGGGATAGACGATCGTCCCCTTCAGCGAAGGCGGCGTGTAGCGGCCCTCGTAGTGGTAGCGGTGGAAGTCGATGCGGCAGGCGAGCTGATCAAACAGCGACACGCCCCACATGTCCTTTTCCTTCAGCGGTTCGGGCGAGAAGGTAAGGTCGGAAATCGGCTGCGTCGGCGACGTATGATCGCCGGAGACCGCGCCGCCTGGCGCTGCGATTTCCTTGACCGGGATGATGGGCTCACCGCTGCGCCGGTCGAGCACATAGAGATCGCCCTGCTTGGTCGGGCCGACAAGGGCCGGAACCACGCTGCCATCCTGCTTCGTCAGGTCGATCAGCGCCGGCTGAGCCGGCACGTCCATGTCCCAGAGGTCGTGATGCACAGTCTGGCGCACCCAACGCAGCTGGCCGGTGGCGATATCGAGGGCGACGATCGAGGACGAGAATTTCTCGACATTGTCGCTGCGGCCGATGCCGAGCTGGTCGGGCACCTGGTTGCCGAGCGGGATGTAGACCATGCCGAGCGCCTCGTCGACACTGAAGACCGACCAGCTATTCGGTGAATTTGTGGTGTAGGTCTGGCCGGCGGCGAGCGGCGTCGTCACCTCGGGATTGCCGGAATCCCAGTTCCAGATCAGCGCGCCGGTCTTGATGTCGAAGGCGCGGATGACGCCGGATTGTTCCTCGGTGGAATAATTGTCGTTCACCGCCCCGCCGACGATGATCTTGCCGGCCACCGCGACCGGCGGCGAGGTGGAATAGTAATAACCGGCCGGGTTGAAGCGCATGCCGGTCTCCAGATGCAGCACGCCCTTATCGGCAAAATTGGTGCAGATCTTACCGTCCGCCGCATCGAGCGCGATCAGCCGGGCGTCCGAGGTCGGCAGGTAGACGCGTTCGGCGCAGGGCTGGCCGGCGGCGACGTCAGGATCGGCATAATAGGTGACGCCGCGGCAGGTCTGATGCTGCCGGTTGGGGTTCATGCCCGAATTGGCGTCGTATTTCCATTTCTCCTTGCCGGTCTTGGCGTCGAGCGCGATCGCCCAATTGTGCGGCGTGCAGAGATAGAGCGTGTCCTTCACCTTGAGCGGTGTCACCTGATAGGTCGTCTCGCCGACATCGTCCGGCCGCTTGACGTCGCCGGTCTGGTATCGCCATGCTTCCTTGAGAGTGGAGACGTTCTCCGCGTTGATCTGATCTAGCGGCGAATAGCGCTGGCCGAAAGGTGTGCGGCCATACTGGTGCCATTCTCCATCCGGCACGCTGCCGCCGAAGGCCGGATTGGCGGCGACCTTGTCGGCCGGCAGTTTGCCGGCGAGATCGTGCGGATCTGTCGTCATCGAATAGAAGGCGACCAGGATGGCGAGAATCACCGGCACGGCGAGCGGCCACGGGTTGGCGCCGTAGGTGATGCCGGTCGGGCTGCGGAAGCCGAGCGGCCGGCGGATCCAGGGCGTCAGCAGCCAGAGCCCGAGCAGAATGATCATGCCGCCGCGCGGGCCGAGCTGCCACCAGTCGAAACCCACCTCCCATATCGCCCAGGCCAGCGCTGCGACGACGAGCACCGCATAGACCCAGAGCGCCACCGCCTTGCGCATCAGAAGCAGCCCGGCGGTGATCAGAAATATCAGCCCGGCGAACAGATAGAAGACGCTGCCGCCGAGCGTGACGAGGTAGAGCCCGCCGCCGCCGAGGGTTAGCCCGATGATGATGAAGAGGATGGAGGTGACGACGATCGCCATAAGGCTGTCTCCCGCTTGATTTAGCCGGGTGGAGGATCGGCGGAAAAGTCCCGCCGATCAGCCAGATAGCGCGAAGGAGATGCCTTTCAACGGCCGCATTTGCCGCAGGCCGGCGTCACGGTACGGTTGTATTGAACCCCGCTCACGTCCCGCAGAAGGTCGCGAGCACCTGTTCGCTCGGCTTCGGCGGCTCCATGTAGGCGGCAAAGCCCGGCTGGTCCTCATAGGGTTTCGCCAGCACGGTCAGCAGCGCCTCGAACAGCGAGAAATCGCCGTTTTCCACCGCCGCCTCGATCGCTTGTTCGATCCGATGATTGCGCGGGATGAAGGCCGGATTGACACTGCGCATGGCCATACTGCGCTCAGCGGCCGTCTGCGGATCGCGCGACAGCCTCCCGTGCCATTGCGCAAGCCAGGGCGCGCAGGCCTCCGGTTCGCGAAAACTCGCCGCAAAGCTTGGCTCTGCGGTCTCGTCTCCGGCAAGATCCGACAGCCGCCGGAAGGTGAGGGTAAAATCCGCACCCTGCGCCTGCATCAGCGACAGCAATGCCTGCACCAGTTCGAGATCCCCGTCCTCTTCGCCGGCAAGGCCGATTTTTCCCAGCATGCCAGCCAGCCAATGCGCCTGGAAGCGTTCGCCATAGGATCGGATTACGCCATTCGCCTTATCAACAGCGCCATCGGGCTCTTCGTCGATCAGCGGCAGCAGCGTTTCGCCGAGCCTTGCCAGGTTCCATTGGCCGATGCCGGGCTGGTTGGCATAGGCATAGCGGCCATGCTGGTCGATCGACGAGAAGACGGTTGCCGGATCATAGGCATCCACAAAGGCACAGGGGCCGAAATCGATGGTCTCGCCGGAGACGGTCATATTGTCGGTGTTCATCACCCCATGGATGAAGCCGACATGCAGCCAGCGGGCAATCAGCGACGCCTGGCGCTCGGAGACGGCTGAAAACAGGGCGAGATAGGGATTGTCGGCTTCTTTCAGGGCTGGATAGTGCCGGTCGATGACATAATCGGCGAGCGCCCGCACGCCGTCGGTATCGCCTCTGGCCGCGAAGAACTGGAAGGTGCCGACCCGGATATGGCTGGCAGCCACCCGGGTGAAGACGGCGCCCGGCAGCACCTCTTCACGATAGACCGGTTCGCCGGTCGTCACCGCCGCCAGCGCCCGCGTTGCCGGAATGCCGAGCGCAAACATCGCCTCGCTGACGATATATTCCCGCAGTACCGGCCCGATTGCCGCCCGCCCGTCGCCGCGTCGCGAAAAAGGCGTCGGTCCGGCGCCCTTCAGCTGGATATCGAAGCGTCTGCCGCTGCGGTCGACTACCTCGCCGAGCAGGATCGCCCGCCCGTCGCCGAGCTGCGGCGAGAAGCCGCCGAACTGATGTCCGGCATAGGCCATCGCCAGTGGTTCGGCCCCTTCGGGAACAAGATTGCCGGAGAAGATCGCAGCACCGTCGCGGCGCAAGGCGGCGACGTCGAGCCCGAGTTCGGCGGCCAGCGGCTCGTTCAGCTTGATCAGCCAGGGCTCCGCCACCGGCGTCGGCACTTGCGGCGCAAAGAAGCGCTGCGGCAAACCGACATAGCTGTTGTCGAACGGAAAGGCGGCACCGGGCCGGTTTGTCTGAAGGGCGGAGGTCATGGCTCATAGGTAGGGCCGGGACGGCTGCGGCGCAAGCCGGGTTTACCGGGGATAAGGCCCTTCACGGAGAACAGGACGATGCAAGGAATCGTGATCCGCCTTTACCTCTCGGCAAGGCAGCATTGCCATAAAGGACATAGCACTGCCATGTTCGCAGGCGTATAGCAGATCGTCTCCCCTTGGCATTTGCCATGTCATCCCCCGCGGCCTTGCTGCCTCCTGCTCCGCCGCGCCACCGTGAGTGATCCCGGACGATGTCGGATCAGATTTACCAGGCGCCGATGGTTCGGCGCGCCGCGCCCAATTTCCGGGTGATCGCGATGATCGTCGCGAGTGCGATGCTGATGGAAAATATCGATGCGACCGTGCTGGCGACCGCGCTGCCCACCATGGCGCGCGATTTCGCCGTCAGTGCGCCGGCCATGTCGATCGCGCTGACCTCCTATCTCCTCAGCCTGGCGATCTTCATTCCGGCGAGCGGCCGGATGGCCGATAGTTTCGGCTCCCGCACCGTCTTCCGCGCGGCAATCGCCGTCTTCGTGATCGGCTCCATCCTCTGTGCGCTGGCGCCGACGCTGTCCTTCCTGGTGCTGGCGCGGCTGTTGCAGGGCGTCGGCGGCGCGATGATGATGCCGGTCGGGCGCCTTGTGCTGATGCGCAGCGTCGCGCGCAGGGATATGGTCAGCGCCATGTCCTGGCTGCTGGTGCCGGCGCTGATCGGCCCGATCGTCGGCCCGCCGCTCGGCGGCTTCTTCGTCACCTACCTCGACTGGCGCTGGATCTTCTACATCAACGTGCCGATCGGCATCATCGGCATGATCTTCGTCTCGATTTACATCGACGAGGTGAAGGGTAAGGCAAGCGGTCCCTTCGATACGATCGGCTTCATCCTCTCCGGGCTCTCGCTCGGCTCGCTGCTCTTCGGCTTCGAAATGTCGAGCCACGAAGGCGAGGGTGCCTTCTCGATGTTCCTGATATCAGTCGGCCTGCTCTTCGGCATAGCCTATCTCAGGCATGCCCGAAGGCATCCGTCGCCGATCATGGATTTTTCGTTGATGAAGGTGCCGAGCTTCGGGACGTCTGTCATCGCCGGTTCGCTGACGCGCATCACGCAAGGGGCGCAACCCTTCCTGCTGCCGCTGCTTTTCCAGATCGGCTTCGGCCTGTCGGCGGCGGCGGCCGGCCAGATCGTCATCGCGACTGCGCTCGGCTCGCTCGCCATGAAGCCGATGGCGAAATTCGTCTTCAGTCGGCTCGGCTTCCGCCGCAGCCTCATCCTCAACGGCATCCTCGGCACGGTCGGCTATGCGCTCTGCGCCGCCTTCCGGCCGGATTGGCCGATGCCGCTGATCTTCGTCGTGCTGGTGCTCAGCGCCTTCTTCCTGTCGTTCCAGTTCACCGCCTATAACACCATTGCCTATGACGAGATCGACAAGGAGCGGATGAGTTCGGCGACGAGTTTCTACGCGACCTTCCAGCAGCTGATGCTGTCGCTCGGCATCTGCATCGGGGCCTTGGTGCTGCACGGTTCGATGGCCTTCAACAATGTCGAAACGCCTGATCTCGGCGATTTCTCCACCGCCTTCATCGTCGTCACCCTCATCTCGATCACCGCTACCGTCTGGAACCTGCGTTTCTCGCCGACCGCTGGCGAGGAGATCAGCGGCTATAAGGCGAAGCGGACGAAGGTGGCTGGAGAAACAAAGGCTTGACGCGCGTCATTTGAATCAAATTCTGCGCTTCACACTCAGTCCTTATCCTCCATATCAGCCGCCATTTCCGCGAGCTTGCGCACAGTGTTGAGATTGCGCGAGGTGCCGGCTTTCAGCGCCGGCAGCTTCAGTTTCGAGCGGCCGGATCCATTCGGATAATGCACATAGATCTCCCGGCCGGCGAGCTTCGCCTCCTCGCCATCGGGCGCCACTATTTTATCGAGCGCATCGTCGGCTGCCTTTTCGGGCAGGAAGTAGACCAGCAGGAAATTCGGCTTGGCATCGGGGAAGGGAGCTTTGGCGGCAATCGCCTCAAGCTCCTTGCGGGTGCGCACCATCACAGCCGGCCGCTTACCCATCTTCTGGCCGAGCGCCGCGTCGAGCTTTTCCTCGACTGCCGTTTCTTTCTCATCCGAGCGGAACAGCACATTGCCGCTCTGGATGTAGGTCTTCACATCCCTGAAGCCGAGATCCTCGCAGATCGCCTTGAGTTCAGCCATCGGTAGCGAGGCGGTGCCACCGACGTTTACGGCGCGGAGCAGGGCGATATAGATGGGCATTTCTTTCTCCGCGGATGGTGTGCCGTGTCGCACCCCCCAAAACCCCCAAACCCCTCACATCTTCCCCGCCACCTTGATCGCAAACGCATACTCGAACGCGATCTCCTCAAGCCGCTGGAACCGTCCCGACGCCCCGCCGTGGCCGGCGTCCATATTCGTCTTGAGCAGGATCGGCGCCGCGCCGGTCGTCTTCTCGCGCAGCTTCGCAACCCATTTGGCCGGCTCCCAATAGGTGACGCGCGGGTCGGTCAGGCCGCCGAGTGCCAGGATCGGCGGGTAGGCTTTGGCGCCGACATTGTCATAGGGCGAATAGGCAGCGATCTGTTCGTATTCTTCTTTGCTGTCGATCGGGTTGCCCCATTCCGGCCATTCCGGCGGCGTCAGCGGCAGCGTATCGTCCAGCATGGTGTTGAGCACGTCGACGAAGGGAACGGCGGCGATGAGGCCGGCGAATTTCTCCGGCGCCATATTGGCAATTGCACCCATCAGCATGCCGCCGGCCGAGCCGCCTTCGGCGATAATCTTCGCGTAAGAGGTGAACTTCTGTTGATTCAGATAGTCGGCGGCTGCGACGAAGTCCTTGAAGGTATTCGTCTTCTTGTCCATCTTGCCGTCTTCGTACCAGGCGAAACCCTTGTCCTTGCCGCCGCGGATATGGGCGATGGCATAGACGAAGCCGCGGTCGGCAAGCGACAGGCAATTGGTGTTGAAACCGGCCGGAATGGTGATGCCGTAGGCGCCGTAGCCGTAGAGCAGGCAGGGCGCGCTGCCGTCGAGGGCAGTGTCCTTGCGATAGAGCAGGGTGACCGGCACCTTCTCGCCGTCCCACGCCGGAGCGAAGACGCGGCGGGTGACATAGTCGTCGGGATTGTGGCCCGACGGCACTTCCTGCGTCTTCAACAGCGTGCGCTCGCGCGTAACCATGTTGTAGTCGTAGAGCTGCGATGGCGTCGTCATCGAGGAATAGGAGAAGCGGATGATATCCGTGTCATATTCCGCCGCACCCGAAAGCCCCAGCGAATAGGCTTCCTCGGCAAAGGCGATCGCATGTTCCTCGCCGGTCGCCCGGTCGCGGATCATGATCTGCGGCAGCCCGTCTTTGCGCTCCAGCCACAGAAGATGGCGGGCATAGGCCATGTGGCTGATGATCAAAGTGCCGGGCTTGTGGGCAACCACTTCGCGCCAGTTCTCCTTGCCCGGATTGTCCACCGGCGCTTCCATGATCTTGAAATCCTTGGCGCCGCCGTCATTGGTCAGGATGTAGAAGACGTCGCCGCCCTCGGTCAGCGAATATTCGATGCCTTCCTCGCGCGCCGCCACCAGTTTCGGCTCGGCCGTCAGGTCCGTGGTCGACAGCAGCCGGTATTCGCTGGTTTCATGGTCATGAATGTCGATATAGATGACATCGTCGAGCAGCGAGCCGCCGACGCCCATGAAGAAGCCGGCATCGGCTTCCTCATAGACCAGCCGGTCTTCCGACTGCGGCCGGCCGACAATATGGTGGAACACCTTCGAAGGCCGGTGGTTCTCATCGAGCGCCGAATAGAAGAAGCTCTTGCCGTCGGGCGCCCAGACGCCGCCGCCGCCGGTATTCTCGATCCGGTCCGCAAGGTCTTCGCCCGTGGAGAGGTCGCGGACCTTCAATGTGAAGAACTCCGAGCCCTTGTCGTCATAGCCCCAGATGCCGCGGCTGTGGTCGCTCGTATGGTCGAGACCGGCGAGGCGGAAATAGGCCTTGCCGGCCGCTTCCTTGTCGCCGTCGAGCAACACGGTGCGGATCGTCTCGTCGGCAACGTTGCCATCACGGGCAATGCGGAAATAACGCGGCTGTTCGCCGCCGGTGACATAGAATGTGCCGTAGGCATAGGCGCCGTCCTTCATCGGCACCGAGCTGTCGTCTTCCTTGATACGGCCGCGCATTTCGGCAAACAGCGCCTTTTGCAGCGGCTTGGTGTCCTCCATCGCCGCGTTCATATAGGCGTTTTCGGCTTCGAGATACCGGCGGATCTCAGGGTCGAGGATCGACGGATCCTTGAACATCGCCTGCCAATTGTCGGCGCGCAGCCAGGCATAGTCGTCCGTGCGGGTAATGCCGTGGCGCGTATCGGAGATGGGCTTCTTCGGTGCGGCGGGCGGTGTCGGCAGGCTCTTAAAAACGGACAAGGAATGGCTCCGGATCGGGATATCGGGTTGGCAAGAGATAGAGGCGCACTGGTTCGGGATCAAGCGGCAAGGCTGCGCCAAGGCCATGGATAACCTTCCACAGGCTGGGAGGCCGCCCTGCCGGCTCTGCCTTGATGTCACCACAATATTTAAGAATGTCCGCTATCGCTGAGCGAAATTTGCACGTGCCAAGCCCCCGGCAAGCTGCCCGGGGCAAGGTGAAGAATGGACAACAGTAAGGGATTTTCTCCGCAATGCCGAAACGTCTGCTCCTGTTCGTATCCCTCCTTGGCCTTGCTGCCCCCGCCTTCGCCGTCGATCCGGCCATCAAGAAGCAGCTGGAAAAACTCGATCCCTCTACCCGGCTGGAGCAGAGCTGCGACACCGAGGCGATGAGCCGCATCAACAGCGACAGCACCGGCTTCAAGCCCGACAAGGTGATCGCCTATACGTTCAAGGATCCGGTCGCCGGCGACAATTCGCTGCAGGCGCCCGGAGCCGTCTTCCGCAGCAAAGGCGACTGGTACCATCTCTCCTACAATTGCATCACCGGTCCGCAGCATATCAACGTGCGCGAGCTCGACTACCAGATCGGGGAGAAGGTGCCGCGCGAGAAGTGGGACAAATATTATCTTTACGATTGATGCCGCATTTATTCCGGCTGCGGTGACATTGGGCCACATGGCGCCATGCAACTGCACCCGCTAAAATCGACGGACCTAAATCGTAGAAGCCCTGACATGAATCGCATCCTGCTCGCTTCGGCCTTCCTCCTGGCCGCGATATCAGCTGCATCGGCGGACGAACTACCGTCAGCGGCGCAGACCTCGGCGGCAACCACTCCCGCCACGGCGCCGAAGATAAAGCTGGTCGAGCCGCATCTGCATATCGCCCGTTCCAATATTGCCGGCCATGCCCGCATTGCGCTCACCTTCGATGCCTGCATGGGCCAGGCGGACGAGCGCATCCTTTCGACCCTGGTGCGGGAACGCATCCCGGCAACCATCTTCGTCACCGCCCGATGGCTGAAGCATAATCCCGCCGCCCTTGCCGTCTTCCTTGAGAATCCCGATCTCTTCGAACTGGAAAACCATGGCCAGAACCATATTCCGGCTGTCGACACGCCGACGCTGATCTATGGCATCGCCTCGGCCGGCTCACCGCAGGCGGTGAAGCAGGAAGTCGAGGGCGGCGCCGCGGCCATGGTCGCATCGGGCATTCCGGCGCCGCACTGGTTCCGCGGATCGACAGCCAAATATGATCTTTCCGCCATCGGCGAAATCCGCGCCATGGGCTATCGCATCGCCGGTTATTCGGTCAACGGCGACGGCGGCTCGCTGCTCGGCGCCGCGATCACCGAAAAACGCATCGCTTCGGCCAAAGACGGCGACGTTGTCATCTCCCACATCAACCAGCCGACCCATGCGGCGGGCGAGGGGGTGGCCAAGGCGCTGGTCGATCTGAAAGCCAAGGGCACTGAATTCGTCCGGCTCGACGATGTCGACGATATGGGTGACGACAAGACGACGGAGTAGGCTGCGGCTGAAGGTGTGCCGTGTGACACCCCTCCGCCCGGCAGGGCAGAGGGGTGTCACACGGCACAATAGCCAAAGCGAAGCCTTTACCGCAGTTCACTCCCAGCCCTCACCCAATCCTCCCCAAACCGCCGCAGCCCCGGCCCATCCCTGTCGAGCGCGAAATCCTCGAACCAGTCGCGATGCATGCCGGCGAGCATCGCGCCGATCATCTGGGCTGCGAGGTAGGAAAAGGTAATGCCATTGCCGCCGTAGCCGTAGGCTGCGAACACATGCGGCATCTCGGGCACCGGGCCGATCAGCGGCAGACCGTCGGCCGTCTCGCCGAAGGTTCCGCACCAGGCGTGGGCGACGCGCGTATCGGCTTTCGGCCATAGCCGCTGCACCTTCTCGCGAATTGCCGCGATCTTGGCCGGCAGCTTGTGGTCGCGCATTTCGGGATCGATTGTGCCATCATCCTCACCGCCAGCAACGATGCGGTTGTCGGCTGTCGTGCGCACGTACAGATAGGGGTGGTTGTCTTCCCAGATCAGCGCCCTGTCGCGCCAGAAATTTGCCGGATCCTGCGGTACGGTGGCGAATGCCCAGCTCGAACTGACGCGGTGCAGCTTCGGCATGTCGAAGCCTGGCATCGAATAGCCGGTGGCAAGGACGACATGGCGCGCCTCGATGGCGTGGCCTCCCTCCGTCTCAACTGTGACATGATCGCCTTCGCTGTGAAGCGCGGTGACGGACGCATTCACCAGCCGCGCGCCGCGCCGGACGGCCAACTCGATCAGTGCCCATGTCAGAAGCAGTGGATCGGCCTCCGCCGAACCCGGCGAATAGATCGCCCCATCCCGATCGAGCTCGAACTGGGTGAAGAGATCGGGATGTTCGAGATAGACGCCGGGCAGGCCGGCCCGACGGCGCAGTTGGCGCTCCTGCCGAAGATCGCGGGCGCCTTCTTGGTTGGCGGCGAGATAGAGCGTGTTGCGCGGCCGGAAGCCGCAGGCAATTCCGTTTGCAGCAATCAGCTTGGAAAGGCCGGCGACTGCGGCACCACTTCGGCGGTAGATGCCGGCGGCGCGCTCGAAGCCGTAATAATCCTCAAGCTCGGTCAGCGTGCTGTCGATTTCCCATTGCAGCATCGCTGTGCTCGCCGCGGTGCTGCCGAAACCGGGTTCCTCCCGGTCGATGATAACAACGGAAAAACCGCGCGCCGTCAGATGTTCGCCAACCAGTGCGCCGGTGATGCCGCCGCCGATCACGGCGATGTCGGCGGAAAAGCTCTGCTCGATCGGCCGCCATTCCGGCCGAATGCCGCTTTTGCCCCAGAGAGATCGACCGCTGACCATCTGGTCGTGATCGGATTCGTTGAGATCGAGATCAGACGCCACCAATATCTCCCCGGTTGTTCATTTCGGCAATTGCGGCTGCGGCTTTTCCTCGATTAGCAGTTCGTCGATGACAGTCATGACGATCAGCGACAGCGGCAGCGCCAGCATGGCGCCGACGGCACCCCACATCCATGTCCAGAACAGAATGGCGAGGAAGACGATGAAGGGATTGATTTCCAACCGCCGTCCCATCACCGCCGGGAAGATCAGGTTCTCCATGAGAAGATGCACGGTGAAGAAGGCTGCGGCCGGCATCAGCCCGGTGAGCAGGCTATCATAGGTGAGGATGCCGGTGATCGCGACGGCAAGCGTCATCAGCGTGATGCCGAGATAGGGAATGAAGCTCGACAGGAAGGCGAAGAAACCCCAGAGCACCGGCGCCGCCAGCCCACCGGCATAGGCGATGACCGTCATGACAACGCCGAGCCCGATATAGATCAGCGAGGCTGTGGCGAAATAGAAGCCGAGGACCTGCTCGACGCCATTGATGACGCGGATCGCCGCCAGGCGTTGCGTGCGAGTGCGGAAGGCCATGATGATCCCTTTGCGCAGGTTGACGCGGCTGGCGAGGAAGAGCAGCAGCGCCGCAAAGAAGATCATCCCCTGCACCAGTGCCGGCGTCAGGCTGGTGGTCACCACATGCAGCACATTGCCGGTATTTTCGATCAGCGCCCCGATCGACATCGGGCCGCTTTCGAATGTCGCCGGGGTGATATGCAGCCATTCGATGCGCTCGAGATAGGGCATGACGCGGTTGATAGTCCGCTCGGCGAAATCAGGCGCTTCATTTGCGAACGCCATAAGCGGGCCGGCAAGCGAGTTGATCAGCAGGAAGATCACCAGCGCGACGCAGCTTGACAGCAGGAAGGCATTGGCAAGCCGTGGCACACCCATCCTACTGAGTTTTTCCGCAGCCATGCCGAGGATCATGCCGACCACGACGGCAAGGGTGATCGGGATGAGGATCAGCGACATCATGTAGACGGCGGCAAGGCCGAGTATGCCGAAGATGCCGATGATCGCCCAGGCCATACTAATATCCAGCCCGTCCTTCTCAAGACGGTGCAGCGGCGCCGGCGGCAGCTCTTCGGCTGCCTCCTTTAGCGTTTGCGCCCAGGCGCTGGTGCGGCGTTCGCCGATCGCAATCTTGTTGGCCTGTTTGCGGATGCCATTGGCGATGCCCATGCGGTGAGGTCCCCGAAGCCCCATTGCTTCGTCACGGAAACGCGCCGCCGCGGTTCCGGTTCCCTGGAGGGGAAGGGCCATGCAGCAAGCCGCCCGCGGCACGGTTTTTGACGCGTTATTTTGCTCGCAACGCGTGAATATTTCAGCCATTGGCGCTGCTCCGCACTTGGGTAATTACGCCGAAAGCGTCAGCCCGATCCCCCACGGATCCATCAGGAATGTGCCGCCGTCGCGCTTCTCGCTCTTGATTTCCAGTTCGTCGAGTTTGGAGATCGCCGCATCCAGTGTCGCCTTGTCGTTGAAGCGGACCTTGTAGTCCGAAAGTCCGGTCATGTTGGCGGCGCGTGCCGTTGCGCCGCGGCTGTTCCAGATATTGGCGGCGATATGGTGGTGATAGCCGCCGGTCGCAAAGAAGCTCGCGCCCGGACGGCTCGCCATCAGCTTGAGGCCGAGCACGTCACGGTAAAAGGCGTCGGCCTGCGGGATGTCGCCGACCTGCAGATGTAGGTGGCCAATTGCCGTTCCCTCCGCCATACCGCCCCAGCGCTCGTCCGGCGCGCTGTCATAGAGCGCCTGCAGGTCGAGGCGCAGCGTCGCCATCTCCACCATGCCGTCCTGTTGGAATTTCCATTGTCCGTGCGGCCGGTCGGCATAAATTTCGATGCCGTTGCCTTCCGGATCGGACAGATAGATCGCCTCGCTGACGAGATGGTCGGAAGCGCCGTCGAGCACGACATTGTTGTGTGCCGCATGCCGCAGCCAGCGCGCCAGTTCGACCCGATCCGGCATCAAGAAGGCGGTGTGGAAAAGGCCGGCGGCATTGCGCGGCGCGATCGCCGCATCTTTGGCCGTCGTCAACGTCAGTAGCGGCAGATCACCGACGCCCAGCACTTGCCCGCTTGCGGTCTTCTCGATGACCGTCAGGCCGAGCATCGACTGATAGAAGCCGGACACGAGGGCAAGGTCGCTCACGATGAGATGCGACTGGTCGATATAGGCGGGCCGCGTCAGCGCATAGGAAGTTTCGGTCGTCATGGATTGTTCTCCTGCCTCTGATCTGGCCTGTAGAATGGAAGGCGTTCCGGCGGTGGCGGCAAATGTGCCGCCCGCAGCAAGGCCGAGGAAGTTTCGCCGGTTCATTCGCCTCTATCTCCTCGGCTGCCGTACTTGAGGCCTATATGGCGGATGGCGATTGTTCACAGAAGTCCCGTTTTTGACGATAAACTGTTGAGCAGGTGTTGACGATGACTTGCGCCCACTTGATCGCGGTCAAAGCGCTCATATCTTCTTTAGAGGATACTTATGCATCTCAGTCATGGAGGGAGCCATGTACAGGAAAATCATCGTCGCGATCGCGCTCGGCGGCATCGAAAAGGGAGAACAGATCCTCCGCAAGGCCGCGTCCTTGCTCGACGACGGCGGCGAGATCGTCGCGCTCAATGTCATCGAGGATGTGCCGACCTATGTCGCGATCGAACTGCCGGCCAACATGGTCGAGGATGCCATGCAGGACAGCCGCGATAAGCTCAACGCGCTGATCGCCACGACCGGCATTGCGGCAACCGTCGAGGTCCGCAACGGCCCGCCCGCCAAAGCGATTATCTCGACTGCCGAAAGCCACAGAGCCGATCTCATCATCGTCGCTTCGCATGTTCCGGATTTTTCCAATTACTTCATCGGCGCCACCGCCGACCGGGTCGTGCGCCACGCCAAATGCTCGGTGCTCGTCGACCGGCAAAAGATTTGATCGGGCAGCCGCCTCGCTGCCGAACAGCCTGTCACGAAGATTTACCGCCGGTGCGCTTTGCCGCAGTTGCGTGCCCGTCGGTTCGATGCGACGATTGCAATCGGGGTCCAAAACGGATTGGCGTGCATGGCCGAGTTCAACGGTGTTCGCTGGGCTTACGACAAATATGAACTGATCGCCGACGGCATCGTCCATGGCGTCGGTCTCGTGCTGGCGCTGATCGGCGCCACCGTGCTGATCTTCTATGCCACGCTCTGGAGCTCCTACGGCGCGCTCGCCGCCGCCTGGATCTATGGCGTCGGGCTGGTGCTGACGCTCGCCATTTCCTTTTCCTACAATGCCTGGCCGGTCTCGCGCACCAAATGGTATCTGCGCCGCTTCGATCATTCGGCGATCTTCCTGCTGATCGCCGCCACCTACACGCCCTTCCTCGAACGCGGCGCCGACGATCCGCTACTCCTCTTCATGCTGGTGGCGATCTGGCTGTTCGCCGCTGCCGGCATTGTTCTGAAATGCGTCTTTCCCGGTCGTTACGACCGTCTTGCTATCCTGCTTTACCTCGCCATGGGCTGGAGCGGTGTGCTGGTGGCCGGCCCTGTCGCCGCGCGTATTCCCTCCGCCTCGATGCTGCTGATAGTCATCGGCGGCGTCATCTATTCACTCGGTGTCATCTTCCATGTCTGGGAAAAGCTGCGCTTCCAGAACGCCATCTGGCACGGTTTCGTCGTCACCGCCGCAGCGGTGCACTATTCGGCCGTCTTCACCTGTTTCAGCCTGTCGGCGCCGGGCGTCTGACACAAGCTGTTTCCCGAAGCCGCCGTTTACATCTTCGGAAGCGGGGCGTATGCCATCCCGGCAGTCAATTCGAGCCGGGCAATCATGACAGACGCCGTTCTCCTCCGCGACGCCAGCGAAGCCGATCTTTCCGCCATCCGCGATATCTACAATCACGCCGTCGAACACACGACGGCGATCTGGAACGATACGCTGGTCGATCTCGACAACCGGCGGGAATGGATGAAGGCGCGCAAGGCGCGCGGCTTTCCGGTCATCGTCGCCGAACTCTCGGGCAAGGTCGCGGGCTACGCCTCCTACGGCGATTGGCGGGCCTTCGACGGCTATCGCCACACGGTCGAACATTCCGTCTATGTCGATAAGGATTGCCGCGGCACCGGCATCGGCGAGCGTCTGATGCGCGAACTGATCGTCCGTGCCGCGGCCGGCAATATCCATGTGATGATCGCCGGCATCGAGGCCGAGAACACCGCCTCGATCCGGCTGCATGAAAAGCTCGGTTTCCGCATCGCCGGCAGATTTTCCGAGGTCGGCACCAAATTCGGCCGCTGGCTTGATCTCACCTGTATGGAGCTCCGCCTGCCTGCGGCCGATCCGGCAAGCTCCGGCAACCCTTTGTGAAGGGCGCTCGCCATCTTTTTATTGTAGTCTGAGCTGTGTAAGAAAATGGAGGCAGCCTGCTTCGCGGGAGGCCTCAGAATGGTATGGAGGTGAACAGTTCAATGGCAATGCACGGATCGTCGCTCGGTCTCCTCGCCCTCGTCCTTCTAGCATTTCCGCCGGTCGCTGCCCGGGCCGCCGATTGCGGCAGCCTGGCCTCACCGAAGCTCGACTGGCAGGAATGCACCAAGAAGAACTTGATGCTGCAGGGCAGTGATCTCGAAGGCGCCAACCTCGTTGGCACCGATTTCTCGCTGACCGATCTTGCCGGCGCCAACGTCAAATCCGCCAATCTCGAGAAGGCAACGCTGGTGCGCGCCTCGCTCGAGGGCGCCCACGCCGAAGGCGCCAGCTTCGCCAAGATCGAAGCCTATCGAGCCAGCTTCGCCAATATCATCGCCGAAGGCGCTTCCTTCGCCGGCGCCGAGCTGCAGCGAGCCAATTTCGCCGGCGCCAGGCTTGCCGGAGCGAGCTTCGAAAAAGCCGAACTCGGCCGTGCCGATTTCGACAAGGCGGTGCTGACGGGCACGAAATTCTCTTTCGCCAATCTCTCCCGTGCCGATCTCTCCGGCGCGAGCTTCGAAGGCCCGGCGATGTTCGAGCGCGCCTTCATGTTCCTGACCCGCATCGAAGGCCTCGACCTCTCGGCCGCATCCGGCCTCGAACAGGCCCAGATCGACCTCGCCTGCGGCGACACCTCGACCAAACTCCCGGCCGGCCTGTCGGCGCCGACGAGCTGGCCGTGCCCTGTCGAGCATGAATGATCGGGCAGACACGGGTTGCCCCGCTCCCCATTAAAACGAGAGAGGGGACGGATGCTTATGCTTTCTCCGAGGTGTAGAGGTGGAATTCCACCTTGCATCCATCTGAGCCCACGGCCTTGAAGAATGTTTCCCGCCGCCGATGCACCCGCTCCGCGACCCGTTGCGAGCGCATATTATCCGGCCTTACGATGGAGACGATGCGCGCCAGACCGAGCGTACCGAGCGCGTGGTCCCGGCAGGCGGCGGCCGCTTCGGCCGCGTAGCCCTTGCCCCAATGGTCGCGCCACAGGTGGTAGCCGATCTCGGGTTCCAGCCCTGCGGAGGTTTCCTGCAACGTGATGCCGCAATCACCGAGCAAGGCGCCGCTCTGTCGGTCGGTCACGGCCCAGAGACCAAAACCGTGACTGCCATAACTGTCGAAGGCGAGCCGCTGAAACCAGCGCGCGGTCTCGTCGAAGCTCTTTATCCCCGGATAATAACGCATGCATTCGGCATCGCTGAAAATGCGGTGGAGAAACGGGAGATCGGCAGGCGTGATCTCCCGTAGTGTCAGCCGGTTGGTATGGAGGATGATATCGCGCGCCATTGACCTCTCTCCTGCGAGATCGGCCACTTGCCGACTCCTGCGCCGTGCGCCTATTCCCCTGCCTCAAACACCATGGAATGGCCGTTGATGCAGTAGCGCAGGCCGGTCGGCGGCGGGCCGTCGGGGAAGACGTGGCCGAGATGGGCTTCGCAGCTACCGCAGCGGATTTCGGTGCGCACCATGCCGAAGGCAGTGTCGCGATGTTCGGTCACCGCATCGGACGAGACGGCTTCGAAATAGCTCGGCCAGCCGCAGCCGGCATCGAATTTCGTGTCGGAGCGGAAAAGCGGGGCATTGCAGCCGACACAGCAGTAAAGCCCGGTCTCGAAGGAATCCCAGTAGGGCCCGGTGAAGGCGCGCTCGGTGCCGTGCTGGCGGGTGATGCGGTATTGCTCTGGGGTGAGTTGCTCTTTCCATTCCGCGTCGGTCTTGTGGATCTTGGCGGTGGTTGCAGTGTCGGACATGCCATGCTCCTTTCGCCGAGGGGCGGTTCCGTTTCGCGAGAAAATGTGGTGCGCCGTCTCCGATTCATCAAGTCTTGAGCACCATCCTGCCCAATTCGCCGTGTACCGCTTTTTGGGGAGGACGCTTGCTCTTACATCCGTCAGGGGTTTTCTGTTAGGGTTAATGTTACGTGCATTGGGGAATCACTGGTGTTTGAAGCAGCAATCGTCCTGCTCTACTGCCTCGTCGCTTTGGCGGCCATGGCGGTCACGCTGTTGGAAGGCTGGGCCAACCATGACGGCTTGACGCTTCATCGTCTCGCCGGGCTATTTGCCTGCCTGCTCTGGCCGCTGACACTTCTGATCTTCGTCCTGCACGGCTGCATCGCCCGGCTGCTGACGCGTCTTTCCCGGACGACAGCCTGATGCCGGCCCGGACGACAGCCTGATGCCGGCCCGGCGACAGCTTGATTGGCTTCGTCCCATGGGCGAAATTGCTTGAGGCGCTCTACCATTTCGCCTAAGTCAGAGTAGCCGGTTTTCTCCGGCTTTCGTCTGTTGCTGGTAGAGGAGGAGACATGGCCGATGTCACGGCTCTGACATTTCTGGCCCTGTGTCTGCCGTTTGCTGGCGCTCTTGCCGCTCCCTTCGTCATCCGAATCTTCGGCGCCAACGGTGCCTGGCTTCTGGCGATCGCTCCTTTGCTCGCCTTTCTGCACTTCCTGCGTTTCGTGCCCGCGATCACGGGCGGCGAGGTCGTCGCCGGCGGTTATGCCTGGGTCCCAAGCTACAATCTCTCCTTCTCCTGGTTCCTCGACGGCCTGTCGCTGGCTTTCGCACTGCTGATCACCGGCATCGGCACCCTGATCGTGCTGTATGCCGGCGGCTACCTCAAAGGACACAAGGATCAGGGCCGTTTCTTCTCCTTCATCTTCCTGTTCATGGGGGCGATGCTCGGCATCGTCGTTTCCGACAGTTTCCTGATGCTCTTCATCTTCTGGGAGCTGACCTCGATCACCTCCTTCCTGCTGATCGGCTTCGATCACGAGCGCGCGGCGGCGCGGCGCGCCGCCCTCCAGGCCCTGCTTGTCACCGGCGGGGGAGGGCTTTGCCTGCTGGCCGGTCTGCTGCTGCTCTGGAACATATCAGGCGTGACTGAGATGTCGCAGCTTATGCGATTTGGCGATGCCGTGCGCCAAAGCCCGATCTATCTAACGGCTCTCATCCTGGTCCTTGCCGGCGCCTTCACCAAATCGGCGCAGTTCCCCTTTCATTTCTGGCTGCCGAACGCCATGGAGGCACCGACGCCGGTGTCGGCTTACCTGCATTCCGCCACCATGGTGAAGGCTGGGGTCTATCTGCTGATGCGGCTCAATCCTGTCATGGGAGCGACGCCTGCCTGGGAAATCCTTTTGCCCTTCTTCGGCGGGTTGACGCTGGTGGTCGGCACCGCGCTTGCCATCCGCCAAACCGACCTGAAGCTCAAGCTTGCCTATACCACCGTCTCCTCGCTCGGCCTGCTCGTGATGCTGATCGGCTTCGGCTCGGAACATGCGGTGGAGGCGGCCGCGATCTATCTGGTGGCGCATAGTCTTTTCAAGGGCGCGCTGTTCATGGTCGCCGGCATCATCGATCATGAGACCGGCACACGCGATATCACCAGGCTCGCCGGCCTGGGGCGGGCGATGCCGCTGACATGGGTCATCGCACTGGCGGCGGCTCTCTCCATGGCCGGCTTGCCGCCCTTCTTCGGCTTCCTCGCCAAGGAAGAGATCTATACGGCACTGATCGGCGGCGATGTCCGCGCGCTTACCTTCACCGCCGTTACCGTCTTCGGCAATGCGCTGATGTTTGCCGTCGCCTTCGCCGTGGCGCTGAAACCGTTTCTCGGCCGGCCAGTGGAGACGCCGATACATCCGCATGAAGCGCCCGTCCTGCTCTGGCTCGGCCCGGCCGTTCTCGCCGCCCTCGGCCTGCTGGCCGCGATCTTTTCGAGCTTCACGCACGCTGTCCTGTCGTCGCCGATATCAGCCGCCATCCGCCAGACCCCTGCTGACATCGACGTTTCGCTGGCGCTGCATCCAGGCGTGCCCTTGGCGCTCTCCGCCCTGACGGTGCTGCTCGGCATCGGCATCTATTGGCAGCTCGCCCGCGTCCGCGCGGCGATGGCCATCTTTCTTATCGCGGCCGGGCGGGGGCCGGACCATGGTTTCGACCTTGCCATATCGGGCCTTGTTCGCTTCGCCGGCCGCCTCATGCGTATTCTCCAGCCGGGGCGGCTGCAGATCTATATTGCCTGCACCTTCCTCTCGGTCGCCGCCATCCTCATCATTCCCCCCGTCGTCTATGGTGAACTGCCGCACCCTCCCGCCTGGCCCGCCGATGTCGGGCTCTATGAATGGGCGGTGTTGCTGATCGCCGCCGTCGGCCTTGCCGCCGTGCTCGTCGCCCGCGACCGGCTGACGGCGATCGTCTCGCTCGGCATTCAGGGTTTTGCGGTCGCCATGATCTTCCTGCTGTTCGGGGCGCCGGATCTGGCCTTCACCCAGTTCATGGTCGAAACCCTGTCGGTGGTCATTCTCGCTTTGGTCATCACCAGGCTCCGGCTCTCGCCGGACGATCAGCGCCCGCTCGGACGCAGCCTGTTCGACGCGGCGCTGGCGCTTGCCTGCGGCCTCGGCCTCACGCTTCTGCTGCTGCGGGCGACGCAGGCGCCGTTCAACGATGCGCTGACGGTGTTCTTCAACGCCTATTCGAAATCGATCGCCCACGGCGCCAATGTCGTCAACGTCATCATCGTCGATTTCCGCGGCACCGACACGCTCGGCGAAATCGCCGTCGTCGCGGTCGCCGGCCTTGCCATCCTGGCGCTGATCCGTATCCGCGCCGGCACCGAGCGCAAGCTTGCCGCCAATGATCCCGCGCTGGAGACAGAGGGCTGATGAACACCCTGATCTTCCGCACCGTCGCCCCGTTCCTCACAGCGCTGATGCTGCTTTTTTCCGTTTTCGTGCTGTTGCGCGGCCATAACGAGCCGGGTGGCGGCTTCATCGGCGGGCTGATCGCCGCCTCCGGATTGGCGATCTACGGTATCGCCCGCGGCGTCGCCGCCGTTCGCCGCGCGCTGTTTTTCCATCCGCTGTCGATCGCCGGCTTCGGCCTGCTGCTGTCGACGCTGGCGGGGCTTCTCTCCATCCTTCTTGCCGTCCCCTTCATGACCGGCCTCTGGGTCTACCCGAACCTCTTCGGTCTCGAAGTGCCACTGTCGAGCGTTTTGCTCTTCGACGTCGGCGTCTACCTCGTCGTGCTCGGCGCCATCACCTCGATCGCGCTGACATTGGAAGAAAAGGAGGTGGAATGATGGAGCCGCTTCTGGCTATCCTCGTCGGCCTGTTTTTCGCTGCCGCCATCTATCTGATGCTGTCGAAATTCACGATCCGCATCATGCTCGGCATCGCCATCCTCGGCAATTCGGTCAACCTGCTGCTCTTTACATCAGGCCGGCTGACGCGCGAGGTGCCGCCGATCATCCCCGCCAATCTGGAGAGCTTGCCCGCCGGCGCCGCGAACCCGCTGCCGCAGGCCCTCATCCTGACCGCGATCGTCATCTCCTTCTCCTTCCTCGCCTTCCTGCTGGTGCTGACCTACCGCGCCTACCAGGACCTCGGCACCGACGACACCAGCGAAATGCACGCCGCCGAACCCGACGACCGGCCGCTGCCGCCATTGGGGTATTGATGCGGATGTTGGTGCTGCGCGTCCCCAGCGTTTCCAAAGGCCACCGCTGATGGCCGCCCCGACCACCGTCGATCTCTCCGCCGCCCTGATCACCGCCCCGGTGCCGATCGGCCATTGGCTTGCCATCCTGCCGGTCGCCCATTGCATCACCCTGGGCGCCGTCCTGCTGATGCTGCGCGCTTACCCCCGCCTGCAGGCCTGGCTGGCCATATCTGGCCTTGCGGTTCTGGCGCTGATCGATGCGGCGCTGCTTGGCAAAGTCGTGGCCGAAGGGCCGCTCACCATGGTCATGGGCCGCTGGCTGCCGCCCTTCGGCATCGCCTTCACCGTCGACCTTTTCGGGGCGCTGATGGCTTTCACATCAGCCCTTGTGGCGCTCGCCGCCGGCATCTATGCGCTCGCCGATATCGGCGAAAGCGGCCGGCGATACGGGTTCTTCCCGCTGCTCATGCTGCTGATGGCCGGCGTCAGCGGCGCCTTTCTCACCGGCGATGTCTTCAATCTCTATGTCTGGTTCGAGGTGCTGCTGATTTCCTCCTTCGGGCTGATCATCCTCGGCTCCGAACGTCAGCAGATCGACGGCGCGCTGAAATATGCGGTGCTGAACCTCATCGCCACGACGCTGTTCCTGATCGGCGTCGGCATCCTCTATGCCGTCTTCGGCACCCTCAACATGGCCGATATCGCGTCGAAGGCGAGGGATTTGCGCGCCACGGCGCCGCTGATGACGCTGGCAAGCCTCTTCCTGCTCGCCTTCGCCATGAAGGCGGCAGCCTTCCCGGTGAATTTCTGGCTGCCCGCCGCCTATCATACGCCGCGCATCGTGGTCTCGGCGCTGTTTGCCGGTCTGCTCACCAAGGTCGGCATTTACGCGCTGATCCGGGTGCTGGTCATGCTGCTGCCGATCGAACGCGCCGAACTCAGCCCGCTGATCGCGCTTGCCGCCGCCGCGACCATCCTCGTTGGCGCACTCGGCGCGCTTGCCGAAAACGATATCCGCAGGCTGTTCGGCTATGTCGTCATAGCGGGCATCGGCAATATGCTGGCCGGTGTCGCACTTGGCGGCACCGGCGGCGGCATCAGCGGCGCGGTCTTCTACGCGCTCCATTCGATGGTGCTGATGACGGCGCTCTATCTCACAGCCGGCGAGATCGCCCGGCGCGGCGGCGGCTTCTTATTGTCGGCGCTCGGCGGCCTCTATCGCCAAAGCGGCGGCTTCACCGCGCTCTCGCTCGTGCTCTTCCTGGCCGCCTGCGGCCTGCCGCCCTTTTCCGGCTTCTGGCCGAAAGTCATTCTCGTCAAGGCCTCGCTCGATCTCGACGCCTGGTGGCTGGCGGCCGTCATCCTCGGCGGCGGTTTTCTGACGACGATCGCCTTCGGACGCCTCTTTCTGCTCGTCTATTGGCGCCCGGCGCCGGCAGCAGGCGTGCCATCGCCAGCCGTCTGGCGCACCGGCCTGCCGCTTGCCGCGCTGACGGCGCTGGTCGTCGGCTTCGGCATCCTGCCGGAACAGCTGCTGGCTCTGTCGCAATCGGCCGCCGCCGGTCTTGCCGATCCGCGGGCCTATCTTCATTCGGTTTTCCCCGGAGGCGCGCGGTGATCGCCTTTCTCTTCAACCTGCTGCTTGCCATTGCCTGGGTCACTGTTACCGGCAGCGCCTCGCTGCACAATCTCGTCTTCGGCTTCCTGCTTGGCGCCCTGGCGTTGTTCATCATCCGCGAACCCTTCGGCGGCAATGGATATCTGCGCCGCGCCGGCCTGGTGCTCTCGCTCGCCGCGCTGTTCCTGAAGGAATTGACGCTGTCAGCCTGGAGGGTGACGCTGACCGTCCTCTCGCCCGATATGAAGCTGAAGCCCGGCATCTTCGCCTTCCCGCTGACGGTGACGAGTGATTTCGAGATCACGTTGCTCGCAAACCTCATTACCCTGACACCCGGCACACTTTCGGTCGATGTCGCCACAGATCGCCGCACGCTCTATGTCCACGCGCTCGATTGTTCCGATCCCGAGGCAAGCAAGCGTGACATCGCCAATGGTTTCGAACGCAAGATCATGGAGGCTTTCCGGTGATCACACCTGCCGCCATCGTCGCGGCCGCATCCTCGGCCGCACTCGTCATCCTCGGCCTGGCGCTGATTCTGACGGTCTGGCGCGTCGTTGCCGGCCCGACATTGCCGGACCGCATCCTCGCCCTCGATATGCTGACCGGCATATCAATCGGTCTCATCGCCGTCATCGCGGTCAAAACCGGCTTTTCGCTCTATATCGATATCGCCATCTCGCTCGGCCTCGTCGGCTTCCTGGCGACGGTCGCCTTCGCCCGATTCGTGCTGTCGCGCGGCAACTTCAAATCGCCGGCGCCTCCGGCAAAGGCCGGCGCAAAAAGGCGCCATGCGGGAGGGAAGAAATGATGATCGATTATATCCTGGCTGCCATCGTCGCTGTGCTGCTGATCGCCGGTGCGCTCTTCGCTCTTTCGGCGGCGATCGGCCTGGTCAGGCTGCCCGATCTCTATACGCGCATGCACGCTGCCTCGAAGGTGGGCACGGTCGGTTCCGGTCTGCTGCTTCTTGCCGCCGGCCTCTATTCGCAGGAACTGGCGGTTCTCGCCCGCGCCATTGCCGGCTTCGTCTTCTTGTTGCTGACGGCGCCGGTCTCCGCGCATCTGCTGGCCAGGGCCGCCCACCTTTGCGGATATGCGCTTGGTGCCGTCTCGGTCCGCGACGATATGCGCAAGCGCTGAGCCTGTGCTGTTTCGCTGCTTTACCAGATTTATGCAAAACTTATGCACAGGAAGCTGTGAGTAAAGCTTGCCCGCAGGCGCCTTAATTCTTCATCTGTCATTTTTTCTCAAGAAAAACGACAAATAATAATTGGCCTTTCGACCAAACGATGGTATTTGAAAATGCAAGTAGAGTTCTGATTGTGAATTACAATCGTACTGCTTCCAAGTCCCTCAGTTTCGATTTTTCATGTCTAAACTGGGGCCATGGCCTGGAGCATGACGTAGTGGTTTGCAGCCAGGCAGTATTAGGACAGGTCTCGCTCTTCGGAATCTAGGGGTGGATTCGCGTTTTTCGAAACAGAAGGTCGCTTCCGGTGCTTTTGCTGTTCGCTTCTACGAGGCGGGTCTTTGACGTAACAGTCAAAGGCCGTTTGAGCATGCTAACAGGAGAAAAAATATGACGGAAATGGCGACCGGCAATGCGCCGGAGCTGCTTGTGGAACTGACAGCCGACATTGTCGCGGCTTATGTCAGCAACCATGTTGTCCCGGTCAGCGACCTGGCAAATCTGATTTCCGACGTGCATTCGGCACTGAGCAACACGTCCGTACCGCAGCCTGCTGCGGCCATCGTCGAAAAACAGAAGCCTGCAGTCTCTGTCCGCAAGTCCGTACAGGACGAGCAGATCACGTGTCTGGAATGCGGCGGCAACTTCAAGTCCCTCAAGCGTCACCTGATGACGCATCACAGCCTCTCGCCGGAAGAATACCGCGAGAAGTGGGACCTGCCGACCGACTACCCGATGGTAGCGCCCGCCTATGCCGAAGCGCGTTCGCGCCTGGCAAAAGAGATGGGCCTGGGTCAGCGCCGCAAGCGCGGCCGCGGCTGAGCTTTTTCGAAAGCCACCAACGACAAAAGCCGGGTCTTGTGCCCGGCTTTTCTGTCTCTGGTTGCGGTGGCGCCTCGGCTCTATGCTTTACAAGCAGCCGTAGAATGTATTCCTATACTATGAGCAAGTGTGAATATACTAATTCGCTAACAAATCGCTTTTCGAATCGCTCGGCACGGCATCGCTCGAAGCCCTAATCGCAAGCGCGTTCAGGCCGCGGCGCGGAGCTTTGCTTCTTCGCGGATCCGGTTGACCATCGATCGCAGTCCGTTCGAACGCTGCGACGACAGGTTCTCCACCAGGCCGATCTTCGAGAAGATTTCGAAGGCATCGAGCCCGGCGATCTCCGACGCCATCTTGCCGGAATAGGTGGCCAGCACGATGGCGACGAGGCCGCGCACGATATGGGCGTCGGAATCACCCTCGAAACTCATGACCGGGTTGTCGGGATCGCCTGTCGTATGCGTCACCAGCCAGACCTGGCTGGCACAGCCCATCACCTTGTTTTCGGAGGTACGCTTCTCCTCGGCCAGGTCGGGCAGCGCCTTGCCGAGTTCGATGACATAGCGATAGCGGTCTTCCCAATCGTCCAAGAAGGCGAAGTCGTCGATGATCTGGTCGAGGGATGCCATGGGAAAGCCTTTCAATCTTACCAGTGCATATAGGTGAAAGACCGGCGGATTTGAACAGCTAAAGCAATTCCATGAGAAGTGATGCGGTTTTCCCAGGTCAGGCGCGAAGCGGTTTGATCGGGAATTGCGTTACAAAAAGAAACGCCGTGAGGGATGGGCATCCTCACGGCGCAGCAACATGCTGAATTAAACAGGGCAGGCACGTCAGGCATGGGGCATTTCCACGTCATGCGGACCACCGATGCAAGTTCAAGCAATTCCCAGCAAAAGTGCGCAGCGGTTTTGCGTCCGGGATTGCGTAAAACAAATCAGCAATTCCCAGCAAAAGTGCGCAGCGGTTTTGCGTCCGGGATTGCGTAAAACAAATCAGCAATTCCCAGCAAAAGTGCGCAGCGGTTTTGCGTCCGGGATTGCGAAAAGAAAAGAATGCTCTGCGGACGAGTGCCCGCGAAAATTTCGTCAGATTGCCGGCTTCGGCGTCGGCAGCGGGATCGCGCCGGTGACAACCGTTTCAGCGGAGGCGTCGTCCTCGACCGGCGGGCGGTAGGGCATCGGCTGGTTCAGCGCGGCCTTGGCCTCGCGGAGCTTTTCCTGGATGGCGGGTGCCGCCAGCGAAGGCGTGCCGAGAGCCACCGGCATCTCAGCTTCGGCGTGCCTTGCGGTCGCCGGCGCTTCGTCCTTGAACTGGCTGTCGAGCAGTTCGTAGGCGACGCGGGCGCCTTCACGCGCCCGGTAGCCGAGTGCGGTAACGGTTTCGGCTCCCTTGGCGCAAACTTCGGGCTTCTCCGAGCACATGCCGGTGAGATAGTCATAGGCGCCGCTCGCCGCCGTAAAGGCGTCGGAAAGCTGCAATTGCGGGCCGCTGGCAAGCTTATCGGAGCCCTCCGTGCTGAAGACGGAAAGAAGCACGAGCACAAGGCCAAACCAGAAGGATCCTTTGATCAGAAACCACATTGTCGTTGCCCATCCTGTTTTCCCGTCCGGTTCTTGTCGCCGAATCAGGCCGGTTGTCCGGTGTGTTTTCACCCTACCGCCAAGTTGCGAACGCCGCTTTTCGAAACTCACGTGCATTTGCGGCAAATTTAATTCAAATTTTAGCGAACGGCATTTGACGGACATTTTAGTCAAATGCGAGCGATCGCCGTTAAGCATCAGGGCAGCACCTGCTTGCAATTGCAGGGCTTTTGCCGGCTCGCCTTGCCACAAGAGTTAATGCAATGCTGAAATATGAGGAAAATCCGTCGCTTACCTGCCATTAACCACAAAAGGCAAAGAGCCTTCCAGATGCTTCAAAACGGGATTTTCTGCTCTTTCCGGCTGTGAACGGCGCTTTTGCCTTATCCTTTCTTTAAGCCGCCGGGGCCTATTGTCCGGATCGACAGACAGCCTTTTTGGGCGGGTATTGCGTGCGAGTATTGAGTAACATTGGCGGCTGGGTGACGGCGCTCGTAGACCGGGCGGCGACAAGCTGGCTCTCCCGGACGGGCGGCGGTGAAGCCGTGCGCCAGCGCGAGCTCGCGATCCTGCGCCGCCTCGTGCTGTTCTCGTCGGCCGCTCTCATTGCCGCGCCTATCGGTCTTTCGGCGGTCACCAGTCCGGCCGTCGCCTTGCCGGCAGGGGTTGCCATGGTCTGCGCCGCTTTTCTGTTTTCCGCCGTCGGCAGCATCGCGCTTGCCCGCCAGGGCTCGTCCGCCGGTATCGCCACACAGTCGGCCGAGGACTTCTTCCTTGCTGCCACCCCCGGCCTCGTCTTCTTCCTCGACCCGCATGGCAGTGTGGCGACCGTCGGCGGCCGCGACCGGCGCGATTTCCTCGCCTGGATGCGCGATCCCAAGGGCAGAGGTTTCCTCGAGCAGGTGCATGTTTCCGACCGCATCCTTTTCCTGCAGGCGCTCGATAACCTGCGCCGGGGCGAGGATGCCGAGTGCGTCGATCTGCGCATCGACCGCCCCTCGGTTGCGCGCGATCAACGCCAGTTCGCCTATCTCAGAATGGACATGACAGCCCGGCGCGACGCCGATGGCGAACTTGCGGCCATCATTGCCCAGCTGCGCGATGTTTCGGTCGAGCAACAGCTGCGGGCCGAAGCCCAGAACCGCGTCGCCGATGCCGAATCGGCAAACGACGCCAAGTCGCGGTTCCTCGCCGCCGTCAGCCACGAGCTGCGCACGCCGCTGAACGCCATTCTCGGTTTTTCCGATATCCTGATCGGCGAATATTTCGGCAAGTTCGAAAACGACCGCCAGCGCGAGTATGTCGGCCTCGTGCGCGAATCCGGCGCGCATCTCTTGTCTGTCGTCAACACCATGCTCGACATGAGCAAGATCGAAGCCGGCCGTTACGAGTTGATCCTTGAAGCCTTCGATATAGCGAGCTCGGTCAAATCCTGCGAATCGATGCTGGCATTGCAGGCCAAGACCAAGGGCCTGACGTTGACGAGCCGGATCCAGCGCGGCCTCGGCGAGATCGTCGCCGACCAGCGCGCCATCCAGCAGATCCTCATCAATCTCGTCGGCAATGCCATAAAGTTCACCGAGGCCGGCGGCGTCGTCTCGGTCGATGCGGCGGCCCGCGACGGCATCCTCAAGCTGACGGTCAGCGACACCGGCATCGGCATTGCGGCCGACAAACTGGCCTTGCTCGGCCAGCCCTTCGTCCAGATCCAGAACGACTATACCCGCCGCTTCGAAGGCACAGGACTTGGTCTCTCCCTGGTCAAGGGGCTGGTGGCGCTGCACGGCGGGCATTTCGCCATCGCCAGCCAGCCCGGGGAAGGCACGATCATCACCATCGAGATCGCGGTGGATGGCTCGGGCGCCGTGATCGCCGAAGACGCCGGTCATGGCGCGACTGTCGAGTTCCCGCCGCGGCTGAAGGGCGCGGTCAATGCAGGTGCAGAATTGGGGGAGGGGCGTTTCGATGGCCGCGCGCAAGCGAAAATCGCCTAAGGGAAAAAGGGGACGGCAGCAGCCGGGCCTGCTGATGTCGGGTGCAGCCGCCCTGGGCGGTCTCAGCCTGCAGGGTGCTTCGGTGCTCGGTGGCGTTATCGGCCGCAATCCGTCGGTTGCCGGCGGCACGATCACCTTCGTCGTCATCTTCTCCTTCGTCGCCGCCAATGCGCTCTGGTATCAGCCGGGTCTGCATCCGCATCCGATTTTCCGCACTCGCGATCCGCAGTCTCCCAACGTGCTTGGCGCCCGCCGCCCGGCCGAGGAGCAACAGGGCGACGTCACCACCTTCCGGATCGAACGGCCGGAGGATGCCGCGACCACCACCAACGCAACGCCGGCGCCCCCCGCGCCCGGCCAGCAGCCGAGCCAGCTTGTTATGGACATCCAGCAGCAGCTCGTGCGCCGCGGCCTCTATAACGGCATACCCGACGGCATCATCGGCCCGCGCACCAGTGCGGCCATCCTCTTCTTCGAGGAAACCGTCGGCATGGCCCAGACCGGCGATCCGACGCCGGAGGTGCTGGCGGCACTGAAGACCGATGCATCAGGTCCTTCCACCATTCCCACGGAAAAGCCGCCCGAGGATGTAAGCTCGAAGGCGGCGGCGGAAGACCCGGTCGCAGCAGCGATCCGCAGCGCCGAAAAGACGGTCAAAACCGCTCCTTCCGCCGCAAAGCAGGTCCCCTCAAGCGAAATTACCAATGTCGACCTGGTGCTGAAGATCCAGAAGGGCCTTTCCAACATGGCCTATGCCAATGTCGGCGTCGACGGCGTCGCCGGCGAGCAGACCCGTGCGGCCATCCGCCATTTCCAGAAGCACTATAACCTGCCCGAGAACGGCGAGCCGAATCAGGCGGTGCTGAAGAAACTCAAGGAAATCGGCGCGATATAACGCGTGTCCCCGGACGAAGACGTCCACAGAGCAACGCGCTTTGGCAGTACGACCGGTTTTGCCTTACAACCTAAGTCTAAGGTGCGGCTGCTGTTTGCAACTTGTTAACCATGTTGTCTGAAGCTTTTCCGATTGGGACGGGGGAGCGTCGATCATGCATGCGTTGAAGGCGACAGACGATCTGGCTGGAGAACCGGCAGAGGCGAGAGGCCCTGATCAGGAGGCGTTACGCCACATCCTGCTGCGCCTTGCAGAAGAGGCTTCCACCCTTGGCATCGATCTCGTCGATATCGCCGGCGCCATTCAGGACATGGCGGCGATGTCGGCCCGGCATGCTTCCGCCTTCGATGATGTCACCCGGACGGCCCTGTCGATTGCCGAGACCAACCGCGCGGTGGCTATGTCCCTGCGTGAGACCGACCGCACGGCGGCCGAGGCTCGCCAGATGCTGAAGGAATCAGCGGACCGGCTGACCGGCTCCGTTACCGAGATCGGCCACATGGTTCGGTCCTCCGAAGAAATCGGCACGGAGATCGCCGGTTTTTCCAAGTCGCTTGCCGATGTCGACGGTATCGCCGAGGAGATCAGCACCATTGCCCGCCAGACCAACCTGCTGGCGCTGAATGCCGCGATCGAGGCGGCACGCGCCGGCGATGCGGGCAAGGGTTTCGCGGTCGTCGCCGCCGAGGTGCGGGCGCTGTCGCTGCAGACGTCGAAGGCGACGGGCTCGATCCAGCAGACGCTGGACGAACTGCGGGTGAAGATCGACCGGCTGTCGGTCGCAGGCGGCGATGCGCGCGATAGTGCAGCAGGCGTGCGCGACAAGTCGGAGGCGATGCGTGGGGCCTTCGAAAGCATGGAACATGTCATCACCCGCATCCTCGACAGTTCGACCGTTATGGCCAACACCACCGAGGCGGTCGACCAGCAATGCGCCGGCTTCGTCGGGACGCTCGGCGAGATGTCGGCCGAGGTCGCCGGCTCGAATGTGAGGCTGCAGCAGGCGGCCAAACGCGTCGACAGCGTCGTCGGCCTGTCCGAAACCCTGATCCAGCTGACGGCGAGCGCCGGCGTCGAGACCGCCGACAGCCGCTGGATCGAGGAAGCGCAATCGGTGGCGAGGCAGATTTCCGGCGCCTTCGAACGCGCCGTCGCGGCGGGCGAGATCGGTCTCGATGCCTTGTTCGACCGGCACTATCGGCCGATACCGGGCTCCGATCCGGCCCAGATGATGGCGGCCTTTACCGAACTCACCGACCGCTTGCTGCCGCCGATTCAGGAACCCGCGGCAGCCTCGGACGAGCGCATCGCCTTCTGTGCGGCTATCGACGAAAACGGCTACCTCCCCACCCATAATCGAAAATTCTCGCAGCCGCAGCGGCCCGGCGACACTGTCTGGAACACTGCCAATTGCCGCAATCGCCGCGTCTTCGCCGATCGCGTCGGCCTTGCCGCCGGCCGCAGCACAGCGCCATTCCTCGTCCAGACTTATCGGCGCGACATGGGCGGCGGCAATTTTGTGATGATGAAGGATATTTCCGCTCCGATCACCGTCCGCGGACGGCATTGGGGAGGATTGCGGCTGGCCGTCAAGGTCTGACCACCGGGGCAATCTTTGCCGCCGCATTGCCGCCAACGGCAGCCCGGTCTATACCGCGCCGATGAGATTACGCGCCGACATCTTCGTTTCCGCTCTCCTGCGCCGCGTTTTTGCCAGCGGCGGTTTCGCCGCCGTCGAGAAGAAGGGTGCGGAGGAGGCGGGCGCGATCTTCATCCGCCAGCATTTTCGCGACGGCCTGGAAACGCTCCATGCGCCGGCGCCGCAGACCGCCTTCGGCGAAGGTGAGGCGGGCGACCGCCTGTTCGAAGTCCGTTTGTCACGGGCCGAGCCGGAAATGGTGCGCGCCATGCTGGAGCGTGAACGCCGGTTCGACCCCGATCTCTGGATCGTCGAGCTGGAGGCGGAAGAATTGGCAGACATCATCCCGCTGGCGCGGGATGGCTGAGGGCGGGCGGCGCTGCTGATTTCAGCGGGACCGCCGCCCCAGGACACGCAGGTCGCGTGGCGCCGGCGGCTGATGGATGAAGCGGTGGTTCGGCTTTTCCTGAGGTGCGGGCGCATTGGCCGCCTCGGGCTTATAGGTGTAGCGATCGGCGCGGCGCCAGGCGTCCACCCGTTCATGGCATTCTTCCGGATCGAGCCCATCGAGCACCATCCAGCCCCGCGTGACATTGTGCTGCTGTTCGGCAAGGTGCGGATAGAACCTTTCCAGCACGAAGACGGCGTCGAGAAAGCCCATGCCGAGGCTCGTCAGCGTCGTGGCGAGCTGCTGGCCGGAAAGATCGAGCATGATGCGCTCGGCAAGCCAGCGGCTGGCCGACAGCGCATCGGCGAGCGCGGTTGCGAAATGCGTCGCCTCGCGCGAGCGGGCGAAGCGCACCAGCAGCGCTTCCTGAATGTCGGTGAGTGTTCTGAGGCCGAGCCTGTCGTCCTCCTGATGACCGAGATGACCGGCAAGGCCGAGAATACGCTCGCGCAACGCCTCTTCATCGGCAACCCGCTGTTCCTGTAGCGCATCCGCCTCGTTGGTCTCGGCCGGCGCCGGCGAAAGCGGCACCGTCTGTGATGCCGTAACAGGCGCCGATGCGGCCGGCGGCCGCGGCTGGCTCTGGCGCAGCGCCACCAGCGCATCGATCACCTTCGGCGAGAGCGAATCGCGGCTGACGATCGTCTTGACATGCGCTGCACCCTGCGTGCGCGCGATGGTAATCAGCGTATCGTCGGCGATTGCCTTGGAGGCGGCTAGAAAAGGGGCGGCGATCTCGATCGGCTGGTTTCCGATGAACAACGCCACGGCCGCCGGCATGTTTTCGCATTGGGAGAGTGCTGCGACCGCCTGACGTTTGGCCTCGTCGGAAGAGGCCTGAAAGAGCGGCATGAATAGCTCGGCAAATTGGCGCAGTTCGGACCGTGTCGGATGAGACAGGTTCTCGAAACTGCTGACCGTCGCCATCAATACCACGTCCTTTTTCCTGACGGCCAATGGGCCCTCTAGGTCTCGAAACCGGTCACGCACAAGAACACCCCGAAAACGCCGAACCAAGGGGAATCACGGGCCTATATGCGCTGGCGGAACGCATGCCGGGCCACATGGGTTATGAACAAATCCTACACCGACAGGGTTAATGCATGCTGAAGATTTTATTCAAATGCAACAGAAGGATACACGCGGAGCGTGTCGCTATAAGATTAGGCGGCAACAGAAAGAGTCCGGTTTGAACAGGCCTCTCTAACGATTGTCATCGCGGGCGTGGTGGGGGAAAAGTTCAGGCGGCCTTGCGATCGCGGAGCGCGTCCAGCAGCTTTTCGCGGCTGTCGTGACCGGCCTGATACAGGTCGAGTGCTGCGGATGCCGCATACTGCGCCTCGACGCTCTTGATGTCGACGCGCCGTTCCGCGCACCATGCATCGAGCGCACCGCGCAGCACGTCGAGATCGTCAGGCGAGAAATATGAATTCACCAGCAAAGACACCGCTAGCCTCCGCATTCCGGCAAGAGCGTGAATATCCGCGGCCGATCGGGCCCGGAAACACGTGATCGACTGGAGCAACCATACGCGCATGCGAGGCGGCCGCAATTAAATATTTTCATGAAGCATTTTTGCAACAGCGTGCCTTTCCCATTGGGTAGGTCTGCAGCGTCCTGTCAACTACATGAATTGTTTCTAACTTTATACTCCATGCCCGGCCGGGACCTTGAGCGGGCGGTATGAAACCAAATCAACTCTTCGCGCGTTTCAGGGGAAGTAACGTGAACTATGTTTGGCATCCGCCGAATATTAGTAAACTGTTAACTGTCATCTGTCTCAATTCGGATGGGAACGACGCGATTTGAGTGTGTGGATCGTAGAAACTCCTGATCACGGTATTTCAACCAGGTGCCGTGGGAAAGGCGCGAATGCCCTCGGTCCGGTCACTCCGCCACCGCAGGACGCGCCGGCTCGCACATTGGCGGGCAGGGTGAAATCCATCGCAAGTTCATCCGTCTCGGGCAGTGCATGGAGACGAGAATGGCAATAGTAGTCGCATTGGCGGATCGGCTGCCGCGGGCGCCGCGCCGCCCGGACAAAGAGTTCCGCGAAGCCAAGATCCTGTGGTTCACCGGCGTCCGCTACGAGCGGTTGATCGAGAACCCGAAACCGCGTCCGGCGTCCGCGCCGCGCGTCAACAAGAAGTAGCATCCGTTCAACCCCAGGGCGTGGTCCCCGAAAAGCGGTTTTCGGATGACATCACGCTCTCGTTCTAGCGGGCGGTGAATTGCTCGCAGCCGGCTTCCGTCAGGAAGTTCCGCGCCGCCTCATCGAAACTCGCCTGCGGCGCCAGCGTCCGCAGCACGGCATAGCCGTCCGGCCGTGCCATCTCCACCAGGATCGCCTGCTGCAATTCCGGCGGCAGGTTCTTGCGCAAATCGGTCAACTGGATCGGCCCGCCGGCCAGCAGGTCGAGCGCGCCGCCGACCGAGGTCCTGTCGTTCATGCTGAAGACCTCGTTGGAGGCGCTGTCGTAAATCGCGATCGACCAGAAGGGCACATTGCCCTTGGCGGTGAAATGCACGGGGGCATCCTCGACGTCGAAGGAGCAGACGGCGGTGCGGACGAAGGGGTCGCCATTGGCAAGGCCCGCTTCGTCATACTGGCCGCCGAGCAGGGTGAAATTGTTGAGGTCGCCCTCCGCCTCCACACGGGTCGCCGCATCCTTGCCGGTGAAATGCGGCAGCGACAGGATGATGATGAGGTGCAGCAGCGCTGCACCGAAAAGACCGGTCAGGATGGCGAAGAAGATCCTAAGCATTGCCGCATCCGGTCTTGGTGAGCTTCGGCATGGCGAGGTCGATCACCCCGGAGCTGCCGGCGGTCGGCGTGTCGAACAGCGTCAGCACCAGCCGAAAGGTACCGGCCTCCGGCAAAGCCAGCCAGTTGCCCGGCTGCGCCGCGGCGGAGATTTCGATCGAGAAGCTGCTATCGGGCTGGCGCAGCACCGTCCAGGAATTGAGCGCCGAGGGATGCCCGGTCTTCACTGCCGCCGGATTGCCGCCATTGTCGGCGGTAAACAGGGTCCAAAGCCGGGCAGGCGGTGTTTGCCCGCTGATGCGGTAGCGGCAGCCTGCATTCAGCCGCGCGCCGTCGTCGTCGACGCTCGCCGTGAAGGTCAGGCCTTCGGCGCTGCCGTAAAGCAGCTTGCCGGCGCGCGCCCGGTGCGACTTGGCATAAGGATCGGCATCGACCGTCTGCAACGCCGGAAAGGCCTCCCAGGCACCGAGCTTGATCGCCCCGAAACCCTGTGTCGCATCCAGCGCATACAGCGAAATCATGATCCCGCCGCCGAAGGCGACGATCAGCGTGACCAGGATGAACAGGGGAAATCGAAACACGTTATGACCTTGGAAACCATATCAGATGAAAGGGTTACCACTGATTCTGGCAGGGTGGAATGCCGCGCCGTGACATAGGCGATTATTGATCCACGGTTATGGTGTGTCCGGCAAAGCAGCCATGCCTCTTGCAGCATGGCTGTGTGGTTCGTGCGAACGGTTGCCCCTCACCCGTAAACGGGGCGAAGGTGGTGGCAGCCGGATGACGGGCGGGTATCGGCAATCTCTCAAGGTCGACGATTTTCGGAATCTGCGCGAGACGCCGGCAGCTATTCCGCGCTCGCCACCTTCGCCGGCGCCAGCGGGGCCGCATTCTTCAGCTTCTCGCCGAGCCTCCTGAGGATCTCGGTCGATTGCACCGAGAGCATGCGCGGCCGGATGAGCTGCGGCAATCCGTCCTGCGGTTTGGCGGAGGCGGTCTTGGCGAGATCCTTTTCCGACGGCAGGGGGTTTTCGATGCCGGGGATGGCGCGGAGCGTCACACCCTGATGGGCATAGTCCATGGCGCGCTTGAAGGTCATCGCCGGCAGCGAGCCGCCGGTCATCTCGTTGGTCGAGGTGTAGTCGTCATTGCCGAACCAGACGGCGCAGGTGTAGTTGCCGGTGAAGCCGACGAACCACGCGTCGCGATAGGCCTGGGTCGTGCCGGTCTTGCCGGCGGTGACGATGCCATTATCAAGCGCCGCTTTTCGCGCCGTGCCGACATAGGGGACGCGCGACAGCATCTGGTTCATATAGGCATCGGCCTGTTCGGAGAGCACACGTTTGGCGGCCGGCTCGTCGCGGTCGAAATCGTAGAGCACGTCGCCGGCGTAATCGAGGATCTGGGTGATGCCGTGGCGGCGCGACTGGTAGCCGCCGGCCGGGAAGGTGGCATAAGCGGTCGCCTGGTCGAGCACCGTCACCTCCGAAGTGCCGATCGGAATAGTGACGTCATCGCGGATCGGCGTTTCGACGCCGAGGTTCTTGGCCATCGCCCGGATCGGCTGGATGCCGAGCTTCTCCTTGGCAAGCCGCACCGGCACGGTGTTGATAGACTGGGCGATCGCCGTCTCCAGCGTGATGCGTCCGACATAGCGGTTCGCGTAATTGTGCGGGCTCCAGTTGCCCCAGTAGATCGGCGCGTCGACGATCGTCGTCTGCGGGGTCATCCCGCTCTCCATCGCCAATGCATAGGTATAGACCTTGAAGGAGGAGCCCGGCTGGCGCAGCGCCCGGGTGGCGCGGTTGAACTGGCTCTCGCCATAATCGCGGCCGCCGACCATGGCGCGCACCGCGCCGCCGTTCTCGATCATCACCATGGCGCCCTGCTTGGCGTGATAGGCCTCGCCATATTCACGCAGCGACGTTTCGACCGAATCCTCGGCCGCCTGCTGGATGCCCATGTCGATCGTCGTGCGCACGATCAGCGAATGCTGGTGGAAACGCGGCGAAAGGCGCTGCACCTCGTCGAAGGCCCAGTCAAGGAAGAAGTCGGGCGATTCCACCTCGTTGCGGTCGACGACAGTCGCAGGGTTGCGCCTTGCGGCGATCACCTGGCCCTCGGTCATCAGCCCGCTCTGGACGAGATTGGTCAGCACCTCGTTGGCGCGCGCACGCGCCGCCGGCAAGTTGACATGCGGCGCATATTTCGCCGGCGCCTTGAACAGGCCGGCGAGCATGGCGGATTCGGCAAGGTTCACATCGGTGATGTTCTTGCCGAAATAGAACTGCGCCGCCGCGGCCGCGCCAAAAGTGCCGCCGCCCATATAGGCGCGGTCGAGATAGGTGGAGAGGATTTCCTTCTTGGAGAGGTTCGCCTCGAGCCACAGTGCCAGGAATGCCTCGGTGACCTTGCGGTCGATCGAGCGCTCGTTGGACAGGAACAGGTTCTTGGCGAGCTGCTGGGTCAGCGTCGAGCCGCCCTGCACGACTTCGCCGGCCTGGGCGTTGGTGACCATGGCCCGGAAGAGGCCGATCACGTCGATGCCGAAATGGTCGAAGAAGCGCCGGTCTTCGGTGGCAAGCACGGATTTGATCAAGGAATCCGGCAGCTCGTCGATCGGCACGGAATTCTGGTGGATGACGCCGCGATGGCCGATGACGTTGCCGTAGCGGTCGGTAAAGGTGACGGCGAAATCGCCGCGGTTGCGCCAGTCCTCCTTGGTCGCCTCGAAGGCCGGTTGAGCAAGCAGCAGCATCAACACCGAGCCGGCCGCCCCGAGCGTCAGCCCTTCACCGGCAAGTTCGAAGACCATGCGCTTCCACCCGCGCACACGAAAGCGCCGGAAGAAGATGGTGATGTCTTCCCAGATCTCGGCGGCGCGGAAGCCGGCGTTCCAGACGGTCGAATCGATCCAGGAATCAATCCGCAGCAGAATGTGACGGCTCTTCGCCGGCCGCTTGCCCGCCGTGTCATTCGCCGCTTTTTCTGGCCCGTTTTCAGATCCCTTTTCAGGGTTGTCCGGATCCTGCACGTCCTGTATTCCCGCCTGATCGCGCTTCACTCATGTCCGGCCGTGGGAAAGCGACGAAGCGCGAGGTCGCCATATGGCCGCAAAGCTCTCCGATATCGGGAGAGAATGCTCCGGTACCAGGAGCATGCTGAAGAATTGATTGATTTTGCCGCCGATAACAAGAGAGATGCTTGACGGTCACGCGAATTTGCGGGCCGCTGTTGCAAGAAACGAACGATGATCGATCTGCCCTTCTGGAAGCGCAAGACGCTTGCCGAAATGACCGTCGCCGAGTGGGAGAGCCTCTGCGACGGCTGCGGCCTCTGTTGTCTCAACAAGATCGAGGAATGGGATAGTGGCGATATCTATTTTACCTCGGTCCGCTGCAAGCTGCTCGATGGCGAAAGCTGTCGCTGCTCCAGCTATGAGAACCGCTGGGATTTCGTGCCGGATTGCGTGCAGCTGACGAAGGAGAACGTGCCGGATATCGCCTGGCTGCCGCCGACCTGCGGTTATCGGTTAATTGGTGAAGGCCGCGATCTCTATTGGTGGCACCCGCTCGTCTCCGGCGATCCGGAAACCGTTCATGCTGCCGGCATTTCCGCGCGTGGCCGCAGCATTAGCGAAACCGAGATCGATATCGACGATCTCGAGGATTATGTCGTCGACTGGCCGCTGACCGTGGGTGAGGAGAAGGACGAAGAGGAAGCCTGATCCGGCCCCGGCTTTTTCTCGCGGGGCGAATGATGCATACGCGCTGCGCATGCCTCAGCGCGACAGATGAAATTGGCACTGGTGGCCGCTTGATTATTGAAAAGTGAGACCTTACCTGCGGTTCGACCCGCTGGTCCGGGCCCCTCTGGCGAGAGCTTCGGCACTCTTGCGATGTCGGACCTCTTCTCCGACAACCAGTGCCGACAGGGGCCTATCCTTGAATCTCTCTTTTTTGTTCACCGAGTGGCTGGGAACGCCGCTCTGGATGTGGTCGAGTTTTTTCGTCCTCGTCATCGCCATTCTATCGTTCGACCTCGGTATTCTTCATAAGCAGAACAAGGAAATCGGCGTCGGTGAAAGCATCAAACTTTCTGCCCTCTATATCGCCCTCGGCCTGACCTTCGGTGGCTGGGTATGGTGGTACCTCGGTTCTGAGGCCGGCCTTGCCTATATGACTGGCTTCGTCGTCGAAAAGACGCTGGCGCTCGACAATGTCTTCGTGATCGCCTTGATCTTCTCTTTCTTCGCCGTGCCGCGCCTCTATCAGCATCGTGTGCTCTTCTGGGGCATCCTCGGCGTCATCGTGCTGCGCGCCATCATGATCGGCGTAGGCGCGACGCTGGTCGCCGAATTCGCCTGGCTGCTTTATATTTTCGCCGCCTTCCTGATCGTCACCGGCATCAAGATGATGGTCGTGAAAGAGGCTGAGCCCGATGTCTCGAAGAACGTGCTTGTCCGCTTCATGCGCAGCCGCTTCAACGTCACCGAGGAACATCACGGCGAGCGGTTCTTCGTCAAAAAGGAAAACCCGAAGACGGGCAGGATGACCTGGTTTATCACGCCGCTGTTCATGGCGCTCGTGATGGTCGAAGTGGCCGACGTCATCTTCGCCGTCGATTCTGTTCCCGCGATCTTCGCCATCACCACGGACCCATTTATCGTTTACACCTCGAATATCTTCGCGATCCTCGGCCTGCGCGCCCTGTATTTCGCGCTCGCGGCGATGATCCATCGCTTCCGCTACCTGAAGCCGGCGCTCGCCATCGTGCTGATCTTCATCGGCTCGAAGATCTTCCTCGCCGATCTCCTGGGTCTCGAAAAATTCCCGGCCGCGCTCTCGCTTGGCATTACCTTCGCGATCATCGCTGCCGGCGTGGTCTGGAGCCTCCTCAAGACGCGGGGTCCGCAGCAGCCCGCCTGAGCGGGCGGCATACGGACACGTTAACAAAGGAATGAAACAGATATGATCTCGAATTTCATCGCTTGGATTTTTGCCCTGCTCGTCGTCGATCCGCTGCAGGCTGAGATACAGCAACAGGTTGAGCGCGCCCGGTTTCCCGTGGAGATCGTCAGCCAATCCCAGGCGTGCCTGGCATCCCAGGGGCCGCAGCTCATCAAACGTGCCGCCGGCGACTACGGTTGGGCGGCGGCCACGGTCGTCAGTATCGCGATCGGCCACAGCTCGCCGGTCGAGCTTCTCGATGGCAGGGACCCGCAATGCGCAGCCATCATCGGCGTCTTGAATGGGGCCGGCGCAGCTGCGTGACGGCAGCGGCCCGGATGGACCGTATGATGTCTGATCAGAACTTATATAGAGGCGCAACGCGGGGTGTGGCCACCGCGCGGCTTCGGGAGATGCTGGAACTCGCCCGGGCGAAGGGCGGCCTCTCGATCGGCGAGGCGCTGGAGGCGATGGGCCCAACCAGCATCGCCTTCACCATCCTGTTCCTGGCAATCCCGGCGCTGACCCCGATTCCCGGCCCGTTCGGGATGGTGTTCGGCACCGCGCTGGCGCTCGTCTCCCTCCAGATCGTCGCGGGCGGCCGGAAGGTGTGGCTGCCGGCCGTCGTCCGCGATCGCCAGGTTTCGTTTGCCGCACTCGATCTCGTCGTGGGTCATGCGGTTCCGGTGATCGCCCGGGTGGAGAAGGTCGTGCGCGCTGGCCGGCTGGAGTTGTTCACAGGCCCGAAGGTGCAGGCGCTGCTGGGCATTCCTGTCTTCCTGCTCGCGGTCGTGATCGCGCTGCCAATCCCGTTCGGCAATATTCTGCCGGTGTTCTCGTTGGTGGTCCTGGCCGTCGCCCTGATGGAGCGGGACGGCCTCGTCACCCTGATCGGATTGCTGCTCACATCGGCAACCATCGGCGTGACCGTCGCTTTGCTTCATTTTATCAAGGCGATGTTGGTCGCTGCCTATTAATTTAGGCGAAATGTCCGGGCAGGATCAGGATGTCATAGCGGCGAGAAAGCGCCGCAGTTCCGCCTCAATGTAGGCATCCACCGGTCCGTCTGCGCCAAATCCCCACCAGGTGAGCGAGCCCTGCCATTGCGACAGCATCAGCCGGGCGATCGTCTCCGGCGCGCTTGCCGATGCGAAACATCTGGCGATCGCCGCCGTCAGCGCCGTTCCCCAGGCGGCACCGCGAGCCCTCAGCACCGGATCACGGAAATCCTCGCGAAGCACCAGCAAGCCCTCGCCATAGGCAGCGGCATTGTCGCCGTAATCCTGCGACAGGCCGACGAGCAGCGCGACGGCGCCGTCCGGGGTTTTCGCCACGCTCTCGGCAAGCCGCGCCGTTTCCGCATCCAGCCGGTCCCAGGCATAGAGCAGGGCTGCGCGCAGCATCGCCGCCTTCGTGGTAAAACGCTGCACCAGCGTCGAGCCGGAGAGGCCGCTGGCTTTGGCCACCGCCGCAAAGGTTGCCGCATCCGGCCCCTCGGCATGGACCAGCGCCAGCACCATGGCCAGGAGCTGCTCATCAGACAGTGTGCGGCGACGCGGCATGAATTTCCTCTTGCATCTGCCTTATTTATGAACGAACATTCGTTTATATACAACGGGCTTTTTCAGTTCTAACGTGGAGGATGGAGAAGTGACAGCCGACTTGCGGGATAAAGTGGCTCTGGTGGCGGGCGCAACACGCGGCGCCGGCCGCGGTATCGCGGTGGAGCTCGGCGCTGCCGGCGCCACCGTCTATGTCACAGGGCGCACGACGCGCGCCCGGCAATCCGAATATATGCGGCCGGAGACGATCGAGGAGACGGCCGAGCTGGTGACGGCTGCAGGCGGCAGGGGTATCGCCGTGCCGGTCGATCATCTCGTCGCGCCGGAGGTCGAGGCGCTGGTTGCCCGCATTCGCCGCGAGGCCGGCCGGCTCGATATCCTCGTCAACGACATCTGGGGCTGCGAAAAGCTGTTCGAATGGGACAAGCCCGTCTGGGAACACTCGCTGGATAAGGGCTTGCGCATGCTGAAGCTCGGCATCGAAACCCATTTGATCACCGCCCATTACGCCCTGGCGCTGATGATCGAGCGGCCGGGCGGCCTGCTCGTCGAGGTGACCGACGGAACGGCCGACTACAATGCCACGCACTACCGGCTGTCGCCCTTCTACGATCTCGTCAAGACAGGCGTCACCCGCATGGCCTGGGCGCATGCGCAGGATCTGGCAAAACACGGCGCCACCGCCGTTTCGATCACCCCCGGCTGGCTGCGCTCCGAAATGATGTTGGATGCTTATGGCGTCCGCGAGGAGAATTGGCGCGAGGCGACCAAGGTGCAGCCGCATTTCGCCATTTCCGAAACCCCGCGCTTCGTCGGCCGCGCCGTCGCTGCGATATCAGCCGATCCCGACCGCGCCCGCTGGAACAGTCAGTCACTGTCGAGCGGCGGTGTGGCCAAGATCTATGGCTTCGACGATATCGATGGTTCGCGGCCGGATTGCTGGCGCTATATGGCCGAAGTGCAGGAGCCGGGCAAACCTGCGGATGTGACCGGCTACCGCTAGGGCCGCTTGCTATCGTACGGCTGCGAGCCGTGCGGCGTCGCGAAACGAGACCAGCCGCTTCGTCTGTTCGTCCCACAGCACCAGCTTGACGCAGCGCAGGCTTTCCATGAGCGTGATGCGGCCGAGGTCGGCAAGTTCCGGATGGTCCCGCAGCACTTCGGGCAGCCGGTAGTAGGGGACCCGGCTGGACAGATGATGCACATGGTGGATGCCGATATTGCCGGTGATCCAGCGCAGCACCGGCGGCAGGTCGTAATGCGAGGCGCCGTGCAGGGCCGCATGCTGGAACTGCCAGTCCGGCTTTTTCGACCAATGCGTTTCCTCGAACTGGTGCTGGACATAGAACAGCCAGACGCCGGCGGCGCCGGCCAGCAGCACGATCGGCAGATGCACCAGCAGGAAGGGGACGATCCCGACCGCCCAGATCAGCAATGCGGCGGCGAGCGCGATGGCCAGGTTGGTCGCCATCGTCGAGACCCAGGGCAGGGCGCCGGAGCGCATCATGCCGAAAGGCAGGCGCTGCTTGATGATGAACAGCCATGCCGGCCCGATCCCGAACATCACCGCCGGGTGCCGGTAGAGCCGGTAGCCGAGCCGGCCCCAGCGCGACAGCGCATTATATTCGGCGATCGTCAGCGTCTCGATATCGCCGACGCCGCGTTCGTCCAGGTTTCCGGCCGAGGCATGGTGTTCCGCATGCGCCCGGCGCCAATAGTCGTAAGGCGTCAGCGTCAGGATGCCGATGATCCGCCCAATCCAATCGTCGAGGCGGCGACGGGCGAAAAACGAGCCGTGGCCGCAATCATGCTGGATCATGAACAGCCGGAGCAGGAAGGCGGCGGCGGGAATGACGAGGATCAGGCCTGGCCAGAAACTGTAATGAACCGCGGCCCATGCGGCAGCCCAGAACAGCGCGAAAGGGACGACCGTGACGGCAAGCTCGAAAGCGCTGCGCCCGGCCCGTGGCTGGCGATATCCGGCAAGGATTTTCAGCCAGCGTTTTTCAGCGAAAGCGCCGGTGTGAGCATCGGATCGCGCCGAGTTTTCATCGGGCCGGTCCAAAACGGCAATCTGCATTTCCTCGCTCTCGTTGCGGCGCGCAGATTCGATCACAGAATGACGCCGTGAAAAGCAGCGGTGCTTGAAAGGCCGAGGGCCGAGCGAACGAGGAAGGGCGGGTTATCCAACTGGTACATTCTTTGAAGAGAGGTCATGGTCGCAGCACTTCCCGTTTTTCTGAAAGCATGTCAATGGGTGATCGTGCCGCGCCGCAGCGCCGCACGTCCGGCATGCGCCAAGACGCTCCATCGCTTGGAGGCTGCCCATGATCGATTCCGGAAAATCGATTCCGTTTTGAGGAATTGCGTGGTCCCTGCCGGCCGGCGGGGCGCAAGCCGTCCCGCCGGGCAGATGGAGGCGCTACTTCTTCGGGGCGCTGCCATGCGGCGCACTATTGGCGGCCGTCTTCATCTGGTTGGAGAATGTGTTGTCCGTCTTCGCCGCCTGCTTGTCCTTCTTCGGCTTGCGGACCTCGCGATTGCTTCTCATTTGCCCTTTTGCCATGGATGAAATCTCCTCTCTCATTGCAATTGAAAGCTGCGGGCTGCGCCTCAATCGCCCTCGCTTGTCGTTCGCGACCGAAGTTCGCGGGATCGTCACGCAGGCAACCCGGCAGCGGCGGACCGCAGGAATGGAATGAAATCGTTGGCTGAACCCGATGCCGGGGCTTTCTCCGGAAAACGGCCGTAGCGGAAACCCGCCACCGCATATTTCGGTCAATCGTCAATGCTCGTCGTGTAACATGAAAATGAGACGCTATTAAGGCGTTGCCGCAAGAAAGCCATATTTCAGCAGCCCGTCTGTCCTTTGACAGACTGGCTGGAAAATTCGCTCTCCGGAACATACCTAATATCAGCCGGCGGCGCGTCTTTCGCGCGGCAATCCCTGTATCGCATATCGATTACAGATGGGAGTTACCGGTTTCGGCGGCGCCTTCGGCTTGCCGAAATGATATTCGAGAGCCTTTGAGAGCATGGCCGGCGAGGTGACGCCCTCCTGGAACAGCTTGATCAGCAGCACCGCCGCCACGTTGAAGACGCATTCGTCGTCGGTCGGGATTCTGGCGTCGTAGCCGGCCTCGTCGAGCACGCCCTGAAGCATGTCGAGATCGGACGAGGTCAGATGCGGCTTTGCGGAAGGGGAAGACATCGGTCCTCCTTTCGTCGGGGCGAGGGGCCAAAACCCCCAGTCGGCAGCGCCCGTACCATGGCTGCCGACGGCGAGACCATGCACCTTTCGCCGAGGCAAGGCAATAAGTTTCTTGTTGCTAATATGCGCTTTTTCTTATGAAGAGCCCGCACCCCTCAAGGTGCGGGCGCGGCGGTCATTCCGCCGCCTGATAGGCCGACGGCCGGGCGGCCGATGTCCGCGGACCGGCGGCGGCAAGCAGGGTGATCGCGACCGCAAGCAGTGCCACGAAGGCGATGCCGGCGACATAAGGATCCCAGCCGAAATGCGGTGCGGCGCCGAACACGGCCGAGGCGGCTGCAAGCACGATGCCGCCGCCGATCTGGAAGGAGGCGAAGAGCAGTCCGGAGGCGAGCCCCGACTTGTCATCCTCGACGTCGGACAGGGCCGCGACCTGCACCGAGGGGTAGGTCAGGGCGTAACCGAGGCCGAGCGGGATCTGCGAGCACAGCACGAGCAGGATCGGGTCGACATGTCCGAGGGCGGTCACCCAGAAGATGTAGCTGAAGGCTTGCAGACCGACACCTATCGCCATCAGTCCGGTGGCGCCGCGATTTTGCGCGAGGCTCGCAAAACGGGGCGCCAGGAACATGACGAAGACGCCGCCAAGCGCAAAGCAGAAGCCTGTGGTGAAGGCCGACCAGCCGATGACGTTCTGATAATAGAGTGTCGCCAGGAACTGAAAGCCGACATAGGCGCCTTGGAAGAGGGCGGCAATCGCATTGGCGTGCCGGAGTTTCGCCCGGCGGAACATGCCAAGCGGCACCATCGGATCGGCGTGGCGCGCTTCGACCGCGAGGAAGAGCAGGATCAGCGCCAGCGAAGCGATCAGCGAGCCCCAGGTGGCAAAAGCCTGCCAGCCGGCGGCCGCAGCATTGGTGATGCCGAAGACGAAGAGCAGCAGCCCGGGCGTGATCGTCAGCGCGCCGGCCCAGTCGAAAGCGGGCCGCGGTCCCGTCCTTTTCGGGTCGGCCGGCAGCGCCAGCGGCGCAAGAAAGAGCGTCATGATGGCAACGGGCGCGCCCATGACCAGCGTCGCCCGCCAGCTGAAGATCGTCGCCGCGCCGCCGAGCACCATGCCGAGCACGAATCCGGTGGCGCCAGTGGAGGCAAAGACGCCGAGCGCTTTTGCGCGCGCCGTTCCTTCGCCGAAGACGGAGAGCAGCAGCGCAAGGGCCGCAGGCGCGGTGAAGGCGGCGGCAATGCCCTTGATCAACCGGGCGGCGATTAGCGTCGGGCCGCTGTCGACGAAGCCGCCGGCGATACTGGCGGCGGCAAAGATTGCCAGCGACCAGAGGAAGACGCGGCGATGGCCGAAGACGTCGGCGACCCGGCCGCCGAGCAGGAGAAAGCCGCCATAGCCGAGCACATAGGCGCTGACGGCCCATTGCAGCGATGTCGCCTCCATGCCGAGCTCGGCCTGGATGGCGGGCAGCGCGACGCCGATCGTGGAGACGTCCATAGCGTCGAGAAAGTTGGCGGTGCAGAGCAGCAGCAATGCCAGCCCCGCTCCGCTTTTCGATTTGGAAAATGTCATCGAAATCGTTCCTTCTTTGCTGCCGCCGGGCGGCAGGGAACGAGAAAATGTACAGCTTCCATTCCTATTGCAAATTGATAGTAGCTATGCCAGGTATTACTCACAATGATGAATGATGCCACGCTTCGCAAAATCGACCTGAACCTGCTGCTGGCTTTTTCGGTGCTGATGCAGGAGCGCAATGTCAGCCGCGCCGCCGAGCGGCTGCTGCTTGGCCAGCCCGGCCTCTCGGCTGCTTTGCGGCGGCTGCGCGAGGCGCTGGACGACGAATTGTTCGTGCGCGTCGGCCGCGGCCTGCAGCCGACGCCGCGCGCGCTTTCCATTGCGCCGGCGATCGAGGATGCGCTGTCGGGTATCGAGCGCGCCATCCGCCCGCAGGCCGAATTCGATCCGGCAAGCTGGCAGGGCGAGTTTCGCATCGGCATGTGCGACAATCTCGAATCGGCCTTCTTCGGCCCGCTTGCCGCACGCCTGCTGCAGCTCTCACCTGGCGCCCGGCTGATCGGCATCGCTTCGGAAAAGCGCGATGCCGCTCGCCGGCTGGACGAGGGCGTCTTCGATTTCAGCGTTTCCATGCATGACGAGCCGGCCTCCTGGCACATCCGCGCGCCGCTGTTCAACCAAGCTTCGATGTGCATTTACGACGAGGTTCAGCTCAAACTGAAAGCGCCATTGAGTCTTGAGGATTTCGCCAATGTCGCGCACGTCACAGTCTCGTTCGAGGGCAATGCCTCGACCAGCATCGACACCGCACTGAGCCGCACCGGCCATGTCAGGCGGGTGGTGGCGACGGTGCCGCGCTTTTCCGCCCTGCCGACGGCGCTGCGGGCGATGCCCGCCATCGCCACCGTGCCGGAATCGATCGGCCGCTGCACGGCGCAATTGCATGGGCTGACCATCTCAACGCCGCCGATTTCGCTGCCGGCCGATCCGGTGACCATGCTCTATCGCCGGGTCGACCAGGCCGATGGCCGGGCGCGCTGGTTCCGCCGCCTGTTCCTCGACGTCGCCGGCGAGGCGCTCGAAGCCTCCGGCTGCCGCGTCGCAATATCGAGAGCGGCGGCGTGATACATGTCGCCGCGTTCCGTCCGGAATTGCTTAAAGATAGAGCCGGTTAGAGCTCACCCTTGTGGAAATAGGCTTCGAGGCGGTAGCCGTCCGGGTCGATGATGAAGGCGGCGTAATAGAACTGCCCGTAATCCGGCCGGATGCCCGGTTCGCCATTATCCGTGCCGCCGGATGCAACGGCGGCTGCATGAAAGGCATCGACCGCGGCTTCGTTGGGGGCGACGAAGCAGAAATGCAGTCCGGATCTGAGATCGGCAACAACCGGATGCTCGACTTGCATGATCCACAACCCGACCCTTTCCGGGCCGTAACCGATCATCGTGTCGGCATTGGCCAGGCGCTCATATCCGAGCGGCGCCAGCGCTGCATCGTAGAAGCGCCGGGCTCTTTCGAGGTCTTTGACGCCGAGGGAGATATGATCGAACATGGACCGCAAACTCCTATAACACGCCGATCCGGATTCGGGGTGATGCGGCATCACCATCTTTCAACCGCTCTCCGAAGTCAACGAACCCGCTGTCGGGAGCGGTCGGCGTGACCATTGCCAGCAAACCCTTCCGGCCCAGCAGCCCGAATGACTGGCCCCGCACGCGCGCGGCCAGTCCTCACATCAGGCTTTCACGGCAGCCCATTTCGGAGCAATGCCGGTACCGCGGCCCAAGCCGTAACCGAGGCGGATGTTGAGCATGCCCAAGGGCTCGAGCAGGCGAGCGGCGTCCAGCGATCCGGTCTTCTCGACAGCGAAGCCGGCGTCCTTGACCAACGCCGCGGCGGTTTCGACGGCGTCTTCGTCGCCGGCCAGGAAGACCGGAAGAGTGACGGTCTGATCGGGAGAGGCAGCAAAAAGCTCGGCAAAGATCGTGTTGAAGGCCTTCACGACCTTGGCGCCTGCGGCCTGGCGCTGGATCTCTTCGGCGGCCGACGTATCATGGCCAAACAGCAGGCCGGAGAAATCCGGTTTGAGCGGGTTGGTAATGTCGATGACAATCTTGCCTTCCAGCGCCGCAGCGCCGGCAAACTCGAGTGCCGAAGCATAAGGCAGCGCCAGCACCACAATGTCGGCTTGCGCCACGGCGCTCGCGATCGGCGCGCTCGAAGCACCGATCTCCGCTGCCAGCGACTTTGCCGCGGCCTCGTTGCGCGATGCGAGGATGAGATCGCGCTTGCCGGCCAGCCGACGGGCCAGGCCGGCACCCATGTTTCCAGTTCCGATGATGGCGGTTTTCATGTGGTCGTCTCCTTGGTGAGATTGAATGTCTCGGATATAGCCGACCGCGATCCCATCTTTAATGGCATTGAATGCGATTATATAATTGCATAAAAGTATCGAATGAACGATCTCACCAACCTGCAGACCTTTGTCGCCGCTGCGACATCAGGTAGCTTCGCGAAGGCTGCCGCCAGGCTCAACCTGTCGCCCGCCATGGTGGGCCGCCGTATTCAGGCTTTGGAGACGGACTATGGCGTCAAGCTGATCGAGCGCACCACCCGAACCCAGAGGCTCACCGAGATCGGTGTCAGGTTTCTAGAGAGAGCAAGCCGGGTCATCGATGAGCTAGAGCAGTTGAACGATCTCGCCGGGCCGCAGAACGACGAGATATCCGGCCACCTCCGCATCAGCGGCCCGACCACTCTGGGGGTAAAGCGGCTGGCATCGTCCATCGCTCGCTTCGCCAATCGACATCCCGCTGTCAGCCTGGAGCTCAATCTTACCGACCGTAACGTCGATATGATTTCGGAAGGTTATGACCTTGCCATTCGGGTGGCGCAGTTGCGCCCGTCTTCCTTGATCGCAAGAAGGATCGGCACTTATCGCTTCGTCTGCTGCGCCTCTCCCGCTTATCTCGACAAGAACGGCGTGCCGGCTCATCCCGAGCAGTTGGAACGGCATCGCTGCATCCTCAGCCTCAACCTCGTCCCGCGGGATCAATGGCATTTCGAAGATCGGGATGGACGGGTGGTGGCGGCAAAGATCAACAGCAATATCGGTATCGACAATGGCGAAGCCATGCGGGTTGCCGCGGTGGAAGGTGCCGGCATCGTCTATGCGCCTGAGGTTCTGGTGGAGGAAGACATTGCCGCGGGACGGCTGACCGAGGTGCTCGGCGATTGGGAAAAGTACAGCCTGCCCATCCATGCCGTTCACCCGTCTCGGCAGTTCGTGCCGCGACGGGTGAAGGCGGTGATCGGCTGGGTCGCCGGGGATCTCCGCCGATAGAATTGCCTGCAGACAGAGGTCGCGAAGGGCGGCGCGGCCTTACTGCAATTGCGGTTTTTTCAAAAAGCTGTTGCGGTCGGCGGATTTGATGCGCAGCCAGGCTTCACGGCCATTCCTGAGGATCCGCATCGGAATCTCGGCGCCGGCCGGGCCACTGTTCCAGACCTTGCGGTAGAAATCGGCCAGGCCGTCGACCTCTTCGTCGCGGATCTCCGAGATGATATCGCCCTGCCGCAGGCCCGCCTGGGCTGCCGGCCCGCCTTCGGCCACGCTCATTACCACCACGCCGCCATTGCTCTCGGCGGAGAATGCACCGAGCCAGGGCCGCGGCGGCTTGTTGACCTGGCCGCGATTCAACAGATCGTCGAGGATTGGCGTGAGCAGATCGATCGGCACGACCATGTTGATATCGGCGACTTCGTCGCCCTGGCTCATTTGCAGGCGAAGCGAACCGATGCCGAGAAGCTTCCCGTCCGAACCGATCAGCGCCGCACCGCCCCATGAGGGGTGAGCCGGCGCCGTGAAAATCGCCTCATCGAGCAGATATTCCCAGTAGCCGGCGAATTCCTGCCGGGCGACGATGTTTGCCTCGACGAATTCTCCGATGCCATCGGCAAGCACGACGGGGTCGCCGGCCTTGGCGCTTGCCGCGTCGCCGAGATCCACCGCCGGCGCATCAAGCACCCCAAGCGCCTGCACCAGGCCGAAGCCGCTTTCCTGATCATAGGCGAGGGCATGGGCGGGAACGACACGCCCGTCATGGGTGGTCAGCCACACCTCTTCGGCCTCGGTGATGAGATAGCCGATGGTCAGCACCAGCCCATTGTCGCGAATGACCACGCCGCTGCCTTCCCGGACGGTTCCCAGCGTTTCCGCCGTAAAGGCATCTTCCGGAATGGAGGAACGGACGGCCACGACTGACCGCAAAATCGGATCGATATTCATGCTTTCATCCCGCTGGGCCGCCGGTACGAAGGACTGAAATCCGGCGCATTCCACCTTGAATAAGTAAGAAGATGGTTGGGCGGCGGCAAGACTGCAGGGGAGGGAATTTGCGAAACCAACTCCATGGCGCAGTGGACAGCGGCGCCACGCAACAATATACAGTCAATCCCATCAGCAATCAGACTGACGCGGATTACGACATGAAGAACTGGCATCCCGATCTCAGCCGCAGCAGCAGCCCCCGTTATATGGCGATCGCCGATGTGATCGAAATGGATCTGCGCAGCGGCGCTCTGGTGCTCGGGGACCGGCTGCCGCCGCAGCGCGAACTCGCCAAGCGGCTGAATGTCGATTTCACCACGGTGGCGCGAGGTTATGTCGAGGCGCAGAAGCGCGGGCTTGTCGATTCGCATGTCGGCCGCGGCACCTTCGTCACCGGCGGTGTGGACAAGCAGCGCCAGGGTTTCGCGCCGGGCGCTGCGCCCGATCCGCGCCGCGTCGCCGTCGTCGATTTTTCGATGAACATGCCGCCGGAACTGGATGACCCGGAACTGATCATCCGCATGCGCGAGGGTATGGTTGCGGTGACAGCCAACCTCATTCCGCTTCTGCGCTATCAGGGTTTCGGCGGCTCCGGCATGGACAAGGAGGCTGCCGCCGCCTGGCTCGACCGTCGCGGTCTAAAGCCCTCGCAGGAGCGGATCTTCGTGACGCCGGGCGCACATCCGGCTCTGTTGGCGATCTTCGGCCTGCTGGCAAAACCGGGTGAGACCGTACTTTCGGAAAGCATCACCTATCCCGGCATTCGCTCGATCGCCGCCCAGTTGCGGCTCAATCTGACCGGTCTGCCAATGGACGAGGACGGTATTCTGCCGGACGCTTTTACCACAGCCTGCGAGAGATTGAAGCCGAAGGCGCTCTATCTCAATCCGACGCTGCAGAATCCGACGACGCTGACCATCCCGGCCAAACGCCGCGAGGAAATCGCAGCCGTTGCCCGCAAATATCACGTTCCGATCGTCGAGGACGATGCCTACGGCTTCATTCCGCTGGAAGGTCCGCCGCCGCTTGCGGCAACGGCGCCCGATCTCACCTGGCATATCGGCGGGCTGGCGAAATGCATCGGCGCGGGGCTGCGTCTTGCCTATGTCGTGGCGCCGGACAGCAAGGCCGTCTGGCCCTTCGTCAGCGCCATGCGCGCCAACAATGTCATGGCCTCGCCGCTGACCGTGGCGCTCGCCACCCGCTGGATCGAGGACGGCACCGCCGATGCGATCCTGCGCTTCATCCGCATGGAAGCCGCCGCCCGTCAGCAGATGGTCGCCGCCATCCTGCCGGCCGGCAGCTACCGTGCGGATCCGATCAGTTTCAATATCTGGCTGCCGCTCTTCAATGGCTGGACCCGCTCCACCTTCGGCAGCCACATGCGATCCTCCGGCATCGGCGTCGTCGCAAGCGACGCCTTCACGGCCGAGGGCGCTGCACCCGAGGCCGTGCGGATCTGTCTCGGTGGACCGATTACCCGGGAGAAGCTGCAGGGCGCGCTGGAATTCATGGCCCATGCGCTGGAAGGCCCGCCTGAGATGGCCGCCTCGTTCTTCTGAGGCTAGCATCGCCGCTGAACCCGTCATGCGCATCCGATTTGAAGCGCTCGGGCCGATCGCCGCGAGACTATCCGTCTCGACGAACTGCGCCGCTGGGTTTCCCGCTATCGGTTGAGGCGTCGGGCCTGCGGGTCGCGATGGTGCGTGGAAAATCTGCGGTCAGCCGCCGCCGGGCCAAGGGAAGTGTGCGGCATTCTGACGAGTTGACTGGTAATGTGTAGGCAATGTATCTATATTGTATGCATACATTGCTGGGCATTGATAGGTTTGAATGCCCGCGCAGAACAAGGCGAGATCATCATGGAGACCGAATTTCCCCCGCTTCCTCCGCTGCAGACCGGTATCAGGGGGCGTTGCCCACGCTGTGGCCAAGGCCATATGTTCAAGGGCTTCCTAACGTTGCAGCCGGCATGCGAGGCTTGCGGCCTCGATTATTCCTTCGCCGATCCGGCTGACGGCCCGGCTTTCTTCGTCATCTGCTTTGCCTGCATCCCGAGCGTGTTGCTCGGCGTCTGGCTGGAGGTGGCGTTTACGGCGCCGATCTGGGTGCATCTTCTGATCACCGGCCCATTCATGCTCGCCACCTGCATTCCACCACTGCGGCCGCTGAAGGGCTGGCTGGTCGCCAGCCAGTATTTCTACAAGGCAGAAGAGGGTAGGCTGGCTTGAGACTTGTTGAGCGTCGCGCGCAGGCGCGGCGTGGCGAAATCGAGCAGGGCCCGCAATTTCAGCGGCACCAATCCCTGTGCGGGGTAGACGAGATGCACCGGCGCCGGCGGCGCTTCGAAATCGGCAAGCAGCGGCACCAGCAGGCCTGCCGCCTCGGCGCGTGCGGCCTGGTAGGAGAGCACCCGGGTGATGCCGAGGCCGGCGACCGCCGCATCGACCGCGGCCTCGGCGGTGTTGACGGCAAGACGTGAACGGATCGACACGGGGAGATCGCGTTTGCCCTCGGCGAAAGTCCAGCTCACTTTCGAGGCCATGCCCTCGAAGGTGACGCAGTCATGGGTGGAGAGATCGCCCGGATGCCGCGGTGTCGCGTGCCGCGTCAGGTAATCCGGACTGGCATAGACCGTCCGGCGGATCGAGCCCAGCCTGATGGCGATCAGGTTGCTGTCCGGCAGGTTGCCGATCCGGAGCGCCACATCGATATGATCCTCGACGAGGTTCGACAGCCGGTCGCCAAGCATCAGGCGCAGATTGATATCGGGATAGGCCTTCAAGAAGTCCACCACCACAGGCAAGACATGCAACCGCCCGAAGACGATCGGTGCGGTCATCGTCAACTCGCCCTTCGGCGCGCTGTATTCGCCGGCCGCCGCCCGTTCCGCCTCTTCCACCCGATCGAGAATTTCCCGCGCCGCCTCGACATAGGAGCGGCCGGCCTCCGTCAGCGCCACCTTCCGGTTGGTCCTTTGCAGCAGCCGGCTGCCGAGATGTGTTTCCAGTTCCGAAACCTTGCGGCTGACGGTTGCGAGTGGCGAGCGCAGATGCCGTGCGGCGGCCGACAGGCTGCCCTGTTCGACAACGGCCAAAAGCACGGTCATGGCGTCCAGGCGATCCATCCTATCCTTCCATAAATTGATAATATGCCTTCCAGTTTAGCATTCTACTGCATTGAAGTGGAAGGCAATAAATTGCCCCGCAGATGGTTCGAAGCGGCCATCGTCAATCCCCGCCAATCGGGAATAACGAAGGAAACCATCATGAAACTCTATCATCACCCGCTTTCCGGCCATTCGCACCGGGCTCACCTGTTCCTGTCGCTGCTTGGCGTGCCCTATGATTTGGTCGAGGTCGACTTGGCGGCAGGCGCCCACAAGGCGCCGGAATTTCTGAAGCTCAATCCCTTCGGTCAAGTGCCTGTTCTCGACGATGACGGCACGGTCATTGCCGATTCATCCGCCATCCTCGTCTATCTCGCGCGCAAATATGGCCGCACCAACTGGCTGCCGGAAGAGGCATTGGCTGCGGCGCGTATACAGAAATGGCTCTCGGTTGCAGCCGGCGAAATCGCCTACGGACCATGTGCTGCCCGCCTGGTCACCGTCTTCGGCGCCGATTTCCGCACCGACGAGGTGATCGCCCGGGCGCATCGCATTCTCACGCTGATCGAGGCGGAGCTCTCCGGCCGCAATTTCCTGCTCGGTGACAGACCGGTGATCGCCGACATCGCGCTCTACAGCTACATCGCCAACGCCCCGGAGGGCAATGTCGATATATCGGCCTATCCAGGTGTGCGTGCCTGGCTTGCGCGCATCGAGGCGCTGCCGGGTTTCGTCGGCTTTCGCAAGACGAAGATCGGCCTCGCCGCATAAAACCCGTCGGGGCGGGATCGCCGTCCCGGTTTCTCAAAGTTGCCCGTAAGGAGGTTCGTGATGCTTGAGCAGACGAGACAGGATGTGAGTTCGCCTTGGCATGAGGGTGAACTCGCCATGCAGCGCAGCGTCGGCGTCGTCGAGCGCATGGACGGGCCGGGACGGAATTTCGTCCGCAAGGCCATGCCGGAGCAGCATCGGGCTTTCTTTCCGATGCTGCCGTTCCTAGTGCTCGGCGCCGTCGATGCCAAAGGCGATGTCTGGGCGACGGTGCGGGCCGGGCGGCCGGGTTTCATGTCCTCACCGGAGCCGGAGGTTCTTGACGTCCGTCTGCCGCGCGACCCGGCCGATCCTGCGGATTCAGGCATGGAAGATGGCGACGCGATCGCAATGCTCGGCATCCAACTCGAGACCCGGCGGCGCAACCGGCTGAACGGCCTGATCGGCAGGACGTATACCGGCGCTTTCCGTGTGCGCGTCGGCCAGAGTTTCGGCAATTGCCCCCAATATATCCAGCCCCGCTCTCCAGAATTTGTCCGCGACCCCGATGTGCCGACAGCGATGACGCCGCTGCATTCCGGTCACCTCGATGATCGCACGCGGCGAATGATCGAGAGCGCCGATACCTTCTTCGTCGCCTCCTATGTCGATCGCGAGGATGGCGAGCGGCAGGTGGACGTCTCCCATCGCGGCGGTTATGCCGGTTTCGTGCGGGTCAGCGCCGAGGGCGGGCTGACCATTCCCGATTTTTCCGGCAACCGGTTCTTCAACACGCTGGGCAATTTCCTCGTCAACCCGAAGGCCGGGCTGGTCTTCGTCGATTTCGAAACCGGCGATATGCTGCAGATGACGGGGAGGACCGAGGTGCTGCTGGATTCGCCCGAAATTACAGGCTTTCAAGGGGCGGAACGGCTGTGGCGTTTCACGCCCGAACAGATCGTGCTTCGCCCGGATGCTCTGCCACTGCGATGGAGGCAGGAGAGCGCTGAGCTGCAGCGCCGTTCCCGCGGGTGAGGCAGCCGTCTGGCTGAACGACCGCTAGAGCGAAACGCTGCGCCCGCATCTTGCCAATCGTTGTACCAATCGGTACAAACAAAACCGTTCAGTACAGGAGCGCCCATGTCCAGCCTCGTCCCACCCTTCACCCTTGAGACCGCGATCCGCAAAGTCCGCCTTGCCGAGGACGGCTGGAACAGCCGTGATCCCGAGCGCGTGTCGCTCGTCTATACGCCGGACAGCCGCTGGCGGAACCGCGCCGAATTCGTCAACGGCCGCGCCGAGATCGTCGCCTTTCTCACCCGCAAATGGGCGAAGGAGCTGGACTATCGGCTGATCAAGGAGATCTGGGCCTTCACCGATGATCGCATCGCCGTGCGCTTCGCCTATGAATGGCACGATGACAGCGGCAACTGGTTCCGTTCCTATGGCAACGAGAACTGGGAATTCGACGCCGCCGGCCTGATGCAGCGCCGCTTCGCCTGCATCAACGACCTGCCGATCCGGGAATCGGAGCGTAAGTATCACTGGCCGCTCGGCCGGCGGCCGGACGACCATCCCGGCCTGAGCGAACTCGGCCTCTGAACACTGCAAGGAAGGCCCGCCGGTGAAAACCGTCTACGAACGCGCCGACATCGTGCCGCTGCTGGCGGAAATCTTCCGCGAACTCGGCTATCAGGGTACGTCGCTCAGCCGCATCACCGAACGCACCGGCATCGGCAAGGGCAGCCTCTATCACTTCTTTCCCGGCGGCAAGGAGGAGATGGCGGGCGCCGTGCTCGCCGATGTCGATTCCTGGTTCGAGCAAGCGATCTACCGGCCGCTGAGACACGGCGACACCCGCGAGGCGATCGTGGCAATGTTGGCGGATGTGAACGCGTATTTTCGCTCCGGCCGCCGCATCTGCCTCGTCGGTGCCTTCGCCCTTGACGAGACCCGGGAACGATTTTCGGCGGCAGTCGCCGACTATTTCATCCGCTGGGTCGCCGCCTTGCGTTCGGCGTTGATCCGGGCAGGCTGTGCGGAGGAAGAGGCGCAGGCGCTTGCCGAGGAGGCCGTTGCCGGCATTCAAGGCGCACTGGTGCTGTCACGGGCGCTTGATGACACAGCGGTCTTCACCCGATCGCTGCAGACCCTGGCAAAACGGCTCGATGCCGTGATGCAATGAGAGGGTGGTCAAGTCGCTGGAGGGTTTATTGCCACTGCAAGGAATTCACCCGGCCACATCGACTGGCCGAGGCATCGATCGGGCGCTGGGCGGCGCTCGATCTTACATCGGTGCCGCTTTGCGTATAATCAGCGTTGTTGTTGAGGCTGCTGGGCCGGGCGCGGATTTTCCCGTTCAGGGCGAATCTGGCGCCATTCGTTTTCCATCTGGTCGACGACATGCTGGGGAATGGTGGGCTGCGTAGTGGCGGGCGCCTGCATCGGAAGTCTCCTCTTTTCGGGGTCAAGGCTTCAGGGCAGGAAGATGAATTACACAAGACAAAAGGCGTGTAAATCAGTAGCTTAAACGCTTTAAACGATTAAATAGATTTTAATCGATTAAGACGGTTTTAACCTTGATGTTTTTGGGAAGCGAGGGAATGGTTGTCCACATGGACCGAAGTTTCTTTTTCGATGCGGTGCGGCAAGAACTCTTCAAGGGAGAGATGACGCATCCTCAGGTAGTGGGCATCACGGCGATCCTCGACGCTTGGGAAAAGCGCTTTGCCCATGCCGACCGGCGATGGCTCGCCTACATCCTCGCAACCGCCTACCACGAAACCGCCTATACGATGCAGCCGGTTCGGGAGACGCTGGCGCAGAGCGATGCACGTGCGGTCGAGATCCTGGAGACGGCCTTTGCCGCAGGCCGGCTTTCCTGGGTGAAAACGCCCTACTGGCGGCCGGACGAGGATGGCTGCAGCTGGCTCGGGCGCGGCCTGGTGCAGCTCACCCACAAGCGGAACTATGAGGCGATGAGCGTATTGACCGGCATCGACCTCGTTGCCGAACCCGACCGGGCGATGGAGATGGATGCGGCGGTGACGATCCTGATCGAGGGCATGCTGCAGGGAAGTTTTACCGGCCATAAACTCGCCGATCACCTGAACGAGACGAACGAGGACTGGGTGAATGCGCGCCGCATAGTCAACGGCACCGACCGGGCGGAAAAGCTCGCAGCCTACGCCATGGTCTTCGATGCGGCGTTACGTCCCGCTGCGGCGCATGGCATGCTCGTGCGGTTGAAGCTATGGGGCTTGCGTGTTATCGCCCGGCTGACCGCCCGAGCGCCGCGCATCCGATAGGACGCGCCAAGGTCGCTCTGGCATCTTGATAAATCCGACAGGAGATTCCGCGTGATCCGCCATATCGTCTTCTTCACCGTGCAGGAGGAACATCTGCAGGAGGTGAGCGCCGGGCTTTCGATCCTGACCGGCATTCCGCATGCGCGGCTCCTGGAGATCGGCACCAATGTGAAGACCGATCAGCTGGGCACCGAGATCGATCTCGTGGTCTACGGCGAATTCGACGATGAGGCGGCGCTTGCCGCCTACAAGGCCCATCCGGATTATCAGCTGTCGATCGAGCGCGTCCGGCCGCTGCGGGAAAAGCGCATCGCCGCCGATTACGACAGCCGCACGGCGGTGACGCGGCCGCTCTGAAATATCGCCAACATTCGGCGGCCATGCCAAGCTGACTCAACTTCTGAGCCGCCGAATTCAACTTTCGAAAAAGCGGTGGCAAGCGGTTAAAAAGATTCGCCAAAAGCGGCCGCGTGCTGATTGTGAGCTGGCGGCAACAGGCGCGATGCCTGGACCGAAAGCCGCTCTCGTCCCAATTCGATGATAATCAAGACACATTAAGAATGGCTGACGTGACGGGCCGGGCTCTCACGAGGCGACGGCGCTCGGCTGCTGCGATGCGTGGGCGCCGCGGACCATCGCCATCAACATCAGCACCAGGATCAGCGCCAATGCCGCAAGGACGGCGCAGGCGATGAGCGCCGGCCCGGTGCCGGCGCGGTCGAGAATGGCGGTGAAGATGACCGGGGCGATGGCGTTGGCGAGGTTTTGCGGCAGCGACAACCGGGCCGATTGCAGGCCGTATTCGGCAGGCGAAAATAGCGCCAGCGGCAGAAGCGCGCGCGCGACCGTCATGACGCCGGCGCCGAAGCCGTAAAGCAGGACGAAGGTGACGAGCAGCGGTGCGGATGGACTGGCGACCAGCATGATCAGGAAACTGACCATCATCAGGCCGATGCCCATGGCCGCGCTGAGCATCGGGTTGCCGCGCCGGCCAAGCAGCATGTCGAGGAAACGCGCCGAGATGCCGAGCACGCCGCGCGCCGAGCCAAGCTGCAATGCAAAGGCTGGCGAGGCGCCGGACTGGCGGAAGATTTCGAGCAGCGATGGCGAAATACCGAAGGTGATGAAGGTCGAGATCGTCGTCGCCGCGGCAATCAGCAGGAAGGCTTTGCGCCGCGCCGCCGCGGTGAGCGGCACCGGGGCAATGTCTGCCGCGCCGCCTGCGATCTGCGTGACGATCGGTTTCGGCAAGGCGAAAAGATGCAGCGGCAGGCAGACGAAGAATTGCAGCGCCGCGCAGACGAGAAAGGTCAGGCGCCAGCCGAGCGTCTCGTTGAGCAGGCTGAGGATCGGCCAGAAGATGGCGCTCGAAAGCCCGGTGAACAGCATAAGAATGGCGATGACGCGTTTGCCGTTTTCCCCTTCGCGCTCGACGACGGCGGTATAGGCCGGTGCCGAAAGGCCAAATGCGCCCCCGATGCCGATGACCACCCAGGCGCTGGCATAGAGCACGATGCCGTTTGCGGCGGCAAGCAGGAGCAAGCCAAGCGCAAAGGTCAGCGAGGCGGCCGAAAGCACCCGGGCGGCACCGTAGCGGCCGAGCCAGCGGCCGGTCGCCGGACCAACGATGGCGCTGACCATCATCATGATTGTCAGCCCGGCAAACACCACCTCATTCGCCAAGCCGAGAGCGGGCGCTACGACGCGGCCCATGACGCCGAGCATGTCGAAGGTCGTGCCCCAGCCGATCAGCTGGGTGACGGCAAGCACTGTGACCGTCTGCGCCGAGCGAAAGCGAAAGGAATTTAGCATGGGTGCTGAAATGGCCTGAATGCGGGAGCCACAAGGACATAACAGTTTCAATCGGCCGGTCAAAGCCGCGATCGCAATTCGCCCCCCCGCGCCCTGCATTTTTCCCGCTAAGGGCGAAAAGATAGAGTGGTAATTTCAAGTCAAGCGCAGGAAAGTCGGGCCGATACCGGCAGCTGAAACGTGGCAAACAAAACGGTGCTGCCGATTCGAAGACGACCGTCATGGGATCGGCTGGATGGGGTCGGCTCGGCCTGCGCCTGCCTTCGTGGGAAGAGGATGAAGAACCTCGTTAATCCAAAGGCGGAACGCCATTTTCCGATGAACGGAAAGGCAGCCGAAGCGTGCCGCGGCAGCGGTTTTCAGCCGCTGACGCCGGCTGCCGCCAACAGTCGAGAATGGTTCTAAATGCCCTGCATTACAGTGCATTCATTTGCCATTCAGGTCGTGTGAGTACATATTCGCAGCACGTTGGCATTACCCTTGAAAGCATAGCACATGGCCTTTTCTCTGAGCGTCGCAGCACTGGCCGCCGCACTGGTGGTATCGGCGCCCTCGCCAGACGGCGCGGGCACCCTCGTCCTGCGCGTGGCAGCCGATTGCAGCGCCGCCGCAGCCCAGGTCGTCGAGCAGACAGGCGGCCAGCTCCTATCCGTGCAACCGGTGGGCGATACCTGCATCATCACCGTTCTGGTGTCGGGCAACGGCCAGCGTCCACGCAAAGTAACGGTAAAGGTTCCGATGTAGTCGGAATCGGTCTATTCAGAACATGATCGATTTGAAGCGGACGAAGGCGGACCGATGCGCATCCTGGTAGTCGAAGACGACGTCAATCTAAACCGGCAGCTGGCCGACACGCTGAAGGAGGCGGGTTATGTCGTCGACCAGGCCTTCGACGGCGAGGAGGGTCACTTCCTCGGCGATACCGAACCCTATGACGCCATCATCCTCGATATCGGCCTGCCGGAACTGGATGGGGTGACAGTTCTCGAAAAATGGCGCGGCGCCGGCCGCGGCGTGCCGGTGCTGATCTTGACGGCGCGCGACCGCTGGAGCGACAAGGTCGCCGGCATCGACGCAGGCGCCGACGACTACGTCACCAAGCCTTTCCATGTCGAGGAAGTGCTGGCTCGCATCCGGGCGCTGATCCGGCGTGCGGCGGGACACTCCTCATCCGAGATCATCTGCGGGCCGGTGCGGCTCGATACCAAATCCTCGAAGGCGACGGTCAATGGTACGACGCTGAAGCTGACCTCGCACGAATACCGGCTGCTTGCCTATCTCATGCATCACATGGGCGAGGTCGTCTCGCGCACCGAACTGGTCGAGCACATGTACGACCAGGATTTCGACCGCGATTCCAACACGATCGAGGTCTTTGTCGGCCGCCTGCGCAAGAAAATGGGCGTCGATCTGATCGAAACGGTGCGCGGTCTCGGTTACCGCATCCAAGCGCCGAAACATGCGAATTAAGTCGCTCACCGCACGTGTCTTGCTGCTGACCACGGTCTGGTCGACGGTGGCGCTTGTCGTGATCGGCCTGTTGATTTCCACTCTCTACCGCAAGAGCGCCGAACGTGGTTTTCAGGATCTATTGCGCGCGCAGCTTTATAACGTCATCAACTCGGTGACGATCGGCGATCAGGGGGCGTTGAGCGGAAGCCCGCAGCTCGGCGACCTGCGGTTTGCTCAGCCGAAGACCGGCTGGTATTGGGTGGTAGAACCGCTCGGTACCTATACGACGGCGCCGCTGGTCTCGCCCTCGCTCGGCTCGGCGCTCATTCCGGTTCCCTCCGTCGTCGAAGCGCCCTTCGACAAAAATTACGAACGCTATTACCAAGTGACGGATGCCTCTGGTAACCGCGTCCAGGTAGCCGAGACCGAAGTGGTGCTCGATACCGATGGGCGCGCGGCGCGCGTGCGGGTCACCGGCAATGTCGATGTCGTCGAAGACGACGTGCGCACCTTTTCCCATAGCCTCTATCTGGCGCTCGCCGGTTTCGGCGTCGGCAGTCTGATCGTCAATGCGCTGGCGATTCTGTACGGCCTGAAGCCGCTCGACAAGGCGCGTGCCGCGTTGGAGCGCATCCGCGCCGGCGAGAGCGAGCAATTGAAAGGTGATTTCCCGCGCGAAATCCTGCCGCTCGCCAACGAGGTCAACGCACTGATCGACAGCAACCGCCGCATCGTCGAGCGGGCGCGCATGCAGGTCGGCAATCTCGCCCATTCTCTGAAGACGCCGATTGCCGTTCTGCTCAACGAGGCGCGTGTTCTCGAAAAATCCCATGGCGAACTGGTGCGCAGCCAGGCGGAATCGATGCAGGGGCAGGTGCAATCCTATCTCAACCGAGCGCGCATCGCCGCGCAGCGCGAATCCGTGCTCGCCCGCACCGATGCCGAACCGGCGCTCGAGCGGCTAGTGCGCGTCATGCGCCGGCTGAACGTCGATACCGAATTCGATCTCGTCGTCTCGCCGCCGCATCTGGCCGTCGCCATGGAGCAGCAGGATCTCGAGGAAACCGTCGGCAATCTCCTGGAGAATGCGGCGCGTTTTGCCAAAAGCAAGGTACGGCTTTCGGCCGTCGAGGCCGGCGACGACGTCAAGGGAGCGGAGGCAAGCGCGCGGCGCCACTGGGTGGAGCTTGCCGTCGAGGATGACGGGCCCGGCCTGGAGCCCGATCAGATCCGCGAGGCGCTGAAGCGCGGCCGCCGGCTCGACGAAAGCAAGCCCGGCACCGGCCTCGGCCTCTCGATCGTCACCGAGATTTCCGGTGAGTATCAGGGACGGCTCGAGCTTTCTCGCGGCGAATGGGGGGGGCTGAAGGCGAAGCTTATCCTGCCCGGCATCACAAAGGATGTTGCATGAGCAACTGCTTGATGTCACAAAGATACTGGCAAATGTATAGCATGCTTTGCCTTAATGCTGACACGGGGACGCTGCACTTCGATCGGCTGAAATTGACCCCTGATCGTGGTTCGACGCAATGATTTTACGCTCGCAAGGCATGATCGCTTCCGCTCTTCTCGTCGCCGTCGCGCTCACCGGCTGCACGACGACGAAGGGTGCCGCTTCGCGCGGCATTTTTTCGAGCAAGCCCTCGGCCTCAGCCGCCTTCCTCACTGCGCTGCAGGGCGGCCTTGTCGGCCGCAGCGGCGTAAACTTGAGCGACAGCGACAGGCAGCGGGCGCTCGAGGCGGAATATCGGGCGCTGGAAGGTGCCGCCGTCGGCCAGCCGACGCTGTGGACCGGCAAGGACGTCACTGGCAAGGTTGTCGCCGCAGCACCCTATCAGGTCGGTTCGCAGAACTGCCGGCAATACACCCATACGCTGACCGTCGACGGCAAGGACACCGTGGTGCGGGGCGCTGCCTGCCGCAACGAGGACGGCAGCTGGTCGCCACTCGGTTGAGACGATTTCCGTTCCGAATTGCGGCCAATAGCCTCAAATCTTCGTCATTCCGGCTTTGGCAGTTGGAATGACGGCGCGCTTCGCGTATTTGGGCCGATATGCTGTTCTGGATTCTCGTTGCCGCTTTGACGGCAGCCGTTGCCGCCATCCTGCTCTACCCCCTTCTGCGCGGAGCGAAGGCGGCGGAGAATAGCCGTGTCGGCGATGCGGCGGTCTATCGCGACCAGCTGCGTGAACTCGACCGCGATCTGAATGGCGGACTGATTACGCCGGAAGAAGCTGATTATGCCCGGGCGGAAATCGGCCGGCGGCTGATCGCCGTCTCTGCCGACGAGCCGGAAGAGGCGCCGAAACCCGCCCGGCACCACCGTTTCACCGAAGCCTTCGTCCTTCTGCTTCTGCCCCTTCTCGGGCTCTGTCTTTATTTGACGACCGGCAGGCCGGACCTGCCCTCGCAGCCGCTGCAAGCGCGGCTGGAAAATCCCGGCAACGACGTGGCGGTGCTGATCGCCAAGGCGGAACGGCACCTGGCGCAAAGTCCCGATGACGGCAAGGGCTGGGACGTGCTGGCGCCGATCTATTTCCGCACGATGCGCGTGAACGACGCGCAGGTCGCCTATCGCAATGCTATCCGCCTTCTTGGCCCAAGCCCGGTCCGGCTCGATGGCCTGGCCGAGACGCTGATGGCGGTCTCCGACGGCGTAGTGACGGAGGAAGCGCGTCGGGTGCTTGAACAATCGCTGACGCTGGAACCGAATAATCCGCGCGCCCGCTTCTATGTCGCCCTTAGCATGGAGCAGGCGGGACGGCCCGATGAAGCGCGCCGGGCCTTCGAGGCGCTGGCAAAACAATCACCAGCAGAAGCGCCCTGGCTGCCGCTGGTCAACCAGCATATCGCCATGAATGGCGGCGAGCCGGCTGCCCCGGACGCCGAACCGGCTGCCCCTGGCAATCCGAGTGCCCCTGGCAATCCCACGCAGCAAGATGTGGCGGCGGCGGAGAATATGAGCACCGGCGATCGGCAGCAGATGATCCGCGGCATGGTCGAGAGCCTCGACGCCAAGCTCAGCGTCGATCCGAACAATTTTGAAGGCTGGATGCGGCTCGTCCGCTCTTACGCGGTCTTGAACGATAAGGATCGCGCCGCCGGCGCCCTGAAACGCGGGCTTGCTGCTTTTCCGGCGGGCAGCGAGCAGGGCAGGCAATTGCTGGCGCTTGCCAATGAGCTCGGCATCGCCACGGAAGGAGTGACGGAATGACGCGCAAGCAGAAGCGCCTGGCGGTGATCACAGGCGGCATGGGCTTCATTGCCGCCGCCGTGCTGCTTGTCATGTTCGCCTTCAATCAGTCGGTCGCCTATTTCTACATGCCGGCCGATCTGGCAAAGACGCCGGTGGCGCCGGAAACCCGTATCCGGCTCGGCGGCCTGGTGGGAGAGGGCAGCGTCGTGCGCGGCGCTGGCTCGACCGTGGAATTTGCCGTCACCGATAGCAGCACCAATGCCGTGAAGGTTCAATATACCGGCATCCTGCCCGATCTCTTCCGCGAAGGGCAGGGCGTCGTCACCGAAGGCATGTTTAGCGCCGGGACCAACGTCTTCGTTGCCGACACCGTGCTTGCCAAACATGACGAGACCTATATGCCGAAAGATGTAGCCGACAGGCTGAAGCAGCAGGGGCTGTGGAAAGAAGGCCAAGGGCAGGAAAGCCCGGGGAAAGAAAATAAAGCCCAGGAAGCGAAAGCCACGCAATGATCATCGAGATCGGCCATTACGCTCTGGTATTGGCGCTCGCAACGGCGCTCATCCTCTCGATCGTGCCGGCGTTGGGCGCCCGCCGCCATGACCGGGCGATGATGGATGTGGCGACGATTGGTTCGCTGGCGATGTTTTCGCTCGTCGCCTTCGCCTTCGGCGTCTTGACCTATGCCCATGTCGTCTCGGATTTTTCCGTCGAGAACGTCTGGGAGAATTCGCATTCGCTGGTGCCGCTGATCTACAAATATTCCGGCGTCTGGGGCAATCACGAGGGATCGATGATGCTCTGGCTATTGATCCTGACGCTGTTCAGCGCGCTCGTCGCCGTCTTCGGTCGCAACCTGCCGGAGACGCTGAAGGCCAATGTACTTTCCGTGCAGGCCTGGATTTCGGTCGCTTTCACGCTGTTCATTCTGCTCACTTCCAATCCCTTCCTGCGACTCGATCCGGCCCCGGCCGAGGGCCGCGATCTCAATCCCGTCCTGCAGGATGTCGGTCTGGCGATCCACCCGCCGCTGCTCTATCTCGGTTATGTCGGCTTCTCCGTCTGCTTCTCCTTTGCGGTTGCTGCCCTGATCGAAGGGCGCATCGACGCCGCCTGGGCTCGCTGGGTGCGGCCCTGGACGCTGGCCGCCTGGACCTTCCTGACGCTTGGCATCGCCATGGGCTCCTACTGGGCCTACTACGAACTCGGCTGGGGCGGCTGGTGGTTCTGGGACCCGGTGGAAAACGCCTCTTTCATGCCCTGGCTCGCCGGCACCGCATTGCTGCATTCAGCGCTCGTTATGGAAAAGCGCGAGGCGCTGAAGATCTGGACGGTGCTGCTCGCCATCCTCACCTTCTCGCTGTCGCTGATGGGCACCTTCCTGGTCCGCTCCGGCGTGCTGACCTCGGTGCATGCCTTTGCCAGCGACCCAAGCCGCGGCGTCTTCATTCTCTGTATCCTGCTGATCTTTATCGGCGGGGCGCTGTCGCTGTTTGCCTTCCGCGCGCCGAAGCTGTCGGCCGGCGGGCTGTTTGCGCCGATTTCGCGCGAGGGCGCGCTTGTTGTCAACAATCTGATACTGACGGTTGCCTGCGGCACGGTGCTGACAGGCACGCTCTATCCGCTACTGCTGGAGACGATCACCGGCGACAAGATTTCCGTCGGGCCGCCCTTCTTCAACCTGACCTTCGGCCTCTTGATGGCGCCGCTGATCGTCATCGTGCCCTTCGGGCCCCTGCTCGCCTGGAAGCGCGGCGATCTGCTCGGCGCCTATCAGCGGCTCTACGTCGTTGCGGGTCTCGCCTTTACGGCGGCACTGATCTTCTTCTATCTCGAACAGGGCGGGCCGGTGCTGTCGGTGCTCGGATTGGCGGCCGGGCTATTCCTGGTCCTCGGCGCGGCTGCCGATCTCTGGTATCGCGCCGGCATCGGCAAAGTGGCGGGCAATGTCGCCTGGCGCCGCTTTACCGGCCTGCCGCGTTCGGCCTTCGGTTCTGCGCTCGCCCATGCCGGGCTCGGCGTCACCGTACTCGGCATCGTCGCGGTCACGACCTTTCAGACCGAGCACGTCATCGAGATGAAGCCCGGCGCGACGACCGATGCCGGCGGCTACAGCCTGCATTTCGACGGCATGCAGCCGGCGACCGGGCCGAACTATACCGAGGAGCGCGGCCACTTCACCGTCCGGCGCGCCGGTGTTGCGGTTGCCGACACCTGGTCGGCCAAGCGCCTTTACACCGCCCGCCAAATGCCGACGACCGAGGCAGGCATCCTGACCTTCGGGCTCAGCCAGCTCTACGTCTCGCTCGGCGACGCCACCAAGGACGGCGGCATCGTCGTGCGCATCTGGTGGAAGCCGTTCATCCTGTGCATCTGGGGCGGCGCTGTGCTCATGGCCTTCGGCGGCCTCGTCTCGCTCAGCGACCGCCGCCTGCGCGTCGGCGCGCCGCGCCGCAAGGCGAAGCAGACGCGACCGGCGCTGGGGCCAGCCGAATGATCCGGTGCCTCTTCCTGGTTTTGGCAATGATGCTGATGGCCGCACCCGCCTTCGCCGTCAATCCCGACGAAGTGCTGGCCGACCCGGCGCTAGAGGCGCGCGCCCGCGCCCTTTCGGCGGAACTGCGTTGCATGGTCTGCCAGAACCAGTCGATCGATGATTCCAACGCCGATCTGGCCAAGGATCTGCGCCTGCTGGTGCGCGAGCGCATCACCGATGGCGACAGCGACGAGGCGGTGCTGAATTATATCGTCTCGCGCTACGGTGAGTTCGTGCTGCTGAAACCGCGTTTCAGCATGAAGACGGGCCTGCTCTGGGGCGCCCCGGTACTGCTGGTGCTCGCCGGCGGCCTGTCGCTGCTCTTCCTTGCCCGCAGGAGGGCCGGAAAGCCGACGGGCAGCAAGCTGACGGCGGAGGAGCAGGCGCAACTGACCGAGCTGTTGAAGAAATAATCGGCCGCCAGCAATTCCGGCCGCGCCCCTCCGGCAGGAAAGCAGCGCGCGGAGCGCAGAATTTCGGAGCCCCAGGCCGGCGCGGCTGAGGCCATCTGCACTCAGCCCTTTGCCAAACATTGCAAACATTACCAACTTTTCATCGGCCGGACAGTTCGCAGTAAGGTGCGGCATCCTATATCTTCATTCATCGACTGATCCGGCGTCGCCGGTCTGAGAACTAAGAACAAGAGAAGGTGCTCCAATGCTCAAGAATTTCAACGGACGTCCGTCCCTCGCCACCGTGCTCAAGGCTTCTACCGTTGCCGGTATTGCAGCCGCTGTGCTCGCAACCGGCGTTCCGCTCGAAATCACCCGGTCTTACGCTGAAGCCGTCAAGGTTCAGGCGCCTGCCGTGCCGAGCTTCGCGAATGTCGTCGATGCCGTTTCCCCGGCCGTTGTTTCGGTTCGCGTCGAAAACCGCGTCAATCCCGTCTCCGACAACAATGACGGCTTCTCCTTCGATTTCAACGGCCGCGGCTTCGACGATCTTCCCGACGATCATCCGCTGAAGCGCTTCTTCAAGCAGTTCGGCCAGGAGCCGAATGACCAGCAGGGCCATCAGCGGCGCTTCGGCCAGAACGGCCCCGGTGGTCCGGGCGGCCCGAATGGCCCCGGCGGCAAGGGCCGTCTGCGTCCGGTCGCTCAGGGCTCAGGCTTCTTCATCTCCGAGGACGGCTATATCGTCACCAACAACCACGTCGTTTCCGATGGCCAGGCCTTCGTCGCCGTCATGAATGATGGCACCGAGCTCGATGCCAAGCTGATCGGCAAGGATCCGCGCACCGACCTCGCTGTCTTGAAGGTCGACGGCAAGGGCAAGAAGTTCACCTATGTCAACTGGGCCGATGACAACAATGTCCGCGTCGGCGACTGGGTCGTCGCTGTCGGCAATCCCTTCGGCCTCGGCGGCACCGTCACCGCGGGCATCGTTTCGGCCCGCGGCCGCGATATCGGCTCCGGCCCCTATGACGATTACCTGCAGGTGGATGCCGCCGTGAACCGCGGCAACTCCGGCGGTCCGACCTTCAACCTCAGCGGTGAAGTCGTCGGCATCAACACGGCGATCTTCTCGCCGTCCGGCGGCAGCGTCGGCATCGCCTTCGCCATTCCCGCTTCGACCGCCAGGGATGTCGTCGCCGATCTGATGAAGGACGGCCAAGTTTCGCGTGGCTGGCTGGGTGTCCAGATCCAGCCCGTGACCAAGGACATCGCCGAATCCATCGGCCTTTCCGAGCCGAGCGGCGCCCTCGTCGTCGCCCCGCAGGCGGGATCGCCGGGTGACAAGGCCGGTATGAAGGCCGGCGACGTCGTCACCGCGCTGAACGGTGAAACGATCAAGGATGCACGTGATCTCAGCCGCCGCATCGGTGCGATGCAGCCGGGCAGCAAGGCCGAGCTATCGGTCTGGCGCGCCGGCAAGGCCCAGTCCCTGACCGTCGAACTCGGCACCCTGCCGGCCGACCAGAAGGATGCTTCTGCCGATGAAAACAGCCAGCCGCAGCAGCCTGAGGCACCGGCGTCCGAAAAGGCGCTTGCCGATCTCGGCCTGACGGTTGGTCCTTCCGATGACGGCAAAGGCCTGGCGATCACCGGCATCGACCCGGACTCCGACGCTGCCGACAAGGGCATTAAGGAAGGCGAGAAGATCACATCGGTCAACAACCAGGAAGTCTCCAGCGCCGCCGATATCGTCAAGGTGCTGAACCAGGCGAAGAAGGACGGCCGCACAAGGGCGCTGTTCCAGATCCAGTCCAGCGAAGGAAGCCGCTTCGTTGCGCTTCCGATCAACGGCCAGGGCTGAATTTTTAAGAAAACCGGAGCCGTGCGGGCGAAAACCCGCGCGGCTCGATTGTTCTGATTTTCAAGGATGATCGCGATGAGCGCCGCCCCGCAGGAAGATGCTTTGAGCCTTGCCGAAACGCAGCCGGTGGGTAATGTCGGCCGCATGAAGATTCTCATCATCGAAGATGATCTCGAAGCCGCCGTCTACCTCACGAAAGCCTTTCGCGAGGCGGGCATCGTCGCCGATCACGCCAGCGACGGCGAGGCCGGCCTGTTCATGGGGTCGGAAAATACCTACGACGTCATCGTCATCGACCGCATGCTGCCGCGCCGCGATGGGCTCTCCGTCATCAGCGAGCTGCGCCGCAAGGCGATCCATACACCTGTTCTCATTCTTTCGGCCCTCGGCCAGGTCGATGACCGCGTCACTGGCCTTCGCGCCGGCGGCGACGACTATCTGCCGAAGCCCTATGCCTTCAGCGAGTTGCTGGCCCGCGTCGAGGTGCTCGGCCGGCGCAAGGGCACGCCGGATCAGGACGTCGTCTATCGCGTCGCCGATCTCGAACTCGACCGGCTCTCCCACGAGGTGCGTCGCGGCGGCAAGGAAATCCCCCTGCAGCCGCGCGAATTCCGCCTGCTCGAATATCTGATGAAGAATGCCGGCCAGGTGGTGACCCGCACCATGCTGCTCGAAAACGTCTGGGACTATCACTTCGACCCGCAGACCAACGTCATCGACGTCCACGTCTCGCGCCTGCGCTCGAAGATCGAGAAGGACTACAGCCAGCCGCTCCTGAAGACCATCAGGGGCGCGGGGTACATGATCAAGGACGAGGGATGAGCCGCTTCAGGGTTCTATTCAAGTCCACCGCAGTCCGCCTTTCGGCACTCTATATCCTGCTTTTCGCCATCTGCGCCGCGACGCTCGTCTTCTATGTGACGGCGATGTCGGAACGGCTGCTGACCGGCCAGATCCGCGACGCCGTCAAGCAGGAGGTGGAGCAGGTGCAGCGCGCCTATGATAGCGGCGGCATGAACCTTCTGCTGCGCACGATGGAGCGGCGCGCCCGCCAGCCGGGCGCCAATCTCTATGTCATCGCCGGCCCCTCGGGCGATATTCTCGCCGGCAACGTCGCCTCGGTGCAGCCTGGCGTTTTCGAGGAAATCGGCTGGGCCTCGGCACCCTTCAGCTACCAGCGTTATACCGACAGCGGCGTCGAGCGCCGCCATAAGGCGATCGCCAATATCTTCGTGCTCGACAACGGCTTGCGGATCCTGATCGGCCGCGACCTCGGCGATCCCGAGCGTTTCCGTCTCTTGGTGCGCCAGGCGCTGATGGTGGCCTTGGCGATCATGGGACTTGGCGCCATCATCATCTGGTTCGCCATCGGCCGAAATGCGCTGAAACGCATCGACCGCATGTCGGATGCCAGCAAGAAAATCATGGCCGGCGATCTCTCTCAGCGCCTGCCGGTCGGCGGCTCTGGCGATGAATTCGACCGCCTGTCCATGTCTTTGAATACCATGCTGGAGCGCATCGAGAAACTGAACGAGGGTCTGCGGCAGGTCTCCGACAATATCGCCCATGATCTCAAGACGCCGCTGACGCGGCTGCGCAACAAGGCTGCCGATGCGCTCGATCTCGGCGATGGCGAGACGCGGCGCACTGCGCTCGAAGGCATTATTTCCGAATCCGACCAGTTGATCCGTACCTTCAACGCGCTGCTGATGATCTCCCGCGTCGAGGCCGGGTCGGTCGCCGCCGAGATGTCGCCTGTCGAACTTTCGGCGATCGTCTCCGACAGCGCCGAGCTTTACGAACCGGCGGCCGAGGAAGCCGGGCTTGGCCTCAGCGCCAGCGTCGAACCGGGCGTCGAGGTGCAGGGTAACCGCGAGTTGATCGGCCAGGCAATCTTCAACTTGCTCGACAATGCCATCAAATATTCCTCCGATACCGAAGGGGCGGGCACGGTGTCGCTGAAGCTTGCCCGCCATCCGGATGGGATCTGCCTTTCGGTCGCCGACCATGGGCCGGGTGTTCCGGCCGACAGGCGCGACGATGTGGTTAAGCGCTTCGTTCGCCTCGATGAAAGCCGTTCGAAGCCGGGGACCGGGCTCGGGCTTTCGCTTGTCGAAGCGGTCATGGAGCTGCACAATGGTCGGCTGGAGCTCTCCGATACCGATCCCGACAGGCCCGGACAGCGCGGCTTGACTGTCAGCATGATCTTCCCGGCCAAGGCTGCCTGAACTCTGCTGCCGAATTGCGATCCGCTGAATCGCGTATTGGCGGTTTGCCGCCGAGACCTAGTTTAATGCCGATCGAAGCAGGCGGTTCGCGATTCCATGCGGCCGTTTTCTTCCGCTCAAAAGCCAGGGAGAGCGCATGCTGACGAAATCGACGCATGGTCTGACGGATGTGGCCGAAGGACTGCTGCGCCCCTTGAACCAGACCGAATTGAAGCTGGCGCTCGCCGACCTTCAGGAAGCCGGCAAAAGCGAGCCGTCGGTGGCTGCGATGCTGAACACGGAAGGCCCGCTGCGCGATTTTATCGCGGCGGCGCTGACGCTGTCGCCCTATTTGCGCGAAATCGCCAATCTCGATCCCGCCGTTCTCGCCGGGGCTATCACTGAGCCGCTGGAGCCGCAGATCGAGGCGCTGGTTGCCGAGGCGCGCGGCAGCTGGCGGCCGGACGGCGAGGGGGCCGCGCCGGCGGAATCGGCGGTGATGACCAGGCTGCGCATCATCAAGCGCAAGGTCGCTTTCCTCGTCGCGCTCGCCGATCTCGCGCGCATCTTTGACGGGCGGGCGACGACAGCCTGGCTGAGCGAGCTTGCCGAGGCTTCGGTTGCCGCGGCGATCGACCATCTGCTGCTTGCGGCGCATGAGAGCGGAAAGCTCAAGCTGCGCAATCCGGCGGCTCCCAGCGACGGTTCCGGGCTGATCGTGCTCGGCATGGGCAAACTCGGCGCCTGCGAGCTCAACTATTCCTCCGATATCGATCTCGTCGTCTTCTTCGACGAAGAAGCCGGCATCGTGCCCGACCCCGATGACGCGATCGAGATCTTTCCCCGGATGATGCGCCGGCTGGTGCGCATCCTGCAGGAGCGCACCGCCGACGGCTACGTCTTCCGCACCGATCTGAGATTGCGCCCGGATCCCGGTTCGACGCCGCTGGCGATCCCGGTCGAAGCGGCAATGATCTATTACGAGGGCAGGGGCCAGAACTGGGAACGGGCGGCCTTCATCAAGGCGCGCGCCGTTGCCGGCGACCTTGCGGCGGGCGGCGAATTCCTGCGCGGCCTTTCCCCTTTCGTCTTCCGCAAATATCTCGATTACGCGGCGATATCCGATATTCATTCGATCAAGCGGCAGATCCACGCGCATAAGGGCCACGGCGCAATCGCCGTCAAAGGCCATAACGTCAAGCTCGGCCGCGGCGGCATCCGCGAGATCGAATTCTTCGTCCAGACGCAGCAGCTGATCGCCGGCGGCCGCATGCCGGCCCTGCGCGGCCGGGCGACGGAAGAAACGCTTGGTGAACTCACCAAGGCGAAATGGATCGACGCGGCGACCCGTGACGAACTGACCGAGGCTTATTGGTTCCTGCGCGATGTCGAGCATCGCATCCAGATGGTGCGCGACGAACAGACCCACCTGCTGCCGGAGACCGATGCCGACCTGAAGAGCATCGCCTTCATGATGGGCTTTACCGATACGCCGAGCTTCGCCGAACGGCTGGTCGGCGTGCTGAAGACGGTCGAGCGCCGTTATGCCCACCTATTCGAACAGGAAAGCAAGCTTTCCACCGGCACCGGCAACCTCGTCTTCACCGGCCAGGGTGACGATCCCGATACGCTGGAGACGCTGAAGAAGCTCGGTTTCACCAGGCCCTCCGATATTTCCCGCATCATCCGCACCTGGCATTATGGCCGCTACCGGGCAACGCAATCGGTCGAGGCGCGCGAAAGGCTGACGGAGTTGGCGCCGGAACTCCTGCGCGTTTTCGGCGAAAGCAAGCGCGCCGACGAGGCGCTGCTGCGTTTTGACAGCTTCATCTCGGGCCTGCCCGCCGGCATCCAGCTCTTTTCGCTGCTCGGCAGCAATCCGGCCCTCTTATCGCTGATCGTCAACATCATGTCTTCGGCACCTCGCCTTGCCGAGGTGATCGCCGCGAGGCCGCATGTCTTCGACGGCATGCTCGATCCCGGCCTGATGGCCGAATTGCCGACGCGCGATTATCTCGGCGAACGGCTGAAAGCCTCGCTTGCCCAGGCGCGTCACTATGAGGAGGTCCTCGACCGTCTGCGCATCTTCGCCGCCGAGCAGCGCTTCCTGATCGGTATCCGCTTGCTGACCGGCGCAATCAATGGGGATATGGCTGCACGCGCCTTTACCCATCTCGCCGACCTCATCATCGCGGCGGCACTCCAGGCGGTGGTGAGCGAAATGCGGGCCGCGCATGGCGATTATCCGGGCGGGCGCATCGCCGTTGCTGGCATGGGAAAACTTGGCAGCTTCGAGTTGACGGCCGGTTCCGACATCGATCTGATCCTGCTCTATGATTATGACGACGCGGCCTCCGAATCCGATGGCCCGAAACCGCTCGACGCGACGCGTTATTTCACCCGCATTACCCAGCGCCTGATCGCCGCCCTGTCGGCGCCGACCGCCGAAGGCGTGCTCTATGAGGTCGATATGCGGCTGCGTCCCTCCGGCAACAAGGGGCCGGTCGCCACCCGCATCAATGCCTTCGGCAAATACCAGCGCCAGGAAGCATGGACCTGGGAGCATATGGCGCTCAGCCGCGCCCGGCTGATTTCAGGCGATGACAGTCTGATTGCAGAGGCCGAACACATCATCCGTGAGGTGCTGTCGGCCGATCGCGACATCGCCAAGGTGGCACATGACGTCACCGAAATGCGCGAACTGATCGACAAGGAAAAGCCGTCCTCCGGCCCATGGGATTTAAAACTGATCCCCGGCGGCGTCATCGACCTCGAATTCATCGCCCAGTATCTGGCGCTGATCGCCCCGACCAAGGGCGTCGGCATGGCCGTGAACGGAAAAAGCACCGGCGAGGCGCTGAAGGTGCTTGGCGACCGGCTGATGGCGACCGCCGATCTCGACATCTGCCTCGAAGCCTTCGCCCTTTATACCGGCCTGTCGCAATTGATCCGCCTCTCTATCGACGGCCTCTTCGATCCGGACGACGCCCCGGCCGGCCTCATCGAACTCGTCTGCCGTGCCGGCGACTACCCTGACATCAGGACGTTGGAGGGGGAGCTGAAGCGGCTTTCGAAAGCAGTGCGCAAAATATTTTTGAATGTCGTGAAGGCTTAGACATCATCGGGGATGCGCAGCGAGATCACCGTGCCCACACTTTCGCGGGAACGGATCTTCATGCGGCCGCCATGTAGCGCGGTCAGCGAGCGGGAGATGGCCAGCCCGAGGCCGGAGCCTCCCTTGCTCTTGGCATATTGGCTCTGCACCTGTTCGAAGGGCTGGCCGATCTTCGACAGCGCCGAGCGCGGAATGCCGATGCCGGTATCGGCGATGGTGACGAGGACGGCGCCATTGATGCGGCGGGTGCGCACCGCGATGCGGCCGCCATTGTCGGTGAACTTCACCGCATTGGAGAGCAGGTTGAGAAGCACCTGTTTCATCGCCCGGCGGTCGGCCGTCAGTGTCAGGCCGGACGAGATGCGCTGGTCGATGACGATGTTCTTCTCGGCCGCCGGAATGGCGGTGAAGCGCAGGCTTTCCTCGATCAGCGGCACCAGATCGATGCGCTCGCAGTGCAGCCTGAGATGGCCGGCCTCGATCTTCGACATGTCGAGAATGTCGCTGATGACGTTGAGCAGATGTTTGCCACTGTCATGGATATCGCGGGCATATTCGTCGTATTTCAGCGAGCCGAGCGGGCCGAACATCTGGTTCTGCAGGATTTCCGAGAAGCCGAGGATGGCGTTGAGCGGCGTGCGCAGCTCGTGCGACATATTGGCGAGGAATTCCGATTTCGCTTTGTTGGCGGCCTCGGCGCGTTCCTTCTCGGCCTGGTAGTTGGCGTTGGCGGTCGAAAGTTCGGATTTCTGGATTTCCAGCGTCTGGCGCGAGGCGGAGAGATCGCCGATCGTCGCCATCAGCCGGCGCTCGGATTCGCGCAGCCGTTCCTGATGGCGTTTCATCAGGGTGATGTCGGTCCCCACCGAGACCCTGCCGCCGTCGCGGGTGCGCCGCTCGTTGATCTGCAGCCAGCGCTCGTCGGCAAGCTGCACCTCCGTCGTGCGTGAATAGCCGGGGCCGTCGGCATCGGCGATCCGCCGCTCGATGACTGGGCGGGCGGCGGCGGCATTGACGATCGAGCGCTCGGTGCCAGGCACGAGCACACTGTCCGGCAGGCCGTAAGCCTGCTGGAAATGCGTGTTGCACATCACCAGCCGATCGTTCTTGTCCCAGAGCACGAAGGCTTCCGAGGTGCATTCGATGGCGTCGGCAAGGCGCTGGTCGGCTTCCGCGTAGCGCTGGGCGAGCCGATGCTGCTCGGTCACATCCATGGCGATGCCGATCAGGTGCACGCGGCCGGAATTGCTGCGGATCACCTGGGCGCGGGCGCGCATCCAGACATAGTGGCCGCCGGCGTGGCGCATGCGGAAGATCTGATCGACCTGGCCGGAATGGCCCTTGGCGATGGCGCGCGCAATCTCGTAGAGCCCGCCGTCATCGGGATGCATTAGGCGGGCGGCTTCGCCGAAGCCCATCGTCTTGTCGGAACCCGGCAGGCCGAGCATGTCGTACATCGAGCGCGACCAGAAGAATTCGCGGTTCTCGAAATCGAAGTCCCAAAGGCCGCAGCGGCCGCGCGACAGCGCCGTCTCGACGCGCAGGTTCGATTCCAGGAAGATGTCGTCAGCGTCGCGGGCGCGCTTCACCTGCGTGTAATAGGCGTAAAGGATGACCAGCAGGATGGAGGAAATGCCGGCAAACAGCGTGACGTTGAGAGCCAGCTGCTCGCGCCAGAGCCGGCTGATCTCGTCGAGCGAGGTGGCGGCGACGATATAGCCGCCGGCATTGCCCATCAGCGTGATCTCGGCATAGTGCGGCACGCCGCCGATCGTCGTTTCGATGACGCCGGCGCGATCGCCGAAACGCCGGATCGCCGAGACCTCCGGGAAGAAATCGCCGACATTGCTGCCGACATGCGAAAGTCCGGCGGTCGTTGCGGCAAAGACCTTGCCGCTTGCTTGGACGAGCAGCACGAAAGCGCCAGTGTCGAGCCGGTCCTGCGGCAGGAACTTGGCGAGTCGGGCTTGCGCTTCTGCGATATCGCCGCTGTCGAAGATGTCGGAGGCATCGGCAAACACCGCGGAGGCGGTCGCTGCCGAAAGCGCGGTGGCATGGCGGGCCGAGGCTTCGAGGCGGGAATATTCGCTGACCATGCCGAAGAAATGCGAGGCGGCGACGACGAAGAGGAAGGCGACGATCAGCGCCGGAATGGCGCGCTTCAGGAGCAGTTCGGCCTTCGGCAGATGACGCAGAAGCGGTTCCGATGTCGCATGACCGGAGAGGCTGTCTCGCCAGGCTTTCAGCCCGTCAAAATCGACACGCAGCCGTCCACCGGCCACGGTTGCCCGTCGCACGTCCATCATCTCTTCGCCTTGTCCCTCGTGTGATTCGCGCGCCGCTCGCTCGAACCTGATCTAGAGAATCATGGGTGATTCGCCTTGTCCAGAGGCAAAGGTAAAAATCCGTTAACTATTTATAATTTCGCGTTTTTCAGGCGATTCGAATCGCCGCGGAAATGAGCCGCCGCGTCTTTCGCAGCGGCCCGCCGAAGCAAATCACCCCTTGAGCGTGCGCTCGACGATGTCGCGCACGTCGGTCGAAAGAGCAGCAGCCTGTTCGATCTCAGTCAGCGCCGCGCGGGCGAGCTCGGCGCGCGCCGGTTCGAGTGAGCGCCAGGAGCGCATCGAAGTCAGAATGCGGGCGGCAAGCTGCGGGTTGCGCTCGTCGATATCGAGGATCTGACGGGCGAGGAAACGATAGCCTTCGCCGTCGGCGCGGCCGAAGCCGGTCGGATTGGCAAAGGCGAAGGTGCCGACCAGCGACCGCATCCGGTTCGGATTGGTCCGCTTGAACAGCGGATCGTCCATCAGGGTGCGGACCCGTTCCAGGGTTTTTGCACCGGGAATGCCGGCCTGGATTGCAAACCATTTGTCGATGACGAGGGCATTTTCCGCGAAACGGTCGCGGAAGCCTGCCAACGCCTCGCTGGTCTCGGCGCTGTCGGGGAAACGATGAGCGAGGATCGTCAGCGCATGGCTAAGATCGGTCATGTTGTTGGCCGCGTCGAAGGCCGCCTTGGCGCGGGCCGGCGTCTGTTCGGCATGCGAGAGATAGGTCAGCGCCGTATTGCGCAGCGCTCTGAGACCGGCGCTTTTCGCATCCGGGCTGAAATCGCCCGACGTCGTCATCGCTGCGTAAAGGCCGGCAAAAACATCCTTTCCGGCATCGGCGATCTGCTTCAAGATCGCCTGCCGGCCGGCATGAATGGCATCCGGATCGTTATTGCCGCCGAGTTCGCGGGCAATATCGGATTCGCTCGGCAGCGCTAGGGCCTGGGCGCGGAAGGCCGGCTCGAGGCTGTCGTCGGCGGCGGCCGCAATCAGCGTCTCGACGAAGGTCGCCTCGCAGACGACGGGCTTGCCCTCGCGGGCGTCGCGGGCGGCTTTCAGCAGGTTCGGCAGCGCCAGATCGGTGAGCGCCTGCCAGCGGGCGAAGTGATCGGTCTCATGGCGGGCGAGGTGGGCGAGATCGGCCGGGCTCTGATCGAAATGCAGGTTGATCGGCGCCGAGAAGCTGCGGTTGATCGAAACGACCGGACGCGAGCCAATGCCGTGGAACACCACCGTCTGCGTGCGGCCGGTCAGATGCAGCACCTCGCCGGCATATTCGGCGCCATCGACCGAGCTTGGCTCGAGCTTGCCGCCGTTTTCGCCGAAGAGCGCCAGGCTGAGCGGAATATGCATCGGCTCCTTGCTCGGCTGGCCGGGCGTGGCAGGCGTCATCTGCTCGAGCGACAGGGTGAAGCTGCCGGCGGCCGCATCATAGCTACCCGATGCGGTGACGAGCGGCGTGCCGGCCTGATGGTACCACAGCGAAAATTGCGTGAGGTCGCGGCCGCTCGTATCCTCGAAGCATTTGACGAAATCCTCGATCGTTACGGCCTGGCCGTCATGGCGATCGAAATAGAGGTCCATGCCCTTCTTGAAGCCGTCCTTGCCGAGCAGCGTCGCGATCATGCGCGTGACTTCGCTGCCCTTTTCGTAGACCGTCGTCGTGTAGAAATTGTTGATCTCGCGATAGGTCGTCGGTCGCACCGGATGCGCGAGCGGGCCGCCATCTTCCGGGAACTGCTCCGATTTCAGGTGACGCACCTCGGCGATGCGTTTGACCGGGCGCGAGCGCTGGTCGGACGAGAATTCGTGGTCGCGATAGACCGTCAGGCCTTCTTTGAGGCAGAGCTGGAACCAGTCGCGGCAAGTGATGCGGTTGCCGGTCCAGTTGTGGAAATATTCATGCGCGATGATCGTTTCGATATTGGCATAGTCGGCATCGGTCGCGAGTTCCGGATCGGCAAGGACGTATTTGTCGTTGAAGACGTTGAGGCCCTTGTTCTCCATCGCTCCCATGTTGAAGTCGGAGACGGCGACGATCATGAAGATGTCGAGATCGTATTCGCGTCCGAACCTCTCTTCATCCCATTTCATCGAGCGTTTCAGCGCTTCCATCGCATAGGCCGCGCGCGGCTCCTTGCCGTGCTCGACATAGATCTTCAGTACCACTTCGCGGCCCGACATGGTGGTGAATGTGTCTTCGACGACGCCGAGATCGCCGGCAACGAGCGCGAAGAGATAGCTCGGCTTCGGATGCGGGTCGAACCAGGCGGCGAAATGTTTGCCGGGGCCGTAGCCGGCGCCGCCGAGGAAATTGCCGTTCGACAAGAGCAGCGGGTTGGCGTCCTTGTCGGCGATGATGTTGACCGTGAACGGCGCAAGCACGTCGGGACGATCGGGGAAATAGGTGATTCGGCGGAAGCCTTCCGCCTCGCATTGCGTGCAATAAATGCCGCCGGTGCGGTACAGCCCCATCAGCTGGGTGTTGGCTTCGGGGTTGATGACCGTGGTGATCGTCAGCTCGAAAGGCGCGCTTTCCGGCAGGTCGCGCACCGTCAGGCTTTCCGCTGTTGCGTCATAGCGCGAAGGGTCGAGCTCCACCTGGTCCAAGAGCAGCCCCGACAACGTCAACTCGTCGCCGTCGAGCACGATTGGCGCTGCCGGATCGGCGCCCGGGCGGCGATGAAAGATCAGCCGTGCCTCGACCTTTGTCTCCGTCGGGTCGAGTTCGAAGGTCAGGTCCACGCGTTCCAGCACGAAGTCGGTGGGACGGTAATCTGCCAGATGAATGACCTGGCCGGTATCTGTTCGCATGGTGTTTCCTGAAGACCGTTATTTGACAACCGCGGAATACAGAGGCGGGCGCACTCTGCCATAAATTTGCCGGGCATGATTACATTAAAGTCTGAACTAAACTTAAAGCAAATTGCCCGCGAACACCAAGTTCGCGGGCAAAATATCCTGTTTGGCGCGGATGAGCGCCGCTGCCCGCCGGACAGCACTATTTCAGATTGAGCGCCGCTTTGATCGTCGCGTCATTTTCCGTCCGCTGGACGACGACGCCGTACCAGCCGAGCCCGTCGTAATCCTCGTAGCCGAGGGTGCGCGCGAAGGCGACGATCGAGCCGCTATTGTCGTAATAGCTGCCCTTGGCCCGGCCGGACGGGTTGGCGAGGGCGAAATGGGAAAACAGCAGGGCGGGATTGGTGGTGGCGATGACCCGGCTCTTGCCGTCGAGCAGCATGACCGTCGTTTTCTCCGCCAGTTGCGGCGGCAGGTTCGCCTCTTTCTCGACGATCGCCTGGCCCTGGTTCTGCCAGTCGAAATAGACGCCGAGCGTGCCGATCAGCCGTCCGTCGATCTTGCCGCCTTCGCGGATGCCTGTGGCATAGACGAGCGCATGCCTGTTGTCGTGGAGCGCGCTCGCCTTGACCTCGTCGACACTGTAGGCGTCACCGGAGGAGCACGCCGACGCCACGCGGAACCACGGATCGCCGGCAAGGCTTGTCCCCATGATCTTGCGCTGGAACTTGGGATTGGCCGACGCGATCACCTTGCCCGAAAGATCGGTCATGACGAGATCGAGATAGACCGTGTAGAAGCGATTGATGGCGCCGAGACGCTCCGCCGCATAGGCGATGGTTTCCCGATCCGGATTCTCAAGCGCCTGCCAGAGTGCCGGGTCGGTCGCCCACCAGCGCACATCGGCGGTCCGCTCGAAGAGGTTGCGGACAATAAGCTGCACCAGCGTCTGCGCCAGATCGGTGAGGCGAACGCCTTCCATCTCCTCGACCAGCGAATCCGCCATGGCGCGGCTGAGGCCGATGCGGCCGAGCACGTTGCTCTCGAACCTGCCGGTGATGTCGGTTGCGATCTGCGCCAGCCGCTGCACCTCATTGGCAACGACCGCAAAGCCCTTGCCGGTCTCGCCGGCGCGTGCCGCCTCGATCAGCGCATTGATGGCGAGCAGCTTGATCTGCTTGACGATATGGGTGTTGTCGGCGCTGAAGCGCTCGAGATCGGTGCTGATGCCGTCGGTGACGACGCGCATCGAGCGCGGGGTCGCATTCTGCGACTCGGCAATGGTTTCTGCGCTGAGCGGCTTCATCAAATGGTCCTGGAAGGGGCGGGCAATCGTCTGCTGACGAACGAAATTTCGGAATTAGTCATACAAAACGATGCGTGCCTATGGTTTTCAATTGGTTAACGCCGGGCGGTCCCAGGCGAACATTTTAGGGGAATTGGTTTGAAACAGGAAAAATTCGACGCTGGCGCAAGCACGCCGCATCCTCGGCCTGCGGTGGGAAGCAATTTCCCGATTTTTCCGCGCTGCTTGCGATTTTTTGCCACTCGGGATTTTCTTTCGCTACGATGGAGGACGTCATCCCTGCGTTCCCGAGTCGAACGCGTCTTCCCGTACCTGTAAGTCAGTATCAAGAGCCAGGATCATGCACGCGGTTCTCAAAAACCCGATGAGAGGCATTGCGCTGAAAGTCTCGTCGGTCGTGGTCTTCCTGGCCATGCAGACCTTCATCAAGCTGGCGGGCTCGGACATCCCGCCGGGTCAGGTCACTTTCTGCCGATCCTTCTTCGCGCTCTTCCCGATCATCGCCTATCTCGCCTATATCGGGCAGTTGCGCGCCGCTTTCTACACCGCCAATCCGGTCGGTCACCTCAAGCGCGGCACGATCGGCATTCTCTCGATGGCTTTCGGTTTCTACGGCCTCCTGCATCTGCCGCTGCCGGAGGCGATCGCTCTCGGCTATGCGCTGCCGCTCGTCGCCGTTATCTTCGCCGCCGTCTTTCTCGGTGAGACCGTGCGCATCTATCGCTGGAGCGCCGTCCTGGTCGGCATGGTCGGCGTCGCCATCGTCTCCTGGCCGAAGCTCACCCTGTTTCGCGACGGCGGCATGGAGGCAGAACAGGCCGTCGGCGCGCTCTGCGTGTTGTTCTCTGCCGTTCTCGGCGGCATGGCGATGATCCAGGTGCGCCGGCTCGTCGAGGAGGAGAAGACGGCGACGATCGTGCTCTATTTCTCGCTCACCGCTTCGGTCTTCTCGCTGGCCTCCCTGCCGTTCGGCTGGCTCGTCCTGCCATGGTTATCGGCACTCTATCTGATCGCGGCCGGTTTTTGCGGCGGCGTCGCGCAGATCCTGTTGACTGAAAGCTACCGCCATGCCGATGTCTCCACCATCGCGCCGTTCGAGTACACCTCGATCCTGCTCGGCGGCATCGTCGCCTATTTCGTCTTCGGCGATGTGCCGAGCGTGACCATGCTGATCGGCACGCTCATCGTCGTCTCCGCCGGCATCTTCATCATCTACCGCGAACGTCAACTGGGCATCGAGCAGAGAGAGGCGCGCAAAGCCACGATGCCGCCAGCCTGATACCGGCAAACTGATGATAGGAAAGGATTTAATAGAAGAATTGCCGCGGCTCGAAAATTGCTCGCAATGGGTGAAAAGAGGGGTGAATTCTTGGGATATCGCTGCTTCCCGGAATATGTTTGTTGAAGATGAGAGACTATCATTTTTCGAAGCTGTGCATGTCTGAATGGCCCTGATGCCGGAAGGGAGCGCTCGGTGTCGTTGCTTCCATCGTCGGCCGGCGAGGGGAGGTGGAGAGAAGCGCAATGGCATTCACGGCGGAGCAATTGGTGGGGAACTGCTCCTTTCTGCTGAGCATCCGCTTTTTGGCTGGGCAGATGCGCGGCATGTTCGATGCCGGCCCGCGCCTGGCGCGATTGCTGGCCTCGCATCAGCGCTGGCTTCTGACCCAGACTGCCTATGCCCTCAATCTGGAATATGACGCGCGCGACCCGACCTCGGGTTTTACCGCCGTTCGGCTGACCGGACGTATCACCGCGCATAAAGTGGCGAGCCGCAACACCGTGCTCGCCTTCATCGAAGAACTTTTTACCTACCGCTTCATTGTGCACACACCCGGCGACGAGCGGCGGCGGCCGCGGCATTTCGAGCCGGCCGATGTCAGCCATCAGGCGATGTTTGCCTGGATTCTCGGCAATCTCGGCGCACTCGATCTGCTTGATGGTGGTCAAAGGGCAGCGTTTTTCCAGGCGAACCCATTGTTGATGCGGCTGGTTCAGCCGCGGATTGCCCGCAATTGCCTGGAAGATGCCGCCTGGCGCGAGCCGCCGGAACAGGTGGCGTTGTTCCTCTGGACGGAAGCCGGCGGCCTCGTGGTCGACAACTTCATTGCCCGCATGGATATAGAAAACACCGATGCGGAGAGGTATTCCGTCGGCCGCGTCGACACCCGTGCGCTGGCGGCAGACTTCATGATGTCGCGCACCCATCTGCAGCGGCTTTTGGCAAAGGCGGCGCAGCGCGGCTCCGTCGGCTGGGATGACGAACCGCGCAAGACGCATTTTTGGATTTCGCGGGATTTCGTCGAGCAATATTGCGCCTGGCAGGCGGTCAAGTTCGCCTATGTCGACGAAGCCTTCGAATGGGCGAAAGCCCAGTTCGAGGAAATGACCGTATGATCAGAGAGCAATTGCCGCAACGCCGGCATCCGCCGGAGCGAGTCTTTCGCGCTCATACTCCCGCGCGGCGCAGATTGCGGAGCGGATATGCTCGAACGTGTCGACATTGCGCAGAAGCGATATCAGAATTGTAGTCATTTCATGGGTACTCTTGACGCGGAACAGCAGGCGAAGCGCCTGCCGCTCAATATTGCTGGAAGTCCGAGAAAATGGCGTCGGGGCGCGCCGTGCGGCCGTTGATGCCGGTGCCGCGGGCGGTCATCTGTTCGTTGGCGGCAAAGCCGAAACGGCTGTAGCCGTGGGTGGAACGAACCTGGTCGCCGGCGAGGCGAAGGGTTTCAAACCCGCTGTGGATAGGACGAAAATGCTTGTTCATGGCCTTGGTTCCTGTGGTTCCTCCCAAGACACCACCTTATATTGCGGTGCAGCATTGATTCCGCAATGCGTCACGACGGGATGCAGTCATGCGCAAAACGCATGGGTCGATTCATAAATTATTCAACTTTGGCTAATTTCTAAGCAAAGAGAGGGACTTAAGCTTCGCTTGAAAGGCGAGCAGGTCGTTCCAGGCCAGCCGCTTGTTGACGGGCGCGGTCAACAGATCCTGCGGATGCAGGCTGGCTATGGCAGGAATGACACAGTCAGCAGCGGCAATCTCCCGCCAACGGCCGCGCAGGCCGTGAATCGTGTCGTTTTCGCCGAAGAAGAAACGGGCGGCAAAATTGCCGAGCAGCAGGATCGCCTTCGGTTCGGCCAGCGCAATCTGCCGTTCGATGAAGGGCCGGCAGATGTCCATTTCCGCGGCCGAAGGCGGACGATTGCCGGGTGGCCGCCAGGGGATGACCTGCGTCAGCAGCACGCTCGAGCGCGTCAGCCCGATCGCCGCCAGCATCTTGTCGAACAGCTGCCCGGATTTCCCCGAGAAGGGCACACCTTCGCGATCGTCTTCGGCGCCCGGCGCCGAGCCGATCACCATGATACCGCTTTCGGCATCGCCGCTGGCAAAGATGGTCGAGCGGGCGCTGTGCTTGAGGTTGCAGCCGTTGAAGGCTTCGATCGCGGTTTTGAGTTCCGCCAGGGATCGCGCAGTTTCGGCGACGAAGCGCGCCTGCTGCACCGCCTCGCCATCCGGGATTGCTGGTTGCGGACCGGAAGCCGCGATCGCTGCCGGGACAGGGCGCGCCGCCGTAGTCGGGCGCGGCGGTGTCCGGCTTTCGCTGGACGCGGGACGTTCCCCGGCGGCGCCAGGTTGAGGCTGCGCTTGTGGCGCCGGGCGCCGGGCCTTCATCGCCTCGAATTCGGCGAAGCGGTCGACCGCCTCTTCCTCCAGCAGCCATTCCACGCCGGCATCCGCATGGAAATGCAGAAGCGCTGCAAGCTCGGCAGGGGAAAGGTCGTTGGCGGAAATCATGCGGCAAGTTTAACGGAGAGAAATGCGCATTGAAAGGGCAGGCCGCACATTGGCCGCCCTTGCAAGCTCTATTGCACAGTCCATTGCGCGATGTCGTCGCGTTCGCCGATCAGCGCCAGGCCGTGGGCGATCGACAGCAGTTCGCCGCCGCTCTCGATCTTGTTGCTGTCGAAGCGTTCGGTGAAAATGCGCCGCACCGCCGGCACGAAGGAGGTGCCGCCGGTCAAAAATACCTTGTCGATGCCGGATGCATCGGTGTTGGTCTTTTCCAGTACATCGTCCAGCGCCCCTTCGATACGGGCGAGGTCATCGACGATCCAGCCTTCGAAATCGCTGCGCTTGATCATGCGATGGCCGCCACGGCCGAGCGGGGCGAAATCGAACGGAGCCTCTTCGGCGGAGGAGAGCGCCATCTTCGTAGCAGAGACCGCCTGATAAAGCGGATAGCCTTCGTCATGGTCGATCAGGTCGACGAAGATTTCCAGCTTCTCCGGTTCCAGCGCCGTGCGCACCAGCTTCTTGAGATCCTCGAATTCCCGCGAGGTCTTGAAGATCGACAGCTGGTTCCAGCGGCTGAAGCTCGCATAGTAGTTTGACGGCACCTCAAGGATCTTGTCGAAGCTCTTGAAATGGCTGCCCTTGCCGATCTGCGGCGCGACGATGTTGTCGATCATGCGCGCGTCGAAATGGTCGCCGGCCACACCGACACCCGAATGGCCGATCGGCGTTGCCGTCAGTTTACCGGCCTGGGTCTCGAAGCGGATCAGCGAATAGTCCGTCGTACCGCCGCCGAAGTCGGCGACAAGCACGGTCGCATCGGACTTCAAATTCTGCGCGAAGTAGAAGGCGGCGGCAACCGGCTCGTAGACATAATGAATTTCCGGAAAGCCGAACCGCGTCAGCGCCTCGTTATAGCGCTGCACCGCAAGCGCCGGGTCCGGACTGGCGCCGGCGAAATGCACCGGCCGGCCGGCGATGATGCGGTTGCTGCCATCGGGCCAGCTTTCGCCGGCGTAATGGCGAAGGCGCCGGATGAAGATTTCCATCAGGTCTTCGAAGCTCTGCCGCTTGCCGAAGATGATCGTGCCCTGGAAGAGCGCGCTTGCCGCAAAGGTCTTGATCGATTGCAGGAAACGGCAGTCGCCGGGATTGTCGATGAACTGGCGGATCGCCGCATGGCCCGCCTCTACCTTCAGCGCCGAAGCGCCGAGTTGCGCATCCTTCATGAAGGAAAGCGCCGTTCGCATGCTGTCGGCCGTACCTGCCGTGCTCGTGAATGCCATCGAACGCGTCGCCCCGCCATCCGCCGTGGCGAGAACCGTATTCGTCGTGCCGAAGTCCAAACCCAGCGCCTGAGCCATGCCCGCACCTCTTTCATGCCGATTGTTATTGGAGACGGAGCATGGCTCCGCGAAGGGCGTGCGAACGCCCGGATCAAGGAGGGCGGGTGATGCCACAGCGGCGTGACACATTCAAGAGGAGCGAAAGTTGATGTGATCGAGGCGCACTTCTTCTCCCGCTGGGATGAAGAAGTGCGCCGCAAGAAGGGCATTCAGCACTGCCGAACTCAGAGGGCCATCATCATTCGGCGGCCATTGCCCTTGCCTCCTGCACCTGCACCGGCTTCTCGACCTTCTTTCCACCGATCAGGCGGCCGAGGAAGTTTCCGAAGCGGTCCATCTCGACGAAGATGACGGGGGTGATGAAAAGCGTCAGCATCTGCGAGACGATGAGGCCGCCGACGACGGCGATGCCGAGCGGCTGGCGCAGTTCCGAGCTTGCGCCGGTGCCGAGCGCGATCGGCAGGGCGCCGAGCAGGGCGCAGAAGGTCGTCATCATGATCGGCCGGAAGCGTCGCACGCAGGCCTCGTGGATCGCGGCTGTCGCCTTTTCGCCGGTCGTGCGCATGGTCTCCACCGCCACGTCGATCATCATGATCGCGTTCTTCTTGACGATGCCGATCAGCATCAGCAGGCCGATCAGCGCGATGATCGACAGATCGAAGCCCATGATCTTCAATGCCAGCAGCGCGCCGAAGGCCGCGGCCGGCAGGCCGGAGAGAATGGTCAGCGGATGGATGAAGCTTTCATAGAGCACACCGAGCACGACATAGATGGTCAAAACGGCCGCCAGGATCAGATAGGGCGTATTGCCCTGCGACTGCTGGAAAATCTCCGCCGTACCGCCATATGAAGTGAAGACGTCGGCCGGCACGCTGATATCCTTCTTGATCTGTTCGACCGCCGCCGTCGCGTCGCTGAGCGAGACGCCGTCCGGCAGGTTGAAGGACACCGTGGTCGAGACCAGCTGACCGGTCTGATTGATGGTCACCGGGCCGGTGGTGCGCTGCACATGGGCGAAGTTCGACAGCGGCACCAAGCTGCCATTGGAGGAGGCGATACGGATTTCCGACAGCTTCTGGTCGTCCCAGGGCTTGCTGGTGTCGTATTCGACGATGACGTCATAGCTATCGCCGGTCGACTGGATTTCCGCGGCCGCATAGCCGCTGAAGGATTCCTGCAGCGTCGTGCGCAGCGTATCGTTGTCGATGCCGTAGGCCGCTGCCCGCTCGGTATCGATGACGATATTGGCCTGCAGGGCGTTGTTCTGGGCATCCGAGGTGACATCCGTGAACAGGCCTCGGTCACCACGCATCGCCGCCTGGATCTTGCCGGCCCAGAGGTTGGTCTGGTCGGCGCTGAGTGCCTGAACCACCAGCTGATACTGGCTGGCGGTCTGGCGGCCGCCGAAGCGCAGGCTCTGGTTCGGCGTCACGAAGGCCTGCAATCCGGGGATCCTGTTGATCGCCGTGCGCAATTCGCGCAGCGTCTGGTCAAGCGGCGGGCGCTCCTTCTTGTCCTTGAGTTCGACGAACATCGAGCCATTGTTCTGCGGTTTGTTCGGGTTGCCGCCGATCGTCGACATCACGTGGTTGACCGCCGGGTTCGCCTTGACGGCGGCTGCCGCCTGCTGTTGCAGCGCCTCCATGGCGGTATAGGAAATGTCCTGTCTCGCCTGGGTGCTGATCGTCAGCCGGCCGATGTCTTCCTGCGGGAAGAAACTCGTCGGCAGCGTCATGAAGAAATAGACCGTCAGCGCCACGGAAGCGAGGAAAACCCCGAGGATGGTGACGCGGTGGCGCAGGCACCAGCCGACCGCCCGGTCGTAGCCGTTGAGTGTCCGCTCGAAGCCGGCATCGAAGAGGCGGATGAGGAGCGGCGGACGGCTGTGGTTGTTGGAGAGGCGCGAGCCGAGCATCGGCGTTACGGTCAGCGAGACGATCGCCGACGAGATGATGGCAATGGCGACCACCATGCCGAATTCGTTGAACACGCGGCCGACGACGCCGCCCATCAACAGGATCGGGATGAAGACCGCGATCAGCGAGACCGACATGGAGATGATGGTGTAACTGACTTCGCCGGCCCCCTTGATCGCCGCCTCCCGCACCGGCATGCCTTCCTCGACATGGCGCAGGATATTTTCCAGCATCACGATCGCGTCGTCGACCACCAGCCCCACCGCGAGCGTCAGTCCCAAGAGCGAGATGTTGTCGATGCTGTAGCCGAGCACATACATCATGCCGAAGGTCGAGATCAGCGACAGCGGAACGGCAAGGCCCGGAATGATCGTTGCTGTGGCGTGGCCGGTGAAGAGGTAGATGACGAGAACGACGAGGCCGATCGTCAGGAACAGCGTGAACTTCACGTCGGCAATGGCGGCGCGAATCGGTTTCGCCGCGTCGTTCATGACGACCGTGTTGACCGAAGGCGGGATTTCGGCGTGAAGCTGCGGCAGCTTGGCGTTGATCGCATCGACGACATCGACCGTATTGGCGTCGGGCTGGCGCTGAATGGCGAGGATGATGCCGCGCTGGCCGTCATACCAGCTGCCGGTATATTGGTTCTCGACACTGTCCTGCACATCGGCGATGTCGCCGAGATGGATCGGCGCCCCGTTCGGATTGGCAATGACCAGCGAGCGGAATTGTTCGGCATTGGTGCGCTGCGTGTTCGCCGTGATGGTCATGCTCTGCGAACTGTTCTGCAGCGTTCCCACCGGCTGCTGGCTGTTGGCGGCAGAAAGCGCCTTGTTGACGGTATCGATGCCGATGCCGCGGGTGAGCAGCTTGTTGGGATCGACCTCGACGCGCACGGCATAGGTCTGCGCACCGTAAACGCTGACCTGGGCAACGCCGGGAAGAGTCGACAGCGACGGCGAGATGATGTCCTCGGCGATCTCATCAAGCTTGCTGCGCGGCATGGTGTTGCTCTGCACGGAGAGCAGCATGACCGGCGCATCGGCCGGGTTGGTCTTGCGGTAGCTCGGCGGCGTCGTCAGATTGTCGGGCAGCTGGCGGGTGGCATGCGAGATCGCCGCCTGCACGTCCGCTGCAGCGGCGTCGATATCACGGTTGAGGTCGAACTGCAGCACGATGCTGCTGCTGCCGAGCGAACTGGAGGCGCTGATTTCGCTGATCCCGGGAATGGTCTCGAACTGCTTGATCAGCGGTGTGGCAACCGAGGTCGCCATTGTCTGCGGCGAGGCGCCGCTCAACTGCGCCGAAACGTTGATTGTGGGAAAATCGACCTGGGGGAGTGCCGCAACCGGCACGAGCCGGTAACCGGCAAGGCCGGCCAGAATGACGCCGATGGCAAGCAGCGTCGTCGCGACGGGGCGCTGGATACAGAAATTCGGGATCATTGCTGAGCTCCCACGGCGATCGTCTCGGATTGCTGGGGTTGCCGAGGCTCATCGGCGGAGGCGACATCAAGCGCCTTTTCGTCGAACTGCTCTTTGATCGCTTGCTGGTCGCTGAGCTGGCCCTGGCCCTCGACGACCACATGGTCACCTTCTGAAAGACCCGACTCGATGGCGGTGAAGCCGCCATTGGCGCGGGCAACGGTGACTGGCGTCAGATGCGATTTGCCGTCCTTGGCGACGAAGGCGAAGAACCCTTCCGGGCCGGGGCTGACGGCGACCGTCGGCACCACCACCTGCTGTTCGTTACTGTTGAAATGCACCATGATGTTGACCGACTGGCCGGGCCAGAGGGCGCCGGAGGCATTCTCGAATTTCGCCTTGGCGAGGATCGTGCCCGAAGCGGTATCGACGGTGTTGTCGTAGAAGCTGATCTCGCCCTTGCGGACTTGCCCCTTGGTGGATGCGGGAACCGTGCTGACCTCGACCGGGCCGGCGGCGAGCGCGGTCTTCAATTGCCTGAGATAGCGTTCCTGCAGATGGAATTTCACATAGATCGGATCGTATTTGGCGATGGTGACGATCGCCGAGCCGGCATTGAGGAAAGCGCCCTTGCTGATGGCGATATCGCCGAGTCTTCCGTCGAAGGGTGCGCGGATATCGGTATTTTCGAGGATTATCTGATCCGAGGCGAGTGTCGCCTTATCGGCATCGACGGTGGCGGCGGCGGTATCGCGGGCGGCTCTCGCCTGATCGAGGCTCTGCTGGGTGCCGGCCTTCTGGTCGAAGAGGTCCTGCGCGCGCACCAGTGCGGTTTCGGATTCCGAAAGCGTCGCCGTGTCCCGCACGATCATCGCATTGTCCTTGTCGACGGCGGCCTTGGCTGTCCGGTCGTCGAGCTTGGCAATCAGATCGCCGGCTTTGACGGTCGCCCCATCCTGGCCACTGATGCTGACGATCAGGCCCTGTTCCTGCGCGGCGATGGTGGTGTTGTCGTCGGCATCGGCCCAGCCGGAAGCCGTCACATCCGTCGGTAGCGTCGTTTTCACGGCTGCCACGGTCTTCACGACTGTCGGGCCACCGCCGCCGCGTCGGCGCCCGCCGCCCTGGTGTTGCCCACCGTTCTGCGCTTGATCGGCCTGCGCCTGATCGCCCTGTGCCGGCCGCCCGTCATCGCCGCTGACCGGCTGCTTGATGAACTGCGAGAGGTAGGGCATGCGGGAGGCATAAGGGACAAGATTCCCGAATTGCCAGACGCCGACGGCGGCAACTGCGATAACGCTGACAGTGATCCAAAATTTCTTCATGGGCGAGACCGGGGGTTGAACGGGGTTTGCGATTTTTATGCTCTGATTGAGCCGCCTATATTGCGGCGCAAAAAAGACATAATTCCCGGGTCGCAATCACTAAGTGGTTATAATGGCTTAAATTTTTGTAATGAATATTCCGTAATATTCAAACTATACTAATATAGGCCAGTGTAACCCCGGTGCCGTTTGACGGCGGAGGGCGGGCGGCTCGCGACAAGACGAGATCGGTCCGCGTGCCGTTCGTCGCCCGGCGAAAAAACACGGAAAAAGAGAAGGCAGGTCGTCATGACCGAATTGAACGCAAGCGAATTTCGCTCTCTCATCATAAGCGTGTTTCCTGAACTCACGGCCTCCGTCTTCAAGCTGGCAGCGAAGGGCTGGGATTCGCTTGCCGTAGACGTCGACGACACGCTGATCTTCAAGTTCCCCCGCCATCCAGGCGCAGAAAGAGCGCTTGTGAAGGAAGCCGCCTTGCTCGACATCGTTCGGCCGTCGTTGTCGATGGCGGTTCCCGACATGCACATTCACGACGGGCCGCCGATCTTCTCCAGCCATGCCAAGCTCGACGGCGAGCATCTCATCACCGAAGATTACGATGCGCTGGGGCAGGGCGTTCGCCGGCACCTCGCCGATGACCTCGCACGGTTTTACGCCGAGTTGCACGATGTTGATGCCGATCGTCTGCGTCAAGCCGGGGTCGGAGCCATCCAGCCATGGCAATCGCCCGAGGCGGTGCGAACGAAGGCCTTGCCGCTGTTGCCGCCCGACATCAGGGGTTTTGCCGAGCCCGTCATCGCCGATTTCGAAGCCTTGCCGCCTGATCCCCACGGCACGGTCTTCGGCTTCTTCGACGGCCATGGCTGGAACATGGCCTTCGACCATGCGCAAGGGAGGCTCAACGGTATTTACGATTTCGCCGATTCAGGTTTTGGCCCGCTGCACCAGGAATTCATCTACTCGAATTTCATCTCGCCGGATCTGACCGCACGCATCGTATCGGCCTATGAGATGCTGACCGGACGCCGGCTCGACCGGCGGCGCATTGCGATCCTGACGGGCTTCCATCGTCTTTCCGAGCTCGCCGAACTCGCAGACGATCCGGCCCATGTCGGCTTGATGGTCCAAAATGTTGCGACATGGGCTGCCGCCGCCCATGTCGGCTAATGCATGTCGCCCGGAAGTGTGGAGCGGTTCCGGGATAACGACACGCATAAAACCAAGAGCTCAAGCGCGTCGCATGAAGCAAGTTTGCTGCGACGCGCTTTAAAGCAGCCGTCAGACGGATCGCGCCGCGCCGCCGTCGCAGCGGATCAGCGAGCCGGTGATGTAGCTTGCCGGCTGGCTGCACAGGAAGGCAGCCGTTGCGGCAAATTCCTCCACCCGGCCGTAGCGGCCGACCGGAATACGCGCTTCCTTGTCGGTGCGGATCTGTTCGAGGCTCTTGCCGGTCCGCTTTGCCGCCGCGCCGTCGAGGTCGTCGAGACGGCCCGTCAGGATGCTGCCCGGCAACAGCAGGTTGGTGGTGATGCCGAAGCCCGCCACTTCGGAGGCAAGTGTCTTGCTCCAGCCGGCAAGGGCCGGGCGCAGCGTATTCGACAGCGCCAGATTGGCGATCGGTTCGATCACGCCTGAGGAGGCGACCGTCAGGATGCGGCCCCAGCCCTGTGCCTTCATGCCGGGCAGCAGCGCATTGGTCAGCGTGATCACGCGGGCGACCATGGAGAGGAAATAGCTCTCGAGCTTTTCACCCGTCATGTCCTCGGTCGTGCCCGGCGTCGGTCCGCCGCTATTGTTGACGAGGATATCGAGCCCGCCGAACTTCTCCTTCACCGCGCTCGTTACCGTCTCGACGAAGCGTTCGTCGCCGAGGTCGGCCCAGATCCAGTCGGCCCGGCCTTTGCCTTCGCTATTGATGGCCTTGCAATTGGCCTCCAGCTGCTCGCCGCTGCGTCCGCAGAGCAGCACGTTAGCGCCTTCACGCGCCAGTGCTACGGCGATGCCGAGGCCGAGCCCACGCGAGGAGGCGAGGATGAGCGCCCGTTTGCCGTCGATGCCGAGATCCATGATTGTCCTCCAATATCTGTGAGGGATGTATAAGGCGCAAGCGGCGGAAAAGGAAAGGGAGAGTGACCGGTTCGATGGTGCTCCCAAATTGACGTTAACGTAAACGTTATAAAATTTGAGCCCACAGGGCACATCATTGTGCGAATTGAAGATTGCTTGTCGTATCCCGGCTCGACAATGCTTTCTCGTTTTGACAAGAAAGTGCCCATGGGATGACGGCCGCGCGCCGCCGAGCGGAGACGAGTGAATGACCGAGACGATTGAGTTGCCCGATCGCGAGAGCATGGAATTCGACGTTGTGATCGTGGGCGCAGGTCCGGCCGGTCTGGCGGCGGCGATCCGGCTGAAGCAGGTCAATCCCGAGCTTTCGGTCGTCGTGCTGGAAAAGGGTTCGGAAGTCGGCGCGCATATCCTCTCCGGTGCCGTCGTCGATCCGATTGGGATCGACCGGCTGCTGCCCGGCTGGCGCGAGGAAGCCGACCACCCCTTCAAGACCGAGGTCAAGGACGACCACTTCCTGCTGCTCGGTCCGGCCGGCTCGATCCGCCTGCCGAATATGTTGATGCCGCCCTTGATGAACAATCACGGCAACTACATCGTTTCGCTCGGAAACGTCTGTCGATGGCTGGCTGGCAAGGCCGAGGAACTCGGCGTCGAGATCTATCCGGGTTTTGCCGCAACCGAAGTGCTCTACAATGACGACGGTGCGGTCATCGGTGTCGCCACCGGCGATATGGGCATCGAGAAGAATGGCGAGCCCGGCCCGAACTATACCCGCGGCATGGAACTCCTCGGCAAATATACCCTGATCGGCGAGGGCGTGCGCGGTTCGCTCGCCAAGCAGCTGATCGCCAAGTTTGATCTGCAGAAAGACCGTGAGCCGCAGAAATTCGGCATCGGCATCAAGGAACTCTGGCAGGTCAAACCGGAAAACCACAGGCCGGGCCTGGTGCAGCATTCCTTCGGCTGGCCGCTCGGCATGAAGACCGGCGGCGGTTCCTTCCTCTATCACCTCGAAGACAATCTGGTCGCCGTCGGCTTCGTCGTCCACCTGAACTACAAGAACCCCTATCTCTATCCCTTCGAGGAATTCCAGCGCTTCAAGACCCATCCGGCGATCCGCGGAACCTTCGAGGGCGGCAAGCGGCTCTCCTATGGGGCGCGCGCCATCACCGAGGGCGGTTACCAGTCGGTGCCGAAGCTTTCCTTCCCCGGCGGCGCGCTGATCGGCTGTTCGGCCGGTCTGGTCAACGTTCCTCGCATCAAGGGCAGCCACAATGCGGTGCTGTCGGGCATGCTGGCGGCCGAGAAGCTCGCCGCGGCGATGACAGCCGGCCGCAGCCATGACGAGGTCGCCGAAATCGAAAACGAATGGCGCGCCACCGACATCGGCAAGGATCTGAAGCGGGTTCGCAACGTCAAGCCGCTGTGGTCGAAGTTCGGCACGGCGATCGGCGTGGCGCTCGGCGGTCTCGACATGTGGACCAATACGCTGTTCGGCTTCTCGTTCTTCGGCACGCTGAAGCATGGCAAGACCGACGCGCAGTCGCTCGAGCCGGCCTCCCAGCACAAGCCGATCGCCTATCCGAAGCCGGATGGCGTCCTGACCTTCGACCGTCTGTCCTCGGTGTTCCTGTCGAACACCAATCATGAGGAGGACCAGCCAGTGCATCTGCAGGTCAAGGACATGGGCCTGCAGAAGCGTTCCGAGCATGACATCTATGCCGGCCCGTCGACGCGTTACTGTCCGGCCGGGGTCTATGAATGGGTGGAGAAGGACGGCAAGGACACCTTCGTCATCAACGCCCAGAACTGCGTGCACTGCAAGACCTGCGACATCAAGGACCCCAACCAGAACATCAACTGGGTACCGCCGCAGGGCGGTGAGGGACCGGTCTATCCGAATATGTGAGGCGGATTATCCCCACCGCCGACAATTTTTTGCGTGCTGACACCCTGGTGATCACTTGTTGCGGGCCGCCGTTAGCCGTTCGTTAACCATAATTTCCTTAGCTTGCGACATCATGTTGACGCACTAAGGACACATTCATGACGATCTCCCGCCGGGGCTTCCTGATCGCTCTGCCGCTTTTTGTCGCCGGCTGCTCTTCGACCGGCCTGAACAGCCAGACGAATTATGCCGCACTTCCGGATGAAAAATTCCCGTTGAAGCAGGTGCCGATCGACAAGATCAAGCCGGAGCTCCGCCGTCAGGAAGTAGCCTACGAAACCACGCATGCAGCCGGCACGATTATCGTCGATACGCCGGCCCGGCGCGCCTACTATGTCCTCGGCGACGGCAGGGCGGTGCGCTATGGGGTCGGTGTCGGCCGCGAGGGGCTGGCCTTTGCCGGCAACGCCTATATCGGCCGCAAGGCCGAATGGCCGAGCTGGACGCCGACGGAAAACATGCAGCGCCGCGAGGAACGCTATCGCAAGCTCGCCGGCGGCATGTCGGGCGGCCCGAATAACCCTCTCGGCGCCCGCGCCATGTATCTTTATCGGGGCGGCGGCGACACGCATTTCCGCATTCACGGCACCAACCAGCCGCAATCGATCGGTCTAGCCATGTCGAGCGGCTGTATCCGCATGATGAACCACGACGTGATCGACCTCTATAGCCGTGTCGAAGTCGGCGCCAGGGTTGTCGTCATCCAGGCCTGATCCTGGGCAGCAGACGTGCAAAAGCCGCCGAAGCAATCGCTGTCGGCGGCTTTTGCTTTTAGTGTTTCAACGGCGCCGCGCCGCAATTCCCGTCGACAGCGCCACGCCGATGCCGGTGATCACAGCGGCGCTGATTTCGGCAATTCCGACCGGTTCGCCGAGCAGGAAACCGCCGCCGACGGTCGCGAGAACAGGCGTCAGCGCCGTGAAGGCGGCAGCCTGTGTGCCGCCGAGGGTGCGAACGGCCGTGCCATAGGCCACCATGGCGACGAGGCCGGAAAGAATGCCCTGGCTCAGCACCTGCAGGCCGATTTCCGAAAGCGGGGCCTGCGGCAGCGAGATGCCGAAGATGAGGGCGAGCACCGCCATGATCAGGAAGGACCAGACGGCAATCAACGCGCTGGCCTGAACGGCCGTCAGACCGGAGCGGCGGAAGGCATGCGTATAGCTTGCCCAGAGCACGGCACCCGCCGGCAGCAATGCAAAGCTCGTCCAAGGCAGGGAGGCATCGGCAAGGCTGCGGGCGAGCAGGATCAGGACGCCGCCGACGATCGCCGCCAGCCCGGCGATGCGCGTAGCATCCGGCCGCTCCCGAAACAGCAGAATGCCGATCAGTGCGGTGGCAAGCGGCATGGAGCCGCCGAGCAGGATGCCCGACGAGGCTGCCGGTGTGGAGTGGATGGCAAGCGTCGTCACCAGGAAGAAGACCGCGCCGCAGCCGGCAACCATGATTGCCAAAAGATGCAGCGGCAGACCCTTCGGCAGCAGGCCGATGCGAAGCCAGACCGGCGACAGCGCCACGGCCGGAATGCCGAAGCGGATGAGACCGATATCGATCGAGCCGAGCGACGTCGTCGCGCTGTGGCGGGTTGCCAGAAACCAGGAAGCCCAGATCAGCACGGTAATGGTGCCGGCGGCATAACCGAGGGTTTGCGAAGGCGATTTGTCGTTTGAAAATGCGATCGTGCTCATCGTCCTAATCCTTTCCTCCATCCGGATCCTGTCCGGTTGAAGAGAAGATTAGCTTGAGGTGCCGGGGCATGTCCTTGCTATCTCTAGCTCAAAAATCATGCTATGCGCAATCTTCTGCCAATCCATGCCAACAAGGATCGAGAAAATGCCAAATCTCGATAAATTCGATATTGCCATCCTGAAATGCCTGCAGGAGGATGCGCGGGCCACCAATGTCGAGATCGCCGAGAAGGTGAACCTGTCGCCGTCGCCCTGCCTGCGCCGCATCCGCAATCTCGAACGCTCCGGCATCATCCGCGGCTACACGGCTGACATCGACCGTAAGGAAGTCGGGCTCGGCCTGACCGTCTTCGTCGAATTCAAGGTTGCCCATCACAGCCGCGAGAATTCCGAGGCGCAGCACAAGGCGTTGCTCGCCATCCCCGAGATCGTCTCCTGCTTCCTGATTTCGGGCACCGCCGATTTCCTCGCCGAAGTGGTGGTGGAAGATCTCGCCGCCTACGATCGGCTGCTGACCGAAACGCTGTTGACCCTGCCGAATGTCAGCGACATCCGCTCCAACTTCGCCATCCGGAGCATTAAGACGCATGGACCGCTGAAACTGCCCGAGGGAAGATAATTTCCCAAACTTTTTTCTCACTAGTAAAAACCCCTCCCCACAAGGGAGGGGTTGGGGAGGGGTCTTAGGCTCTACAGCAGCGTCCCGCTGAGGATGAGCAGCGCCACCGAGAAGTAGATGACGAGCCCGGTGACGTCGACCAGCGTGGCGACGAAGGGGGCCGAGGCGCTGGCCGGATCGAGCCGGAGCTTCTGCAGCAGGAAGGGCAGCATCGAGCCGCAGATCGAGCCGAAGGTGACGATGCCGATCAGGGCGGCAAACACCGTGATGGCGACCATCTGCCAGTGCGGGCCGTAATCGTAGAGCCCGGCCGACTGCCAGAAGACGATGCGGATGAAGCCGACGAGGCCGAGAATCGCGCCGAGCACGATGCCGGTCGGAAGCTCGCGCAACAGCACCCTCCACCAGTCCGAAAGCTTCAGCTCGCCGAGCGCCAGCGCCCGGATGATCAGCGAGGTCGCCTGCGAACCGGAATTGCCGCCCGAGCTCATGATCAGCGGGATGAACAGCGTCAGCACCACGGCCTTTTCCAGCTCGCCTTCGAAATGCTGCATGGCGCTTGCCGTCAGCATTTCGCCGAGGAAGAGGGCGGCGAGCCAGCCGGCGCGCTTGCGGATCATGCCGGCAAAGCCGATCTTCATATAGGGCTGGCCGAGCGCCTCCATGCCGCCGAACCTCTGGGCCGCTTCCGTCGTGTCCGAGATCATCGTGTCGATGACGTCGTCGACCGTGACGATGCCGAGCACCTGCCCATGATCGTCGGTGACCGGCAAAGCGAGCAGGTCGTGTTTGCGGATCAGCCGGGCGACATCCTCCTGCTTCATCAGCGGATCGGCCGAAACCGGCGCGCCCTTCTGTGCCACCGACAGAATGGAAGCGTCCGGCTCGCCGGTGATCAGGCGGCGCAGCGTCACCACATGCTGCAGCGCATGGCTGATCTCATCGAGCACATAGATTGCGTAGACGGTCTCGCGCGAACGTTCGACCTGGCGGACATGGTCGAGCGTCTGGGCGACGGTCCAGCTATCGGGTACGCTGACGAATTCCGTCGTCATGATGCCGCCGGCCGTGCGCGGCGGATAGCCCATCAGATGCTGGATCGCGATGCGCACCGGTTCGTCGAGGCTGGAAAACAGCCGGGCGCGGGTCTCGCCGTCGAGTTCGAGCAGCACGTCGGCGACGCGGTCGTTGGACATGCCGTGCAGCAGCCGTGCGGCATCGTCGGCACTGATCAGCGCCAGGATCTGCGCGGCGTTGCGAAGCTCCGGCCGGTCGAGAATATTGACGGCATAGTCGAGCGGCATGCCTGTCAGCACGCGGCCCGCATCCTGGACGGTGAGTGCGTTCAACGCATCGACGCGTTCGGCGATCGTTGCGCCGCGGCTATTGTTGATGAAGGCACGGGCGGCATGGCCTGCCCGAAGTGGGAAGCGATTGATATTCATTTGAGGCTCGCCTTTCCGTCGATCCGCCGTAGCGTCCCGAACGGGCGAGCCGACAGGAGTCGGTCAGCGCACGAGGGCCGCGTACGGCAAAGGCAATCGACTGCTACTGTCGCTTGGCATCGTTAAGATGGCTCCGTTGAAATCCGCGGAAGGCAGGTGCCTTCGGCGTGAGATGGTAGGTGGTCCCGAACGCGAAAAAAGTCAAGCTGGGTAAATGCTTAACGCCAGAATGTCGCACCCCCGCATGGCAGATGAAGGGGCTCAGGCGGCCTGCGCGCTTCGGCTGCGGCGCTCCAGACGCACCGAGGCTGCAAAGACGAAGAGACCGAGGAAGGAGAGGGCCGCGCCGACATAACCGGTTGCCGCAAAACCATAGCCCCAGGCGATGACGAGGCCGCCGAGCCAGGCGCCGATCGCATTGGCGATGTTGAAGGCGGAATGGTTGGAGGCGGCCGCCAGCGTCTGCGCATCGGCGGCGACATCCATCAACCGCGTCTGCAGCGCCGGACCGGCGGCAAAACCGCAGCCGACGAGGAAGACGGAGAGGCCGAGCATATAGGGATTGGCGGCGGTCAGCGAGAAGGTGGTGAGCACGACGATATTATAGACGAGCGAGCCGCCGATCGTGCCGAGCAGCGATTTGTCGGCAAGCCACGAACCGATGAAATTACCGGCATTCATGCCGACGCCGAAAAGCACCAGCATGATCGGAACAGCTGTTTCCGGCAGCATCGCCACCTCGGTTGTGGTCGAAGCGATATAGCTGAACATCGCAAACATGCCGCCGTAACCGACGGCGGCGATGCCGAGCGTCAGCCACACCTGCGGCCGGCGGAAGGCGCCGAGTTCGCGTGAGAAACTTGCCTCTTCGGAAACCCTGTCCTTCGGAAGGTAGAACCAGATCAATGCCACCGTCAGCAGGCCGAGCACGCCGACGGAGAAAAATGCGATCTGCCAGTCGAGCGACTGGCCGAAGAATGTCGTCAAGGGCGTACCGAGAAGGGTTGCGACCGTCAGGCCGAGCATGACGCGGCCGACGGCTCGCGCCCGGCGATGCACCGGCACCATCGAGGCGGCGACAAGCGCAGCGACGCCGAAATAGGCCCCATGCGGCAGGCCGCTGATGAAGCGCAGCAGCGCGAAACTTTCGAAGGTCGGCGCCATGGCGCTGAAGATGTTGCCGGCGGCAAAGATCAGCATCAGTGTCAGCAGCAGCGTCCGGCGCGCCATTTTCGCGGCGAGCACGGCGATGACAGGCGCGCCGATGACCACGCCGAGCGCATAGGCGCTGATGACGTAGCCGGCCTGCGGCGTCGTCACCGAGAAGGTGGCGGCGACATTGGGCAGCAGACCCATGATCGCGAATTCGCCGGTGCCGATACCGAAGCCGCCACAGGCGAGCGCCAGCTGGACCAGCGCCACTGTCGTTGCCGAGGGCAGCCCTTCATCCTGGCTATCGATAGAATCGTTGACGGTGATCTCACTCATGAGAGCTCCTCGGGACGGTTTTCTGCTTGGCAATGGCCCCGGCGCAAGCGAGGCCGCGAGGCGATCGTGGGTATCTGGCGGGAAGTGGAGACGATCTCTCCGATATGTGATCTATCCGTGATGTACCGGCAGGCGTCGAGTGCATTTTTCGCAGTGCAGCGTCCTGCTATGTGCATATATCAGTTGCAGTATTTGCATTTCGGATACTCTTCCGGAAAGGCGGATGCGCTTGAAATCGCCAATGCCGCAACCATCTGAGATGCAAGGCAGGACCATTTCCGCGCCAGGGACGGGAGCCCTTATGAAGCTTGTAGGCTTTTTCAATCGCGACGGCGGCACCTTCAGGACCACCGATATGCTGGCCTACGAAAAGAGGGCGGAGGAAGCATTCCGCGAAGCGGGGCACGATTTCGACGCCATCGTCTTCTCCGGAAAGGAGATCATTCCCGCCATGGAGCGGGCGGCCAAGCGCGACGATATCGACGGGATCGTCGCCGGCGGCGGCGACGGCACGATTTCGGCCGCGGCATCGATCGCCTGGAAAAACGGCATTGCGCTCGGCGTCGTGCCCGCCGGTACGATGAACCTCTTTGCCCGCTCGCTGCGCGTGCCGCTCGATATCTGGCAGGCGCTCGATGTGCTTGCCTCCGGCGAGATCGACAATGTCGATATTGCCAGCGCCAACGGCCGCCCCTTCATCCACCAGTTTTCCGCCGGCCTGCATGCCCGCATGGTCCGTTACCGCAACGCCTACAGCTATCGTTCGCGGCTCGGCAAGATCCGGGCGAGCACAAAGGCGGCCTTGGGTGTCGTGTTCAATCCGCCGGAATTCGAGGTCGAGTTCGAGGCGGCCGGCATGCGCGAACGCCGCTGGGTGTCGGCAATCTCGGTTTCCAACAATCCGTTCGGCGAGAATGCGCTGCTTTACGCCGATAATCTGACAAGCGGCGAACTCGGTTTCTATGCGGCAAATCCGCTGAAGCCGCTCGGCGTCGCCCGTCTCGCCATCGATATGCTGCGCGGCAAGGTGCGCGAGAATGCCGATGTCATGGTGATGCACCCGGCCGAAGTGCGTCTGCATTTCCCGAAGCTGCGTTCCAAGGCCAATTGTGTCATCGACGGCGAGTTGCTGCCGCTCGAACGCGATGTTTCGATTAGGCTGCATCCGGGCGAATTGAAGGTGCTTGTCAAGCAGGGTCTCGCCGCCCAGGTGGATGCGGATGAGCGCCGAGAACCGGCTGCCTAGGTTAGCCGCTGACAGTTTCAGAGCCGCGGCAGATAGGTGCGATAGTCGAAATCCGAGACGGTGCGCAGATGCGCGAGCGCTTCCTTGCGCTTGGTGTCGCCATAAAGCGCCTGATAGCGCGCGCCGAAGATATCGGCGATGAAGGGCGAGGCGCGGAAAATCTCGACGGCGCTGAGGAAATCATGCGTCAGCTGTGTGGTATTCGCCGGCGTGTGCGAGGGCGTCGTCTCCTCGCCGGGGTCGAGTTCGTGGTCGAGACCGGTGAGCATGCCGCCGAGGATTGCCGCCAGCAGCAGATAGGGATTGGCGTCGGCGCCGGCGACACGATGCTCGATGCGGGCCGCCGGTCCATCCTTGTCGGGTATGCGGATCGCCGTGCCGCGATGGCTGCTGCCCCAGGTGAGGTCGACGGGCGCGAACGAGCCCGGCTGGAAACGGCGGTAGGAATTGGCGAAGGGGGCGAAGATCAGCTGCGCCTCGCGCATGCTATTGAGCAGCCCGGCAGCAACCGATTTGAGCCGCTTCGGCTCGCCGCCCTTGGCGTCGAGGATGTTGCGGCCTTGCCTGTCGATGACGCTCGCATGCACATGCAGGCCGGAGCCGGCGTGCTCGGAATAGGGCTTGGCCATGCAGGTCGATTTCAGCCCGTGGCGGCGCGCCGCCTGCTCGGCGATGCGCTTGAGGTAGAGGCAGTCGTCGGCGGCCGCCAGCGCATCGGGGCGGTGCAGCAGGTTGACCTCGAACTGGCCGGGACCGAACTCCGCCGTCGTCGCTTCCGCCGGCAGCCCCTGCGCCTTCGCATAGGCCCTCAACGTCCCGAGATAGTCGTCGAGCGCGTCGACGGCGCTCATGTCGTAAAGCTGGAAACCGTTCGGTTCGCCGCGATAGGTAAGGCTTTCGGGCGGGGAGGGGCGTCCGGTCTCGCGCCAGTCTCCCGACATCACGTAGAATTCCAGCTCGGTCGCCACCACAGGCGTCAGGCCGCGCGAGGCATAACGTTCCAGTGTCGAGGCGAGGATGGCGCGCGGGTCCATGAAGCTCGGGCTGCCGTCAAATTCGTGCATACTGGCGAGCACCTGCATCGAGCCCTCCGGCGCCCAGGGCATCGGCGCAAGGCTGCGCCGGTCTGCAACGACCCTGCCATCGGGATCGCCGATCGTCAGCGACAGGCCGGTAATGTCGTCATTGTCGTCGCCCCAGATGTCGAGTGATTGCGTCGAGGTCGGCAGGCGGATTTCGCCGGCCCAGACCTTGTCTGCGGCGCCTGATGGAAGCTGCTTGCCGCGCAGATCGCCGTTCATGCCGACGATCAGGATCTCGAAACGCGGGTCGCCGCCCTCGGCCTTGCCGTCCGTCCTATCGCTCGCCATGACCTTGAAAATCCTCCGGGATAAGGCCAAGCTCCTATCTGATCGACAGCAACCTTTCAATCCGCGAGGGTCTTTACCTCATGCCCGATACGTATCCGCCCTCGAACCTCGCGGCGATCGACGCCGCCCATCACCTGCATCCCTTCGCCGACATGAAGAAGCTGAATGGCGAAGGCACGCGCATCATCCAGCGCGGCGAGGGCTGCCACATCTTCGACAACCATGGCCGGAAATATCTCGACGGCTTCGCCGGACTCTGGTGCGTCAATATCGGCTATGGCCGCCGGGAGATCACCGAGGTGGTCGCAAGACAGATGAACGAGCTGCCCTATTACAACACTTTCTTCGGCACGAGTTCGACGCCGGCGACGCTGCTGGCCCAGAAGGTCACTTCACATGCCGGCGAGCGTTTCAACCACATCTTCTTCACCGGCTCCGGTTCGGAGGCGAACGATACCTGGTTCCGCATGGCCCGCGTCTATTGGAGCGCCGTTGGCAAACCGTCGAAGAAGATCGTCATATCGAGAAAAAACGGCTATCACGGTTCGACCGTTGCCGGCGCCAGCCTCGGCGGCATGAAATACATGCATGAGCAGGGTGACCTGCCGATCCCTGGTATCGTCCATATCGGCCAGCCCTATTGGTACGGCGAGGGCGGCGATCTCTCGCCCGCCGAATTCGGCCTCAAGGTCGCTCGCGAGCTCGAAGCGAAGATCGATGAACTGGGCGAGGAAAATGTCGCAGCCTTCGTTGCCGAACCGGTGCAGGGCGCCGCTGGCGTCATCATCCCGCCCGAAACCTACTGGCCGGAAATCGACCGCATCTGCAAGGCGCGCAATATCCTGCTGGTGACCGACGAGGTGATCTGCGGTTTCGGCCGGCTTGGCGCCTGGTTCGGCCACCAGCATTTCGGCGTCGAGCCCGATCTGGCACCGATCGCCAAGGGGCTGTCCTCCGGCTACCTGCCGATCGGCGGCGTGCTCGTCAGCGACCGCATCGCCGATGTGCTGATCAACGAGGTCGGCGACTTCAATCACGGCTTCACCTATTCCGGCCATCCGGTTTGTGCCGCCGCCGCACTCGAAAACCTGCGCATCATCGAGGAGGAAAGACTGGTCGAACGGGTACGCGACGACATCGGTCCCTATTTCGGCAAGGCCTGGGCGGCGCTCGCCGAGCATGATCGGCGAGGCCGTCAGCATCGGTCTGATGGGCGCCCTGCAGCTTGCTGCCGACAAGCGCACGCGCACCCGTTTTGACAAGCCCGATCGGATCGGGGCGCTGGTGCGCAACCACGCGCTGGCGAACGGCCTCGTGCTGCGCGCCACCGGCGACCGCATGCTAGCGTCGCCACCGCTCGTTATCACCCACGCGGAGGTGGACGAGATGGTCGCGATGACCAGACTGGCGCTGGATGCGGCCTGGAAGGAATTGAAGTCGTAACTCCGCTCAGCGATGCCGGGTCACCGTAGGAAGCCGTAACGGTAATCATCATCATTGGCTCCGGAACTCATCCAGCTTGAGGTTTAAACCAACCATGCAAGCGAAACTTGAGCTTGCCGTTCTTCGCTTGTTCGTAAATCTTGAGACGCCTTCTCCTTTTTGTTTGTAATTTCCGACATACATTAAATGCTATGTACGTTCCGCAGATTGTCACGCGCGGATTAAGGTGTTGGCGATGGCAACCGCCAATCTTCACTTTGTTGTTTTTGCTGCTCTCAGCTTTTGGCTTCGCCGCACCGTCGGCGTCGGAGTCCAACCGAGCCGCTGTCGTCCTCAAGGTGAACGGCGCGATTGGGCCCGCGATCTCTGACTACGTGATACGAGGCATCCAGCGTGCCGGCGAACGTGGAGCGGCCTTGATCATTCTGCAGATGGACACACCCGGTGGCCTTGACACCTCCATGCGGGAAATCATTCGCGCAATTCTTGCCTCACCAGTGCCTGTCGCGGGCTTCGTCGCACCGAGCGGGGCACGAGCTGCCAGCGCCGGCACCTATATTCTCTACGCAAGCCACATTGCGGCAATGGCGCCTGGGACCAATCTGGGTGCAGCGACACCAATCGCGCTCAGCATAAAGCCTTTCGGCGGCGATGCGGAACCCGAAAAGAAGCCGAGCGAAGCTAGTGACAAACAGGCAGAAGCTCCAGGCAATGCCAGCGAAGCCAAAGCAGTTAACGATGCGGTCGCTTACATTCGCGGGCTTGCGGAATTGCGCAACCGCAACGCCGACTGGGCAGAGCGTGCTGTCCGCGAAGCTGCGAGCCTTTCATCCAATGCGGCAGTGCGCGAACATGCCATCGATTTCACGGCAGTCGATGTCAACGATCTTCTTGCAAAGGCACAAGGGTACATGGTGCGGGTCGGTCAAACGGACGCCCAGCTCGACACCGCCGGTTTAGTCGTGCAGGAATTCGAGCCTGACTGGCGCACGCGCCTGCTTTCCGTCATTACCGATCCGAACATCGCAATCATCCTGATCATGGTCGGTATCTATGGCCTGATCTTCGAATTTCTCGCACCTGGGACAATGCTTCCGGGCACGATCGGCGGCATCTGCCTCCTCCTTGGTCTCTATGCCCTCGCATTGCTGCCGGTGAGTTTTGCCGGCCTGGGGCTTATTTTCCTCGGTGTGGGATTGACTGTGGCTGAGGCGCATTCGCCAAGCTTCGGCGCTTTCGGCATTGGCGGCGGGGTAGCCGTGATCCTGGGAGCAACGATTTTGTTCAATACCGATGTACCCGGCCTGGAAGTGTCGCGCCTCCTACTGGGCGCGATTGCCTTTGCGACTCTTGCCTTTAGCCTTGTCGTTGCTCGCCTGGCATTCACCTCGCGTTTGCGCCAGGTTGCCACCGGTGCAGAACAGATGATCGGCATTTCCGGCAAAGTTGAGAGTTGGACGGGGCTCACGGGGTACGTCATTGCGCATGGCGAACGCTGGAAGGCGGTTTCCGCCGAACCGCTTGTTGCGGGTGACCCTGTCAGCGTGACTGGCCGCAATGGGCTGGCGCTCGAGGTCGCCAGCCGTCCTAAGGACACTTAACGGTCACCCAGGAAGCAGGAGGAGAAGTCATGGATATATTTGCAGATCTTGCCTTCTATGTGGTGGCCATTGTCATTTTGGTCGCCATCCTCGCATCCGCGGTTAAGATTCTGAGGGAATATGAACGCGGCGTCGTGTTCACACTTGGCCGCTTTACCGGAGTCAAGGGCCCCGGCTTGATTCTGCTGATCCCCTATGTCCAGCAGATGATGCGGGTCGATTTGCGCACGCGCGTACTCGATGTCCCCAGCCAGGACGTCATCTCACATGACAATGTCTCGGTTCGTGTCAGCGCGGTGATCTATTTCAGGGTAATTGACCCCGAGAAGTCGACAATACAGGTCGAGGACTTCATGATGGCAACAAGCCAGCTTGCCCAGACGACGTTGCGCTCCGTGCTCGGCAAGCACGATCTCGATGAGATGCTGGCGGAACGTGACAGGCTCAACTCGGATATTCAGGAAATCCTTGACACTCAGACGGATGCTTGGGGAATTAAAGTAGCCACTGTCGAGATCAAACATGTGGATATCAACGAGTCGATGATTCGTGCAATTGCTCGCCAGGCGGAAGCCGAACGCGAACGCCGCGCAAAGGTCATCAATGCCGAGGGCGAACAGCAAGCTGCAGCGAAGCTACTGGAAGCGGCCGAAATTCTGGCCAAGCAGCCGGAGGCGATGCAACTTCGTTATTTGAGCACTTTGAATGTCATCGCCAGCGAGAAGACTTCGACGATTTTATTCCCCTTCCCGATGGAGTTCGGCAATCTGATGACCATTAAGCCGAAGTGATCGACCGGCACTGGCGTTGATGACGGATCCAGGCTTACCTGCGCTTTACTTCGGGTCAGATGAACAATTACTCTTTGCGGCCCTCAAGGCACGCTTGAAGAGCGTCTCCTCGCTGCCGACTTCGCTTGCGGCTATCTGGAAGCGGGCATCCTGCTGAACTCCGAAGGCGGCCGTCAAGGTCAAACAACCCAATTCCCCACAATGCCATTGCCCCTGACATCCGCCACCACCAAAGTTGAACGCTTTGGCAAAGGTGCTCTTGCGAGGAAGCATGTCGATGCCGGGTCACCGTAGCTGCAGCTGCTATCGGATCATGGGCAAGGCCAAGGTGAGGAGCACGGCGAAAACCATGAGGACGCCATAAGGTATCTTCCGGCTTGCCCGGATTTCTTCGATGCGCAAGAAAAAGGCGAGGTGTGCGACGGGCAATGGCACCGGCAGCCGCAGGACCAGCAGCGTCACGATGCCGAGGACGAGGAGGAAGAACGAAAACGGCAGCATTCCGTGCCATCCGACAAAAAGGCCGATCGGCAGGAAAAGCTTGGCGTCGCCTGCGCCGAACAGCCGGAGAGCCCAGAGCGCCACCCCGAGCGCAAACATCAGCAGACCGGCTCCGACGTCGCCGGCAATTCCGCTGGAAGCAAACAGCGCAGCGCCGACATCCTCGGAGCTGAGCATCACGGCCGCCGCGCGCAATGCATAAAGTGTCACGAGCGCAAGAGCGAGCGTGTTGGGGATCTTCCATGTGCGGAAATCTGTCCATGCCGCGTAGAGAAAAAGTAATACTGAAAGTGAATTAATAACGAAGAGCATTTTCAGCATGGAACGCAACCTTCTTTGGCTATTTAACCTACTTGTACGTTAGTTTAATTCAGAATCTGCGACGCTGGCTGGTATTTACTCCAGGTTATTCGGACTTTGGTCTTAACCATAAAAGTATAGATGTATATCGTCCATGTATAAAACGATTGACTAATTTAGACTTAACAGATTATTAATACAACCAGTCGAAGGGGCGGTCTCGACGACAGGGCGGCCGGGGGAAATTACGGCGCACAACTTACCTGGGAGGTAATTCTCGATGAAAGCATTTGTAAACTGCGTACGCGCTTTCGCGCGGGAAGAAGACGGCGTCGCACTTACCGAATACCTCATTCTGCTTGCCTTGCTGGTCGGCGGCGTGATCACGGCGGTGACATTGGCCGGCACCAATCTGGCTACCGTTTGGAACGGCTGGGCAGGCTGGTTTACGGCCAACCTCACCGCTCCAGCAGCCTGATATCGGCGTTCGAAGAAGCGAGGGGTTTTGTTAACCCCTCTCTTCTAATTTAGAAGCAATGAATGGATGCGTTCCGTCCAGTGTAGCGAGTAACTGCGATGCGTTCTTCAACGATTTTAAGTCTCGTTATTGCGTTTGTCCTCGCAGCAGCAGCAGTTTTCGGCATGCGCGAGTATCTCTCCGATCAGAAGGCCAGGTTGCTGGCGATGAACGGCGTGAAGGCCGAGGAGCGGACACTCGTTGTCGCCGCCAAACCGATGCGCTTCGGCGACCGGATCCGGCCCGAAAATCTCAGAGCCATCCCATGGCCCTCCAATGAAACACCCGCAGGCTCGTTCGTCAGCATCGAGACGGTCGTCGGCAGCGATGCCCAGCCGCGTTATGCCATGGCGGCGATCGATCCCGGCGAGCCGGTGCTTTCCTCGAAAATCACGGGCGCCGGCGAACGCGCCACGCTGTCGGCGGCGCTCGACCAGGGCATGAAGGCGGTCTCCATCCGTGTCAACGACGTGCTCGGCGTTGCCGGCTTCGTCAGGCCTTCCGATCGCGTCGACGTGCTTCTGACGCGGGTCGTGCGCGGGCCGGCCGGCAATGATCAGACCTTCGTCGACGTGCTGCTGCAAGGCGTCAAGGTGCTGGCGGTGGACCAGACCGCGGACGAGCGCAAGGACGAGCCCTCCGTCGTCAAAACCGTGACCTTCGAGGTCACGACCGATGAGGCGCAGCGCCTTACCCTCGGCTCCAGCATCGGCACGCTCTCGTTGGCCCTTCGCAATATTGCCTCTGCCTCCGTCGAGCAGACCCGGCCGATCACCGTCGCCGACCTCGGTGGCGGGGCGATGGCGACAGAGCTCGGCAATGATCTGGAAAAGAATAAGTTGCCAGAAGCTGAAAAACAAGTGCAGATTGTGGAACAAAAAGTCGAACCGGTATTGCCGGTCGAGCCGAAGTGGGTGACGGTGGGGGTCTGGAACACGACGAAGCGCGAGGAGCACCGAGTCGGCCTGATCCAGTGATGTTTAGCCGGCGTGCCGCAGATGCGGCCAGCCGAATGAGGGGGCTAAAGCAGGCATGGCGAATGGCAAGAGAAGAATCGCAAGGACAAAAAGCCTTGCGGCACTGGCGGCAGCGTTTTCGGCCTGTGTGTGTTTAGGGCCCGGATTTGCCGGCTGCGCCTACGCACAGGAAAAATCGGTCACCTTAGGCAGATCGGTCCAGCGCGTGACCCTGCCTCCGAACGCGACCCTGACGCTCAATACCGGCCAGGCCTTCGGCGATCTCGTCATCGGCAGCGCTGATATGATCGACGTGGTGCCGCTTTCCGACAAGTCGCTTTTCATCCGCGGCAAGAAGATCGGCGCCACCAATATCTCTGTCTATGGCGACGACAAGTCGCTTCTCGGCGTCATCGATGTCCGCGTTGCCAGCGATTTCAGCGAAGTCGCCGCCGCCATTCGCTCTGCCGCGCCCTCTGCCCGGGTTATCGTGGCCAACTCCAGTGACCGCATTCGCCTGACAGGCATGGTTCGTGACGGCGTCGAATTGCAGCGGGTGATCGAAATCGCCCAGTCCTATTCCGACCAGCCGGTGCTGAACCAGTTGCGTGTCAGCGACAGCCAGCAGGTAATGCTGGAAGTCCGTGTCATCGAAGCCTCGCGTCAGACGGGTCGTGACCTCGGGATCGGTTGGTCCGGGCGTGGCAACAATGGCATCGGCAAGGCAACGACCAGCCAGGGTATCGGCGTGGACGATAACGGGAGCCTCGTCCGTACTCTTGTTGACCCCAAGGGGGCGGCAACCGGCATGCTGCCCTTCGGCCAGTTGATCGCCAAGGTGCTGGAAATCTCGGGCGGCCGCATCGACGTGGTCATCAACGCGCTCGAGCAGAAGGGATTGGTGCGTCGTCTGGCTCAGCCGAACCTCATCGCCATGAGCGGCTCGACCGCCAGCTTCCATGCCGGCGGTGAAGTGCCGATCCTGAAGACGACGAACAACGGCACGACTGTTGCCACCGAGACGGACTATCGCCCCTTCGGTGTGCGGCTGACCTTCAAGCCGGTGGTGCTTGACGACGGCGTCATCAATCTGGAAATCGAGCCTGAGGTTTCCGAGCTTGATCCGTCGATCAACGTCAACGGCAATCCGGGCTTCATCTCGCGCGCGGCCAGTACCACGGTCGCACTTCGCGACGGCCAGAGCTTTGCCATGGCGGGTCTGCTGCAATCCATCAATGCCAAGGACATCCAGCAATTGACGGGCCTCGGGAAGATACCGATCCTCGGCGCACTGTTCCGCTCGACGAGTTTCCAGAAGAAAGAATCCGACCTCGTGATCGTCGTAACGCCGCATATTGTGCGACCGGCCCGCCCGGGCGAGGACCTCTACAGTCCGCTCGATCAGACGCGTTCGTCCAACGACGTCGAACTTTTCGCGCTCGGTGTCCTGGAAGTCGACAAGGACATGCTCCGGCGCTTTCGCAACGGCGAAGGTGTGACCGGGCCTTATGGCCATCGTCTCGACCTGAACCAGGGAGGCCAGGTTGTTGCTACAAAACGCTAAGCGCATCCTTCTCGTCCTTGCGGCCGCCGGCCTGGTTTCCGGCTGCGCCGACTACATGAACCATCGCGACACGATCACCTTCGGGGCGGGGAACGCCATGGAAGCAAACAAGGCCATCCATACCGAGGACCCGTTCCCGCCGGAAGCCCAGCGAACCCGTATCGCAAGCGACGGCAAGGTGGTCCGCAGGGTGATGACCGAGTACCAGAATGGCGGGGTGGGGGTCATTCAGCCGTCGCCGGCCATGGAGGCCAACGGTGCCTCCAATGGGGCCAGCGTCAGCCAGTAGCTGTTCGAAAGGCATGAACGGCGGCAGCGCGCCGGAAGTGAAAATGCACGAAAAAGGGTCGTCACGGCAGAAGCCGTGATGGGGGGTAGGCCAATGCTGGGCAGGGTTGTCAGACGGTTCTGGAACGATCATCGTGGCTATGTCATCGCCTTGACGCTCATTGCCATGCCGATGCTTCTCGGCTTTTCGCTGCTGGTCATCGATGTCGGCCGCAGCAGCAACCTGCACACCGATCTCCAGAACGCAGTCGATGCGATGGCGCTGGCCGGAGCCCGCGAACTCGATGGCCGCGATGATGCCATTTCGAGGGCGCAGACTGCGATCGAGAAAATCGCCAATAGCGCGGCTTTTTCCGGGGGCGGGACCGGCATGTCGCTTGGCTCGCACATCAGCGTGACCTACAACGCCGCAAATGATGCCGGCAGCACGGTCACCGTGTCTTTTCTGAAGAACATCCCGGCCAACGACGATACATCAATCCCGGCTTCGATGAAAACGACAGTGGCCAGCGAGGCGTCCTATGCCTGGGTCATCGCCAAGCCGCAGGCGATGCAGACGATCTTTCCGGTCCCGGTTGGCTTCACCCGCAATACGATCAACATCGCTGCCGATGCCGTAGCGGTATACCACGCCAGCGCCTGTGATATCACGCCGATCTTCATCTGCAATCCCTATGAGCCGGCTGGCAATACGAGCCCGGCCGCCAACGAACAGGCGGCGGCGGATCTCCACACCAACTTCGCGGCCGGCAATCTCTACGGCCGGCAAATCGAAATGAACAGCACGTCCTCGTCCAGCCCCGGGCCTGGCAATTTCGGGTTCCTGAGAACCCCTCTGGGCAATGGCGCAAGCGTGATGGCCGACGCTTTGGCTACCGGGAATCCGGGGGCCTGTTATACGAAGGACAAGCTGGATACCGAAACGGGTGCCATGGCCGGGCCGGTTGAAGACGGCGTCAACACGCGATTCGGTATTTATCAGGGGTCGTTCAAGGGCTTGCGCAATGATGGCCGCTACCGCCCGGCCCAGAACGTGCGCTCCGCACAAAAGCAAACGGGACAGAACGGCTGCAAGGCCTACGACCCGGTGCTGGTCGGCAGCACCGTTGGCGATGTCACCAAGGCGGTGCCATTGGGTTACGGTGCAGCCATGTCGCCCCTCAGCGGCGGCAAGATCAGCACCAGCAACAATTGGAACTATGTAAACTACTGGACCGTCGCGCAGGGCGGCACGGCCCCGTCGGTCAGCGCGATTCTCAGCAATTATTCCAGCTATCCGCCGCAGGCCGGCGGAACACCGAGCCGGCCCTCCGCCTATGACGTCTATCGTTACGAGCTCAACACCGCGGCGCTGCTCAACCATGCCTCGGCAAACGGCGAAATCGGCAATCCGACGACAGGCGGCGGACAGTGCTACTCGGGGCCGGCCCTGTCGAACTATACGGGGAGCGAATATGGCGACCGCCGCGAGATTTTCGCCGCCATCGTCAATTGCGGCTACGAGGCCTCAGTCGACCATTTGAACGGCCACAAGCAGACGCAGGCGGTTGCCTTCGCACGCATGTTCATGACCAAACCGGCGATCAAGGCTGGCAACGAGCGCTATCTGTCGCTTGAAGTGATCGACATCAGCGGCAAGGGTGGACGGGGCACACTCGAAGATTTCCTCCGGGAAGAAGCGGAGCTGGTCAGATGATGGCGCTCCGCAATTTTATCCGGCATCGGCTTTGCCTCGGCTTCTTGCGGCGGGAGGAAGGCGCGGTGCTTGCCGAAGCGCTGCTCGCGATCCCCTTTGTGACGATCTTTGCGGCGGGGATACTCGAGTTTGGCAGCATCTTCTGGCAGCGCATGCAGATCGACGCGGGCTTGCGCGATGCCGGGCGCTACCTTTCGCGGTGCCGGCCGGTGTCGGGAACCTATGTGCCGACGTGCAATCAGGCGACGGCGAAGACGATCGCCTTTTACGGAACGCAAACACCTGCGGCAAACGCTAAACCCCGCGTGCCCGGTTGGAACAACGCTGCCGACATCACCATCACTGCGCCGGATGCGGACGGGGACATCACCATTTCCACTGCTCATCTCTACCAGACCTCGCCGGTGTTCGGCTTTCTGGGCATTGGTGCCATCACTATCAGTTCCTTCCATGAAGAGAGATACATCGGATGGTGACCTCTAGGGCAATCAAGGCGTTCTGGCAGGATAGCGGTGGTGTCAGCCTTGTCGAAGCACTGCTGACCTTTCCGATCGTCATGCTGGTATTCGCCGCCTTCATCGAGTTCGGTTATGCGATGTCGCAGTGGAATCAGACGGTCAAGGCACTGCAATATGGAGCCCGTTTGGCGGCGGTATCCGATCCGCTGACGACGAATTTCAATGCCGTTTTCCCAACAGATGCCGCCGATCCACTCAACAACGGCAAAGCGGCGCCGAACAATGCGACGATATCCTCGACCTGTGGACCGGCTCTTGCAAACTGCACGGCGTCATTGAACCGGATTGTCCGGGGAAGCGACGGCGTTTGCAACGCGGGAACCGATCCTCACCCCGGCATTTGCGACCTCAATTGGCGCATCACCCCGGATAAGCTGATGGTCACCTATCAGCGATCGGGGCTCGGCTACTGGGGCCGGCCGGAGGGGCCTGTGCTGACGATGCGGCTGGAGGTGCGCAACATAACCTTCGATCTGCCTGTCCTCGGCGGGTTGTTGGGGCTGAACGACGTCACCATCCCGGCCCATCCCGTGACGATCACGACGGAAGATTTGAAGACCTGCTCCACCTGCTGAATCCTTGAATTACGCGTAGGAAAGCGAAAATGACAGCGCACATGAACATTGCCGCATCTACCAAGATCCTAGTCCTCTCCGACGACGCGGCTGCAGCGAGCTTCATGCTCGATACGTTCGGGTCGCTTTCGCGGTACGATGTTCGCCATCTCGCGCTGAAGGCGCTCGGAGAAAAAGGCCGGTTCGATCCGACGCAGTTCGACCTGATCGTTCTCGACGTCGACAACGGGACATTGCTGCAGCAGCCGGAACTCTTTACCTTTCGCACCAGCTTTCGCGACATTCCGCTCGTCGTCGTTTCCGAAGACCTGCCGGACGACATGCTGCGGCTGCTCTTCCGCCTGAACGGCAAAGACTGGCTGAAAAAGCCGCTCGAGCGCCGCGCACTGATCGACATGATTTCGACCCATGCGCCGGGCACCGGGGCGAGCGACAGCCGGGTGCATGCCGTGGTCTCGGCCGTCGGCGGCGCGGGCGCCAGCGTGATCGCCTCGTCGCTTGCGCATGTGCTGGCCCAGCCGACCAAGAATTCCACGCCGCGAATCGACTTGTTCGACACGGATTTCTGCTCCGGGGCGCTTGGCTATTATCTCAACCTCGTCAACGACTACGACTTGAAACCGGTCATCGCCAATCCTTCCCGGGTCGATCTGGAATTCATCGATCTGGTCAGAAAGCGGCATTCGGGCGGCTTTTCGCTGCTGTCCTTCAAGCAGCCATCGGTGCTTCTGGCGCCGAAGGGCCGTGAACTCGTGCTGCGCATGCTCGACGTCGCCGCCTTCGAGAGCGATCACACGATCATCGACGTTCCCTATTATGACACGCCGTGGAAATACGAGGTGCTCACTTCGGTCAACAGCGTCTGCATCGTCACCGAAATGACCGTGCCTGCGCTTTCTCAAGCCAAGGATCTGTTTGCCAATCTGGTACGTCTGCGGGGCAGTGCGGACCAGATATTCATCGTCATCAACAAATACCGCGCCAAGCTTTTCGGCCTCGGCCTGCGCCGGCAACAGACGGAAAAGATATTCAAAGAGATCCCGACGCATGTCATTGCGGATGACTGGGACACTGTGAGCGAGGCGGTCAACCGCGGCGTGCTGCCATTTCAAGTGAATTCCCGGGCGCGCTTCTGCGGCGCGGTCGGCAAGCTTGGAGCGCTGGTGCGATGAAGGCGATCATAAGGTCCTGCGCAGCCGGTGCCGGCCTTGCCGTTTTGGCAATTCTGGCCGCTGTCGGAGATGCAGCGGCAAGCGGGCTTGTGCCACGCAGCCTCGGGCCGACGACAAGCGCCGTGGTGCCGATCGAAAAAAGCTACGCGGCCGGGACAATCGTCATCGTCAGCGGCAACCGTACGCTGGATCTCGTCATCTCCGAAGGGCGCGCGATCCGCTACAAAATCGGCGTCGGGCGAGACGGGTTTCGCTGGAGCGGTACCGTCAAGGTTGGACGCAAGGCAGAATGGCCCGACTGGCGCCCGCCTGCCGAGATGAAGGCACGCGCAGCCGGGCTTCCGGACCTGGTGCCTGCCGGGCCGCTCAATCCTTTGGGTGCTCGCGGGATCTATCTCTACAAGGGTGGGGCCGACACGCTCTACCGCATTCATGGAACGAACGAGCAGTCGACGGTCGGCGGTTTTGCGTCATCGGGCTGTTTTCGCATGAGCAATGCCGACGTCATCGATCTCTATGAGAGGGTGAAGGTCGGTTCCACGGTCATTGTAAAATAAGAGTTCAGGAGTGGGGCGCATGGCGAGCGGTATCATGGGGCGTTTCTACAGGCAGGAGCCGGAAAAGCGGGAACATCCGGAGACGGCCGAACTGTCTTTGCTTGGCGCGGTTCAGGCCATGCCTGCCCAACCGGCCTCCGACAGCGCCGCGGCGAGTGACGAAGAGGCTTCGCTCGGGCCGGACATGGTTTCCGAGCGGGTCAATCTCCACCGCTACCTGCTCGATCGCATCAATCTCGGGATCCTCGACACACTCGACAACGAGGAGATCGCCACCGAGATCCGGCCATTGGTCAAGGACTATATCCGGACCAACAATTTTCCGCTGAATGCCAAGGAAATCAATGATCTGATCCGCGATATCACCGACGAGATGCTGGGGCTCGGACCGATCGAGCCGCTGCTGGCCGACGACACGATCGCAGATATTCTCATCAACGGTTACAATAGCGTCTATGTCGAGCGGAGCGGCAAGCTCGAGAGCACCGCCGTGCGGTTCAAAGACGAGGATCATCTCCTTCGGGTGATTAACAAGATCGTCTCGGCGGTTGGCCGCCGTGTCGACGAGTCGACGCCGATGGTCGACGCTCGCCTCAAGGATGGCTCGCGCGTCAACGTCGCCATCAGGCCGATCTCGGTCGATGGACCGCTCGTTTCCATTCGCAAATTCACGCGCAAGCCGCTGACGATGGAGCGCCTCGTGCAATATGGCGCTATGGCCGATGCGATGCGCATCCTTCTCAGCGCCGCGGTCAAGGGCAAGGTGTCCATGGTCATTTCAGGCGGCACCGGTTCTGGCAAGACCACCTTGCTCAACGCTCTCTCGTCGCAGATTTCTCCAAGGGAGCGCCTGATCACCATCGAGGATGCAGCCGAACTTCAACTGCAGCAGCCGCATGTCGGGCGTTTGGAAACCCGACCGCCGACGCTCGACGGACGCAACGAGATCCGTCAACGCGAACTTTTGAAAAACGCCCTGCGCATGCGTCCCGATCGTATCATCGTCGGCGAAGTTCGCGGCGACGAAGCGTTCGACATGCTGCAGGCGATGAATACCGGTCACGAGGGATCGATGACGACCATTCACGCCAATACGCCGCGCGATGCCGTCGGTCGGCTTGAGCAGATGGTCGGCATGGCCGGGATGCCGATGTCGCAGATGAGCATTCGCTCGCAGATCTCCTCCGCCATCACCATGATCGTGCAGGTCCAGCGCCTGAGCGACGGTACCCGCAAAGTCGTCTCGATTTCCGAGATCACCGGCATGGAGGGCGAAGTTGTGCAGATGCAGGAGATTATGAAATTTAAGAAACTCGGCACCGATGAAGGCGGACGAATCCATGGAGAATTCCGCGCCACCGGCATTCGGCCGCGGTTCGTCGAGGAATTTGCCGAACTCGGGATCGAGATCCCCGTGACGATTTTTGATCCCGGTAAACCGCTGCAGACGGGACCTGTCCAATGATCCTGCTTCTCCTTTACGCGGCCGTTTTCACCGCCGCCCTTGTTGCTGTCGAAGCGGTCATGCGCGGCTACTTCAAGACATCCGAACGCCACCGCGCGGTGAACCATCGGCTGAGCTTGCTCGAGGTCAGCGATGATCATCGTAAGACCTATAGCGATATGCTCAAGGAGCGCGGGGCCGGTGGCAGGTGGCGGCAAACCCCAATGATTCAGCGGTTGCGGCTGTTTTACGCCCAGTCGGGAATCAAGTTCGATGCCAGACGATTTGCTCTCTACGCGATCGCGGGCGCTCTTTCGATATGGCTGGTCGTCCAGATCCTCCTGCCGAGCACTCTGTTTAGAGTCCCCGTCTTTCTGCTGATTTGCCTCCTCATCCCCGCGCTCGTCGTCTGGCGCGCCCGGGCGCGCCGCATGAGGAAATTCGAACTGAAGCTTCCTGAAGCGCTCGATGTCGCCAATCGCAGCCTGGCCGCCGGCCATCCGCTGCCGGCGGCGATTTCTTTGGTGGCGCGCG
>Ga0123341_1000007_pt1 | contig 147072 bp, 130 predicted proteins | sample Turbeapinknodule_FD_89959 | JGI IMG/M metagenome (GOLD analysis project Ga0123341, IMG submission 89959) | Root nodule microbial communities of legume samples collected from Mexico - Turtle bean Mexico pink nodule | ecosystem: Host-associated > Plants > Roots > Nodule | place: Mexico: Nepantla...
AAGGCCTACGAAACCTCGCAGCAGCGCGCCGCCGACCTGCCGCTCTGGCTCCACCGTTACAATTGGCATCGCCCGCACGGCAGCCTACAATCCAAACCGCCCGTCAGTAGACTCGGCCTGATCAAGGACAACCTGTTGAGGCTCCACAGCTAGAGCCTCCTGGCGGTCACTTTCCTGGTCGATCGAAGGTACGTGGCGCTCGAGAGCGTCGTGGATGGATCGAAGCAGCTGCACTCACTTATCCCTTGTTGTCGTTTAAGTCCTGAAGACCATGTTGTACCCGCCGGCGGAATGACGCTAGGTCAGCCGCGACGTCGCGCGGGCGGCAGTTTATGGAGGGCCGCCGCAGCCTCGACGCGGCGATCTGGATCGTCTTCTTTTCGATCTCGCCAGTGCTGCCAGCCGAACTGGTGAATAGCGCCGGCGACGAGGTCCTTCACCGCAGTTGAGGGTTCGGAATTTGCGACGCCGCGGAACTGCCGGATGAAACCGGATTGTATCTCCAGCGTCGCGAGGGGGTGTCCGTCGGTGTTGCGAACCGAGACGAGGAGAACGTCGGGATCGTCGAGATGCAGATCATAGCCACCGTGCCCTATGCAATGATGCATAATCGATCCCTCCCTACGGAGCGCCAGGCTGGAGCAGAGGCGGACGAGAGTGTGGCCCCCGCCAAGGTCCGACACAAAGTGCTCATCGTTCGGACCGAGAACTATATCATGTGCAGCCTGAGCATTTCGTTGACGAAGCCCCTTGGTCGCCTCTTGGGTAAGCTGTTTAAGGCTGCCGCATTTCATGAGCTTCTTCGGGCAACCATTGATGTCCTGGTTCGATACCCAGGATTCGCCGTCGCTGACCGCGTTCACGAGCCAATCGCACACGTGCCAAGCATCGATGGAGTACCAGGACATCCACAATCGCGCTCGACGCGACCATTTACGCTCGACCGTGCCGGCTCCGTATTCAGGCCATCCGTCGATGCGGTGCAGTTCGGGTTCGTCGTGGTCTCCGGGAGTGGCGACCCATTTCGAGTTTTTTGCATCCGATCGAAGCCATTCGTGCCAAAAGATGCGCCCAAGGCTGCACTCGACGAGGCCCCGTATAGGGATCATGACCCGATCGGCGAGATCGAGCTCTGCAAGGAGTGCGCGCTCTGCTGCGTGGTACTCTGGGTGTCGATGTCGTTTTGCCATGAGACGTCTCCCTGTGGGGGAAAACATTGCGGCAGAACTTGCAAGCAACAAACAGGCGGCTTGGGGGCCGCCTCGTTGATTCTGTAGAAAGTTTCAGGCTGCTTGTGAGACGAGCGATTTCACAACAGGAACGATCTCGCAGTAGTGATCTCTGTCATCGAAGCGCGGCGCTGCCATTCTGCAATATAGCGACACTCCGAACATCACATGCGAGCGTTTTCTGCCTTCGTAATTCCAGCTCGGTCGGCCGCAGCCCTGAGGTTCCTGTTTGCATCGCAATGGATGCGAAGCTTGTCCATCGTTTCGAAATCGCGACAGCCCGTAAGTCCGTCGTAAAAGTTTCGGATTAGAAAGAGGTCTAGGATAACGTTCTGGTGCAGTGCCTCATACGAGCGCTGAAATTCCGCTCGATCGTCGCCGAGGATCGCGTCGATTTCACTATGTCGACGATGCACGTGATCGAAGATTATTTCGGGCCGGTGTTCGGTTCCGAGAATTGATTTCAGTGTAGTCATTGATGTCTCCCTGGAGCATTTTATTGTCGCCCGTACCAATATGCTGTGACCTCCAGGAGCCTTGCGCAATGGTCTTCCGAAAAAAAGAGACGCCGCCGCAGTTTTAATGCGTCGGTTGATCCGGCCGATATGCCGGTGCCGTTTGGCGCTGACGAGCGGCTAGGCGATCGAGCGAGGAATTGATTGTGGCTTCGCGGGGACCTCGACGACAACGCCCTTGGTCAGTGACCGGTGCGGCCGGTCCAGAAATCTCCCATCACGTGGTAGGACTGCAAGAGATCGGACCCCTCGATCTTTCGCATCTCTGCAGTACGCACCCCGAGCGCTAACCATCACTACGAAATATGTTTTCGCGATTCCAGAAACGGGAGTAATGGGGAGAGAGCGCCTGGAGTTTCGTCGGTAACCCGAGGAGCGTAGGTTGAAGCCGCTTTGAGCAATCGGTCGATTTCGGAGCGCCTGGTGCGTAAATACACGGCACGTGTCGAGCGATCCAAGTCCTTGCCCCTAGAGACCAACAGGCCGATGGCCAGACGTTCCAAGCCTTCGATGCGCTCGATGTTCTTTGCTGAGCCGTACTTGAGGGCTTCGTTCCGAAAAACGGCAACGGCAGCCGCTATCGCCGTGTCGACTGCACAGGTCTCGACGCCTCCGGAACGCGCAAGCCCCTTACGATAGCGTTCTGTTGCCGACCGGCCGACTTCATTCGATAGATTTCTCTTTCGCGGCATGGATTTGCCTCCCTCACTACGCATCACTACGTCGAGAGTGCGGGACAGCAATGCAAGTCACGAAAGGGAAGTCGCGATCGATCAAAAATCGGCAATGGGACATCGGCGTCCCATTCTCAAATCATCTCGCCTTGCCCGCGCCGCGCACGAGCTTGGGCTTTAAGGCACCGGACTTGATACGGCTCATGATCGTGAGTGGCGCGCCGGGTTTGTGCGCGAAAACCAGGCCAAGGTAGTTCATCACCGAGTCCGCCCCTGGACGTCCGGAATAGAGGAGCATCAGGGCTGCGTCGGCGAGCGCATCGCGCGTAGTCTCGCTATCGAGCGGCAAGCAGCCGGCAGCTTCCTGCGCCTTGAGCTTCGCACGTCGCTCGGCCTGGAGCCGGGTCTTGTACGCCTTGAATTGGTCGGCCGTCATATCTTCAATACCGACTGCTGGCTTCCGATTCCGAAACGCCTTCGGTCGCTCGGCGACGACGTCCTCATCGAGAAGCTCGCGCAGCAGCCCGAGGTCGTCATCCACAGACGTCGCCACTTCTTCAATCTCGTTATTAATCACCGTTGCCGTCATCGCCCTATCCAGACACATGCTTCAACAAAGTCTGCTCATCGGCCGAGAACGGCGCAAGTCATTTCTACATGTAGAAATCGATTTTTATTTCTACATGTAGAATGCGACCTGAAAACTTCGCGGCGCATTAGGAGCCTCCGGCGCTCCGCCGGAGCGACGCACGAGATATCCCAAAAGTAGAAGGAGCCCATGGTCTCATGAAACCCCTTCATCAAAGAGAACCCAATATCTCTGGAAAGCTATCTACTGCTGCTACGCTCTCGGCTTGCCTGCGATCCAATGCTTGCTCGATGCTCCGCCGTCGGGCAGAATTTCGAAAACGAGCGAAGCGCCGCCCCATCTTTTTTGAAAGGCGAAGCCCCGGAAACCATTCGGATGAATCCGAACCCTCAGGTTTCAAGTTGCTATCGCAATAACGGCCCGTCACCCCGACCGAAATCGCCGACGCCCAATATGTGATGTCGCGACTCCGTCCTTGGTCATCTAATTTCATACCACGTCAACTGATTTTGATATCCCGTCGAAATAGACTGGAAATAAAGGCTGAGGGACAATAATAGAAAAAATTACTGTTGAGCGCTTGTGTCTCTAGTCGCCGAAAAACATACTTGTAATGTGTTCGGGAGACATGTGACGTGCATTTGCCTACTACATCAACTTCTGTCGAAGAAATCGAAAATCTGCCAAGGAGGTTCCCTGATCTCAGCGGGAAGCGCGGCGGACATCTTCGCGCTCACAAAGAAGACTGCACCGTAAAGGACTACCTCCGGAAGCGTGTGGGCAAAGACATCATCCGCGGCGATCGTAGATATGGCCTCAAATGCCGCAACCTCAGTCAAGAGGCCGTCTACAGCAATCAGATGACGTCACCACGTGTCGAAATTCCGCGCATCGTCGTGGACACCATGCGCATTGTTTCGAACAACCTGCGCGCTCACGACGTGGCAGCATTCTGGAGGCTCTTCGCGGAAGCTCGCAAGTCGGGGATCAATCGTGACGTCCACGGCATTTGGCTAAGTGACCTTGTTGCCTACCTCGGGCTGAACAGCATTCATCGCGCCAAGGCGGCGCTTGTCAGGCTCTCCCAGGCGTTTATGACGCTCCGCCTTAACCAGGAAGGCGCGCGTGGCCTGTGCAGCATGCGGATGATCGAGGTTATACATGACGAGGACCTGGCAGAGCTTCGCGGCCACGACTTGGTTTTCTTCCGGTTGCCTGAAGCGCTGAAGCTTGCCGTGCTTCACAGTAGGGATTACGCATGGGCTGAACTCAATGCCATGGCGCGTTTCACGTCTAAGTTCTCCTTTCCACTCTACCTAAAGCTCTGTCTCAAGGCCGGAAAAATTCGTAGAGAGATTCCACCGATGACAAGGGCGGAGTTCGCGAAGCTTGTTGGCATGCCCGCGAAGGTGCAGTCATCGGTGCTCGACAAGACTATGCAGCTCGTCTTGAACGAACTGTTGGCTATTGACGGCGTCCGTCGCCGATTTCCGATCGATATCGCGTTCGTCACCAAAGGCGACATGGAGAAACTGGTTATTGCCGTCGGCAGCTCTGCGAAGCGTGTCAGAGAGGCGAAGCCTGCCTGGATAGCTCCAGAGATGGCTGAGAAGATGATCAAAACCGTCTACGACATGAAGCCGCGGGATCGGAAGTTCTACCCATCGCTGACCCGCTTCCGTCAGGCCGCCACGCTGGTTGGGGCGCAGCCGTTTAAGGTGTTTAGCGTCTGGCAGACCGATCTTCATGCTGTGCGCTCGCACGCAGAACCTATAGTCGGCATGGCGAGCGTCGAGTTCGTGGAACTGATCGAGCGCTACGGTATCGAAGACATCTTTGATGTTTGGGTGGACAAGCGCAACGTCTTCGACTTCGGCGTTGTGCCGGATTTCGAACCCGTTGAACAAACGTCAGCTATCGTCGTACCTGACCGCGTCCTTAGACAGGAGAAGCCACTTGAGCGGACGTCGAGAGAGCTGCCGGAACAGTGGCAGCCGAAGCCCCTGACCTACGACGACGCGCCGCTGAAGCTCATTCACGTCATTCAACAGGCCGGCGACGACGACGTTGATGATGGGGAAATTCCTTTCTGACGTCGATCGTACTCAATTAACCAGTCACCCGGATGCCGCGTTGACATCCTGGAGACAACGCGGCATGGTTGCAGAAATTCGAAACGGGGACTGCCAAACGATGACCCTTATAGCCCGATAGTTTCACAAGGTCTCAAAAGGGACCTGCTATTCGTGGCGGTAAGGGGTCAACCCATGGCACGTCTCGTCCGCGCTGATTTCGAGCGCTCCATCGCTCGTCTCCACATCGCACGCATCATCTCCGATCTCGGGGCGACGCCCGCCGGCATTCACGTCTACGTCGTGCCGACGACGACGATGTGCGAACTGTGGCAGGACGCTGCTGCGATCCTTATCCATGAAGGCCGCAAGAATACCGGAGACGAGTGGGACATCTCAGACGTCGTTGACGGCGAGAGCGTGACCCCGTTTCACTTCATTGAAGCGGTCACATTGCGAGATGGCGGTCTTGAAGTCGGCCTCGACAAAGCCCGTTGCACGATCTTCTTCTCCAATCCTGATTCCGAGGGCCTCGATCACCGTTCAATCGATCTCGCCGACGGGACTGTGGCGATCGAACTCGACCCGCTCCTCGTCGTCGAAGCCGCGTCGCTCTGCGGTCGGACTATCGACGCGGATGATGCCGCAACTATGATCAAGTTGCCTTGGCGTCGTAGGCTTGTCGCGCTGCGCTCGCAGCGGGATATCTCCGAGACCTGCCGCCTGCACGCCGAAATCCAAGCTGCGGAAGATGTCGCCAAAGCTGCCACCATTGGATCGCCGACGACCGGCGACGGCCACCGTGTTCCTGACGCTACGCCGCTCGAAGACATGCACGGCTACGGAGACGCTAAACATTGGGGCCTCGAATTGTCTCGCGACATTGAGGATTGGCGCGATGGCAAGATCGGCTGGGAAGACGTCGACAACGGAGCGCTCATCTCCGGCCCGCCCGGATGCGGAAAGACGACGTTTGCGGCTTCGCTTGCCCGTACTCTTGGCGCACACTTTGTCTCCGGCAGCTACAGCTCCTGGCTCGGCACTGGCAATGGCCATCAGGGCGACCTGTTGATTGCTATGCAAGCTGCGTTCGCAGAGGCTCGCAAGCATGCTCCTTCCGTTCTCTTGATCGACGAAATCGATAACTTTCCTGCCCGGGGAAGTTTGGGAAGCTCGCGGCATGACGATTGGAACCGCGGCGTCGTGAATGGCTTGCTGGAGTGCCTGGACGGCGCGATCGCCCGAGAGGGGGTTATCGTCATCGGCGCGACAAACGACCCCTCCAACATCGACCCAGCTGTGCGCCGCCCTGGTCGCCTTGATCGGCACTTCGAAATCCCTCTGCCTGACGTCCAAGCACGAGTAGGAATTCTGCGTCAGCACGTGCGTGCCGATCTCGATGTCGAAATCCTGATGGAGCGAACTGAAGGAATGTCGGGCGCAGACCTTGAGCGCCTCGCGCGTGATGCCCGTCGCGCAGCGCGGCGTCAGCGGGTTGGCGTCAGCATCGAACATGTCCGGCAGCTGCTGCCCGTCCGACAGCCTCGGACGGCGGAAGAGCTGCGACTGATCGCTATCCACGAGCTTGGTCATGCTGTCGTAAACGAGGTCCTTGGCACTGATCGCCTCGTGGGTATTCGTGTCTACCTCGACCGCCATCAACACCCGAGCGCCGCTGGCATGGCCAGCTTCGAGCCTGTAGACGTCGCCCACCGAGACAAGGACTTTTATGCCTCGAAGTTGGCTCGACTCATCGGCGGTATCGCAGCCGAACAGCTGTTCTTCGGAAATCACTCTGATGGCGGCTCAGAAGACCTCCGTGCGGCATCGGATATCGCCACGCATATGCTTGCGGCAGTCGGAATGGGAGATCGCCTTGCGTCGACTGTCCGCGCCGGCGAGATCGATCTCACTGAGCTTCGGCGGTACGATCTCTCTCTGTATCGCCGTGTTGATGACCTGCTGCAAGATGCCCTGACGAGAGCGTTGGACGTTATCCGCGCCCATCGCTTCCTGATCGAGCGACTTGCCGACGAACTCGTTCGTACCGGCCATCTCGATGGCTCTGTCGTCCGAGACGCCGTGGCCCGTTATCGCGCCGACGCCCAACTGTTTCTCGCTGTCTGAGGTGCCTAATGACTTTCGTGAAAAAATTCTATGTCAGCGACACCCACCTCGGTCACGAGCGTATGCTCTCAATGCAGCCGCGCCCGTTTTCAACGATCGAGGAGCATGACGAGTACATCATCGAAAGTTGGAACTCCGTCGTCGGCGACCAAGATATCGTCTACCACATCGGCGATTTCGCTTTCGGTTTGAGCCGTGACGCCGACCGTATCCGGGGCATTTTCGGTCGGCTCAGGGGCCGCAAGCACCTGATCATTGGCAATCATGACACCGACAAAAAGGGAGCCCTACACCCGACTCTGGCGTCCCTGGACTGGGCGGCGCGGCCGGAACACGCGCTACGCGCCAAGGACAGCGGCCATGACCTCTGGCTGAGCCACTACGCTCCGCGCTCATGGCCGTCGCAGCATTACGGGGCGATCCACTTCTATGGGCATTCGCACGGCAAGCTACCGGGCGTCGGCCGATCCCGCGACGTCGGGGTGGATATGCCCGACGTTTTTTTCCAGCCGCGCCAATTTTCGGAGCTCACGGTGGGGATGGACTTGGAATAGCCGACATCGGTACCGAGAAAGACAACCTGACGCCGTGCCGCTCAAGCAGCTGTTCATGTACACTTGGTTATCTCGGCTACTCCGGTTGGATTTCCAGTGGAGGGCGCCTTCGAGGGACTTTGTGCCTCCATGTTGCGCAGCGCCATTCCCTAATTTTCCGACCCTACTTTACCACCTCTCTTTCCTTTGGATGGTAAAGTCGCATAGTAAACTTCAGTCCTTAAATTAATGATTTCATTCTATATTTTTCTCTTGATCTTGGATGGGTTCGCCCGCACCATTTATCCATAGACCGCAGATGGCAGAGAGTATGGACACGAATTTTGAAAAGACAGTTGAGGTGAACCGTAACCAGATAACCAAGGCAGAGATTGCGCGACTGGCGGATATTGCTAAGCGCGAACAGGTCATGGTCGAGATGGAGTTCGGGGGAAGGATAGTGCGTGTTTCGCCGGTTCCGGCAGGGGCGACTGGTGGAGCAATCTATGTGAAACGCGGTGGCGTGATGTTGTGAGGAATATGATGCCGAGAAAACTACCGTTACACGTCGTCAAAGAAACCAGTCGCCATGGGAAAGTTGTGTTCTATTTCCGCATTGGAAAGGGAGAGCGCACCCGATTGACAGGCGTACCTGGATCAAAGGAGTTCAAGAAGGCTTACCAGGCAGCTTTGAGCGGGCAGGCAATTCAACACGTAGAAGCACGAACGATCGCCCGCTCGCTACGATGGCTGGTCCAAGAATATATGGGCAGTTCGGCTTGGAGCGAACTCAGTATTGCGACCAGAAAGCAACGGGGTCTTTTTTACAAGCAGGTGACAGACGCCAGCGGGAACGTTGACTGTCGGGCGGTAACAAAAGCGGACATTCAGCGCGCAATCGAGCGCCGGAAAGCTACTCCGGCACTGGCGAATAACTTCAAGAAGGCGCTGTCGGCGTTGTTCAATTGGGGCGTTGACAATGATCACGTCGATTCCAACCCCACTGTCGGGGTAAAGAAGTTGAAACCTCAGAGCAGCGATGGTTTTCCAATTTGGACGATCGAAGATATCGAGAGCTTTTCGCGCCGTTGGCCGATTGGAACAAGAGAACGATTGGCATTGGAACTCATCGTCGCTTCTGGGTTGCGGCGATCGGATGCAGTGCGTGCTGGACGGCAACACATGACGGCAGATGTCTTGAAGCTCAAGACTGCGAAGACGAACACCGCTGTTTCAATCGAGTTTTCGCCCCGCATTATCAGTCTTATCGAGCAAACTCAAACTGGAGACCTAGCGTTCATCGTTAGCAAAAAGGGCACGCCCCTCACGAAAGAATCGTTTGGCAATTGGTTTCGGGACGCCTGCAGGGCAGCTGGTGTCCAAAAAAGCGCGCATGGACTTCGGAAATTCAGCGCAACGTTAGCCGCTGATGCCGGCGCAACGAGCCACCAGCTAATGGCTCAGTTTGGTTGGGTGACGGTCAAGCAGGCAGAAATCTACACAAAAGGTGCCGACCGCGCACATCTTGGGAAGGTATCTTCCCGCCTCGTTGAAGAACAGATCAAGCTCAAGATTGCCCCGCACCTAAATTCTGGTGCGGGAAATTCTGGTAAAAAATCAATAATTGCAGAGACTTAGGAAATTGATGGTGGGCCCGGAGGGACTCGAACCCCCAACCAAGCGGTTATGAGCCGCCGGCTCTAACCATTGAGCTACAGGCCCTCAGCGTCGGTGTCCGGCGCCTTGGTGCCGGAGGCCGGCACCGTGATGCCGGGGCAATGGTTCCCGCAGCATCGGTTCGCTCTAACGCAAATTGCAGGGAGCCACAAGCGCAGAGCGCAAGCATCTGTGGACGATGCATATTTCATGGATGCGGGCACTGGAACCTTGTGGCGCCGGCGACAATTACAGAGATTGGATTCGATGAAGAAGGCGATCGTAGATGGTGGGGTTGAACAGTGCCGTGGTGCTTATCGTCGAGGATGAGCCGCTGATCCGTTTCAGTGTCCTCGATGTGCTTGAAGATGTCGGCCATATAGCGCTGGAGGCGGCCAATGCCGACGAGGCGATGGTGGTGCTGAAGGGCCGGCAGGATGTCGATATCCTGTTCACCGATGTCAACATGGCCGGTTCGATGGACGGTATCCAGCTTGCCAAGCGGGTGAGGGCGATGCGGCCGAATATCCGCATCATCATCACCTCGGGCATGGTGCGGCTCGACCCGATGGCGCTGCCCGCCAATACCGCTTTCCTGCCGAAGCCCTACATGCACGACGCGCTAATCTCGACCATAGATTCCTTGATGTCATGAGGGCGATTCCTTGATGACATGATAGGGGCGCGCAGCCGCAAAACGGGGACTGGTTTTGCGGCTGCGCGCGAGGCGCCGGGAGACTTGCCTCCTCTTCAGGCGCACGGAGGGGGTCACGCCCTCAGCTGAAGTTGCTCTTCAGCGCCTCGTTCTCGTGATGGGCCTTCTTCTCGTAGATCGTGAACAGCGCCATCGAGAGAAGATAGGAGAGGAAGGGATCCCCAATTTGCGTGGCGATGTCGCGGGAGGCGAGCACGTGGCGCTCCAAGGCGCCGATATCTTTCTGCAATGCGGTTTCAACGATGCGGCTCATGCTGCCATCTCCAGGAATTGGGTTACGACCGAGCGGGCCGGAACATGTCTGATGAAAAGGGGTAGGGTCAGGCCGAGGGCTGTGCGCATCTTGCGCAGCACGCGGTCCGACACTTCGAAGGCGCCGCAGCAGACGGGGTACTTGCCGTAGCCGTCTGCGCGGCCGAGTTCTTCCACTTCGGCGCCTGCGCGTTTGTAGACGCGCTTGAGATAGGGCTCGTAGTTGGAAATCATCGTATGGATGCCGTGATCGAGCGCGCATTCGCAAAGCGCAAGCAGCATCATCGAAAAGGCGCGGGCGGCATCGATATTGGGGAAATCCTTGGCGATCGCCTCCTCATCGATGCACATGCGCGTGCCCTCCCAGATACCCGGCGCAATGAGATCGGCGGCATCGGGGAACGTCTCACGGAAGACGTCGTAGAGAAGGGTCGGGCCGGTCGTCGGCATCAGGCGCATGCCGCCGTAAAGACGGGTGCGGCTGTCGTTGCACCAGACCAGATAGGCGGGAGCCAGCGCGTCGTAGCTGTCGCGTTCGTAAGGGCCGATGACGGGAACGTCCCAGCCGAGCGTATCGGCGAACACCTTCTTGCGCAGGCGAAACATCTGGTCGAGTACGGCAGCGTATTTCTGATACTCATGTGCCTGAATGATAACGAACATTTTGCCCTCCAGCGTTTTCAAGTTCGTGGAGAGCAGAATGGTTCAGCCGGGCCGGATCGGAAATTCCCTCAGATGGGCCCCCCCAGATGAGGGGATTAGCCCGAAAGTATCAGGAGTGGTCACGACACGCGAAATCGAGGCGCGGCCGGGAAGGATCGCGATCCTTCTTTGGATCGACACATCTTGTTTTCGCAAAATCGATTGCGATTCTCAGGGATTGATGATGCGCAACTGCACCGCCCGTGAGGCGGCCGCCGAAATCGTGGCGCAGCCGAGCTTGAAGCGGGCGGTCTTCAGATAATCGCGCGTGGTGTGCTCGGATATGCCGAGGATGACCGAGATATCCTTGTAATCCTTGCCGAGTGCCGTCCAGTGCAGGCACTCGATCTCGCGCGGCGACAGCGCCGGCACCGGGTCGTTTTCGCCGTGCAGCTCGTAGACGGCCTTGCGATGGATCAGATGGGCGATCTCGATCCATTCGTTGCGGCAGCGGCGCACAAGCTCGGTCCATTCGTCGACCGGGATGCGGGCATTCACCGACAGCAGCGCGCGGCGCTGCGCCTTGTCGGCGACGGGAATGGAATAGCCGTTGCCGCCGATGCCATGCTTCTGGGCGTCGACCAGCATGGCATAGGCTTCCGGCGTCGGCTCGACCTCGCTCCAGTCGAAAGGCAGCTGACGCTCGAAGCCTTGCTTGACGATCGGATCGACCTTCACATAGCTGTTCAGCAGATAGCGGGAGACCCAGGCATCCGGATAGGTGGTGCGCACGAAGGGCGAATCGATCTTGCTGGCGATCGTCTGGGCAAGGTGGTAGGTGACGAAATCGAGCCCATACTCCGCCTGCAGAATGCGGATGGCCGCATCCACGTTGGCCGCGGCCTTGATCTGTTCGAAGGCGGGTTCGAACTTTTCGCTATAGGTATTCTCAATCATTTCCACTGCCCCAATTCCCTCAATCCTACCGTGAGGACTGTCTTAAATACAAGGCATCCCCACATATGCGGGGAATGACAACCCCGGCTCCGCCTGCTAGCGCCTTTCCACGAGGAGACCTCATATGGACAGCAAGAGACCCTTCGAGATTGCCGAATGCCAACAGGCCGCAAAGGGCCTGAAATCAAGCTGGCAGGACATGGCGGGCTCCGAAGCGCTGATCCGCGCCCTCGTTGCCGAACGCAACGGCGACACCCCCCTGGCGCTATTCTGGACCGAGGTCCACAGGGCGCTTAGCGTGGAAAACAAGGTTTTCTGACATGGCCGCCCCCGGCAGGGCGTTCAGGCTTTTCCCCGAGATTACAGCACAGGCCTAGCGCCGGGATTGGCCACGGCGAGATGAAATCCGTGTCCTGCGAGCGACCGCGTTTTCATTCCCATCCGTTTCCGATTTTGCGAAGAGAGTGTCGAGCGGCAATGTCGCGGGCGGACAGACGGAAAGCCGGTACTCCATGGATTTATGCCAATATGCTTGATGAATCGTTTCCAGCCGGAGCAGTGGCGGTCGGGGAATCGGTTGCGCTGTATCATTGCGGGCAGTTTCTCCCCACTGGGAAGAAGGGCGCAAGTGCACGGTCATCATTCCTGTAGCACAGGCTTAAGGGGAACGAGGCGCTTCCACGATTCTCCTCTCCCCAGCGGGCGAGATGCCGGCAGACAGATGAGGGTGAGCGGTGCAGCCGCGAATGCACGCAGGGATAGCGAATCCGCGGGGCGTAGCCTCGAAGGATCGGGCTGGCCATCCGCCATTGTCCTTCCAGGCCCCTTATGGTGTAGCCAAGAATGCGCGCTGATCGGTGTGCCGTTTAGCGGCCACCGGGTGCCATATGATGCCGAGCGCTGACAACGCGATTGGGATCAGCCAACCTTCGTCGATGGATTGACCCAATCCTGGCGGGGCAGTTCGGGCCGCGGCGGCTTTGGTCGGAACTTCACCAACACCTCGCGGCCGTCGACAGAGGCTTGCGTGCGTTCCAGTGCGTTGCGTTCGGCCACCGCCTGGCGCCAGTGATCGTCACCGCGTCCGTCGGGACGGCCCTGTTCTTCCCAGATGGCGTAGGCTCTCTTGCTGATCCATTCGTGACGTCGGTCGCTCATCTGTTAATTCCGTTCGATCAAGGTGTTATTCGGCAATTCTGTCCTGCGGAATTGGTGCGTCCTGCCGAACGGGCAGGCGGCGCTTGGCGGCCATCAGCAGGTCGAGTTCGATCGAGGAGGGCCCGAAACGGGTGAAAAGGCTTTCGGCCTGCTCGCCACCCAGGCCATATTTGGAAGCGAATTCATCAAGGCTATAGGGGCGGCCGCGCAGGATTCTGCTTCGGCGCTCCGGTTCACGGATTTGCGTCATCGGTGGTTACCCCAGACTGTTTTGCAAAGTGTGAGGACAAAACAAATTACAGCGGCAAAAGTTCCGTGAATTTTCAGGGTTTTTTCGCCTGATCGTGCCATTGCGGGGCGATCTGCAGGCGGCGGCATGGATTTTCAGGAAGGGTCGTCGTTGAGAAAATTTCGTCTAAAACGCGCAAGAAAATCAGTGCGTTATGGAATTGGCTTCCGGAATGGCGCATAATTGGGCTTTACCCCAGCGCGTTAGTCTATAGAATCAATAGTGTTATTCGGTTCGCAGGGGCAGCAAAACCTTCCATTCCCCGCGTTGGCGCGACCGATACCGGAGGACTTTGGCCTCAACCCATCAAGAGGAGACAGACATGATGAATGCCCTGCCGCCACTTCATGACGGCCACGCGCCGTTTACCCTCCAGCAGCTGTTTCGTGAAGCGCTCTACGCCTTCGAGGAATGGGACAGCGAATTGACCGAACCGATCGTAACCTACGAAGGACGAGTCATCCCCATCGGTTTCGTTTTCGAGGCTATGCGCGAATGCACCGACATCGTGCCGATGAACATCGTCGGCGCCGTCACCGAGCGGCTGACCAAGCCGTGGGAGGGCGAAGGCCCACTCGACCAGATGACTTTCTCGACGGCGGCGCGCGTCATGCGCGTGCTGGTGCGCAAGCGCCTCCTTGCCAATGGCACGGTCGATCTCGTCGCCGTTTCGGCCCACGCGGCCGAAGATCAGAGCCGCGACTGACAGGATGAGGATCGCGGCCAGGGCTGCGATCCTTTTCCGCTCCTTGGCGGAACCTCGCCCATTGCCAGCCGTTTACCGGCATGCCCGCCGCCAGTGCGGGTGAGGAATGAGCACCATGCTGAAATCTATCGTTCATGAAATCATCGGCACGCCTCGGCGTGAGCCGGAACTTCCGCAGTCGCTCGAGCAGTTTCGCGACAGGAAGCGGGTGCTGATCATCTTTGCCGACGCCCAGGACGACCGGGCCGTCATCCAGCAGAATGGCTGCGCAACGCGCATATGCGTCTCATCGAGGAAGACGTCGAGGTCTTCATCATCGCCGGCGGCGGCGCTTTCTCGCTGCTTGACGACGGCTCCGAACTCGATGCCGACGATGTCAGGGAGCGGCTGCAGGGGCCGCCGTCCGGCGAGTTCGGGCTGATCCTGATCGGGCGCGACGGGACGGTCAAACTGCGCTCCAGCGAGCCAAGGACCGCGGAGGATATCTTTGCGGCCTTCGAGATGCTGCCGAAGCAGACGCCTTGGTAGGGATTGGGCCTGCGCGTAACGCGACGGGGCGTGGCGAAGCTGTGTGTCCGGCGTCTCCGCATGCCGATTGTCTGGAGTAACTCCAGGAAAAGTGCGAAGCGGTTTTCCCAGGCAAAGCGCGAAGCGCTTTTGCCGGGAATTGTGCAAATACAAAAGGTTAGAGCGATTCTGCGCTTCTACGAAAACCTGAACCGCTCTAAAGGGTATTGCTAAAGCTCGAAGGCTTCCTTGAGGCCGAGACTCTTGCGTTCGCGCAGGTCGAGATCGGCCTCGATATGGGCGATGTGATGCAGCATCAGCCGGCAGGCGCGGTCCAGTTCGTCGCCTTCGATCGCCGCAATGATGTCGCCATGTTCGGAATGGCCGCAGCTCGATACGGTCGACTGGCCATAAAGCGCGATCACCAGCGATGAGCGGGCAACGAGCTCTTCCATGAAGCGCTGCATGATCGCGTTGCCGGAGATTTCCGCCAGCCGCAGATGGAAATCGCCGGATGCCTTGATCTCGGCGCGGCGTGCCGTCTGGCCACGCTCGCTCATCAGGCGGCCTTCCTCCAGCAGAAGCTGTTTCAGCTGGCTGATGTCATCGGGGGTGATCCGCGCCGCCGCTTCGCGCAATATGCCAGGCTCGACTAGGCGGCGGGCGGCAAAGATCTGGCGAGCCTCATCGGGCGAGGGATAGGCGACGAAGGCGCCGCGGTTCTTCGCGACGCTGACGAGGCCTTCATAGGATAGTGCTTGTAGCGCCGCGCGGGCAAGCGTGCGGCTGACATTAAAGAGATTGCCGACATCGTTTTCCGATAGCTTTGTGCCGGGCGAAAGTCTGCGCTCGACGATTGCTACGCGAATGGAATCGCGGATCAGTTGTGTGCTGGTTTCAGCGGAGTCTTCGGCCTGCGTGGCCTTGGCAGCGGATTTCATGAAAATCGATTTCCTGATGATCGGCAAACCATATCCGGCTTCCTCGCAAAAGTTAAACGGAATTTGTGCTCGAAGCTTGGGACGTATTGTATACGATCATCTGCATAAATTGCAGACGATAGCCTAAATCCTGTGCAGACGCCTTTCTGCTCATAAATTACCTTTCCCGGATGTGTGGCAGATAAAGCCGCTGATTATCAACACGTTGAGAAGTTGTCAGCGAATTGGCACGGCATGTGCATCGCCTTTTCCCAAACAGGGGAAGGCATGATGTCGAAAGCGGCAGAGATCGATATAGTATCCGTTTCGAAGGTTTATGGGGCGACGACCGCGGTCGATGCGATCAGCCTGAAGATTCCGGCCGGCTCCTATTGCTGCTTCCTCGGCCCGTCCGGCTGCGGCAAGACCTCGACGCTGCGCATGATTGCCGGCCATGAGAGCATTTCGTCGGGCGATATCCGGCTCGGCAGAATAGTCGTCACCGATTTTCCGCCGGCCAAGCGCGGCACGGCGATGATGTTCCAGTCCTACGCGCTGTTCCCGCATCTCGACCTTATCGACAATGTCGCCTTCAGCCTGAAGATGAAGGGCGTCGACAAGGCGGAGCGGCGAACCAAGGCGCTCGAAATGCTGAGGCTGATGCAGATGGAGCCCTATGCCAACAGGCGCCCGGCCCAGCTTTCCGGCGGCCAGCAGCAGCGCGTGGCGCTGGCGCGCGCGCTCATCACCGATCCGGAGGCGCTGTTGCTCGACGAACCACTGTCGGCGCTCGATCCATTCCTGAAGATCCGCATGCGCGCCGAACTCAAGAAACTGCAGAAGTCGCTCGGCATCACTTTCGTGCATGTCACCCACAGCCAGGAAGAGGCGATGGCGCTCGCCGATATCATGGTGATCATGAATGACGGCCGGATCGAGCAGGCGGCCGCCCCGCGCGAGGTCTTCGAGAAGCCGGCAACCGCCTTCGTCGCGCGTTTTATGGGCGATCACAACGTGCTTTCCGGCCAGGTAACATCGAGCGAGAACGGCGTGCTCGTCATGACCGTGCCGGAGGGGCAGAGCTTTTCCGTACGGGGCGAGCGCAGGGAGGTCGGCGAGGCTATCGATATCGGCATCCGCACCGATCGCGTGCTGCTGAAGGTGGCAACCGAATGGACGCTCGGCTTCAACGGCATCGTCTCCAATATCGAATATCGCGGCTCTTCGGTGAAGATCACCGTTCTCGGCGCCGGCAGCGACGACTTCACCGTCATATCAGACGACGGCGATTATTTCGACCGGCCGGTCTCGGTCGGCGATACCGTCGCGCTCAGCTGGGCGCTCGACGATGCCGTGCTGCTCGGCCGACCTTCTGCATAAGCCATCACCATCAATAACCATGTACCTTCCATATCAAGAAAAGGGGAACTGACATGACGACTGAAATGACATCGACCAAGGCGGAGAAGGGTCTTTCCCGCCGCACGCTTCTGAAGACGGGTGCCGCTGCCGTCGGCGCCATTGCCGGCTCCGGCGCCATCACCGGTTTTCCCACCATCTGGGCGAAGACCAACATCACGCTTCGCCAGTTCGGCACCGGCGTTTCCAACATCAATGCCATCGCCGAGAAGTGCAAAGCCGATCTCGGCATCACGCTGGAGATGACGGCGACCGATTCCGACGCCGCTGCCCAGCGCGCCGTCACCCAGCCCGACAGCTACGACATTGCCGACATCGAATACTGGATCGCCAAGAAGGTGTTTCCAACCGGCGTTCTGCAGCCGATGGACGTCAAGAAGCTCAAATATTACGACAAGATCGTGCCGCTGTTCATCAACGGCAAGCTGAAGGCAGACAGTGTGATTGCCCAGGGGACGGCGCCGCACACGGTCGGCTTCGTCGAGGCGCAGGGTTCCAAGAAGTTCGCCAAGGAGCCGACGCAGTGGATGACGATGGTTCCCACCATCTACAATGCCGATACGCTCGGCATCCGCCCCGATCTCACCGGCCGTCCGATCACCAGCTGGGCCGATATTCTCGATCCGGCCTTCAAGGGCAAGACGGCGATCCTCAACATTCCGTCTATCGGCATCATGGATGCGGCGATGATCATGGAAGCCGCCGGCAAGATCAAATATGCCGACAAGGGCAACATGACGAAGGAAGAGATCGACAAGACGATCGAGTTCCTAATCAAGACCAAGGGCGACGGCCAGTTCCGCGCCTTCTGGAAGTCGTTCGATGAGAGCGTCAACCTGATGGCCTCGGGCGAAGTCGTCATCCAGTCGATGTGGTCGCCGGCTGTGGCCGCCGTCCGCTCCAAGGGCATCGCCTGCACCTTCCAGCCGCTGAAGGAAGGTTATCGCGCCTGGGGCGGCGGTCTGGGCCTCGCCTCGCATCTCAAGGGCGCCGAGCTCGATGCGGCTTATGAATATATCAACTGGTACACATCAGGCTGGGTCGGCGGCTACCTCAACCGCCAGGGCTACTATTCCGCCTGCATGGACACCGCCAAGGAATTCATGTCGGCCGACGAATGGGGCTACTGGATCGAAGGCAAGGCAGCGACCGGCGACATCCTGTCTCCTGAAGGCAAGGTCATGGAGAAGGCCGGTGCGGTTCGCGACGGCGGCTCCTTCGAAGCCCGGATGGGTGCCGTCGCCTGCTGGAACTCGGTCATGGACGAAGACCGCTACATGGTCCGCCGCTGGAACGAGTTCATCGCGGCTTAAAGCCAAGTCGGCGTTTGCCGTTTTCCCCTCCCCAACCCTCCCCACAAGGCGGAGGGGGTCAGGTGAGGCAGTGCGGCACAAAGCTCCCTCCCCCTTGTGGGGAGGGTTGGGGAGGGGTCTTTTGTGAGCCCTCCTTTCATCACTTCGACAAATGAAAGGGCAAGGGATGGCGACCATCGCTTCAGAGCAGACGGATCCGGCTTCGCAGCCGACGCGCAGCCGCGCCCTGCGCCTTTCCCCCTCGGCGATCTCCTATCTCCAGGCGACGCCGCTGTTCGTCATTCTCGGCTTCTTCTTCCTGCTGCCGATTGCGATGATCGGCATTGTCAGCTTCTGGGATTACGATTTCGCCGGTCTCTATCCCGATTTTCTCACCATGAACTACACCGATACGCTCGGTTCATGGGTGACGTGGAAGACCTATCTCAACACGCTGAAGTTCACCGCCATCGTCTGGTTATTGACGCTCGTCATCGGTTTCTGGGTCGCCTATTTCCTGGCCTTCCACATCCGCAAGACCTCGACGCAGATGATCCTCTTTCTCGTCTGCACCGTGCCGTTCATGACATCGAACATCATCCGCATGATCTCGTGGATCCCGGTGCTCGGGCGCAATGGTCTCGTCAATTCGTCGCTAATCAAGATGGGTATCATCCCGCAGCCGATCGAATGGCTGCTCTATTCGGATTTCGCCGTCGTACTCGCCATGGTGCATCTCTACACGCTGTTCATGGTGACGCCGATCTTCAACACGCTGATGCGCATCGACCGGTCGCTGTTCGAGGCGGCGCGCGACGCAGGCGCGTCGGGCTGGCAGGTGCTTTGGAACGTCGTCATTCCGCTGGCCAAGCCCGGCATGGCGATCGGCACGATCTTCGTCGTCACCCTAGTCATGGCCGATTTTTCGACGGTGCAGGTGATGTCCGGCGGCCAGAGCGCCTCGGTGGCGCTGATGATGAAGAACCAGATGTCGTTGCTGCAATATCCGGCGGCTGCCGCCAATGCCGTGGTGCTGCTCGCTGTCGTGTTGCTAATGGTCGCGGCGATCCTGCGCGTCGTCGATATCCGCAAGGAGCTTTGAGATGAGCCACGAGAAACGCGGCCTGGAATTCTATCTGCTGGCGATTTTCTTCGCGGTCTTCGTGCTGTTCCTCTACGGCCCGCTTTCGGCGATCCTGATCCTTTCCTTCCAGGGGCCGGACGGCGGCCTGACCTTCCCGATGAACGGCGTTTCCACGCACTGGTTCTTCAACCTGTTCGAGAAGCAGGCGGTCGGCGATTTCGGCGCCTCGTTCCGCCGCTCCTTCACCCTCGGGCTGATGGTAATGGCGGTGACCGTCGTTGTCTCGCTGCTTGCCGGCCTTGCCTTCCGCCGCCGTTTCCGCGGTTCGACGGCGCTGTTCTACGCTACCGTTGCCAGCCTCGTCGTGCCGTCGATCATCATTTCGCTCGGCATCGGTGTCGTCTTTCAGGAGGGAGGGTTGAAGCCCGCCTGGTATTCCTCGGCCTTCGGCGCGCATCTGACCTGGACGCTGCCGTTCGGCGTATTGATCATGTTTGCCGTCTTCAACCGTTTCTCGCCTGCTTATGAAGAGGCGGCGCGCGACCTTGGCGCTACCTCCTGGCAGACGTTCCGCCACGTCGTTCTGCCGATGATCGCGCCGAGCCTGATCGGCGTCGGCCTGTTCGGCTTCACGCTCTCCTATGACGAATTCGCCCGCACCTTGATGACCTCGGGCAGCTACAATACCTTGCCGCTGGAAATCTACGGCATGACGACCAACGTCACGACGCCGGTGCTCTATGCGCTCGGCACGGTGACGACGCTGTTTTCCTTCACCATCATTCTCATCGCGCTCGGCATCATGACCATGCTCAGCCGGCGGCAGGCAAAGATTAGCTGACATGCGCATTCTCATCATCAATCCGAATACCACCGCCTCCATGACCGAGAAGGCCGCGGCCGCCGCCCGCGCGGTGGCGGCATCCGGCACGGAGATCATTGCCGCGACATCCAGCATGGGGCCCGTTTCGATCGAGGGCCATTATGACGGGGCGCTGGCCATCCCCGGACTGCTGCACGAACTGAAGGAGCGGCAGGCGGGCTACGACGCGGCGGTCATCGCCTGCTTCGACGACACCGGGCTCGAAGCGGCGCGGAGTTTCGCCGATGTGCCGATTCTCGGTCTTTGCGAATCCGCCGTCGTGACCGCCGGCTTCCTGGCGCAGCGCTTCACCGTGGTGACGACGCTGGAGCGGTCGCGGGTGCTGATCGACAATCTTGTGCGCCGCTACGGCATGGGCGACCGGGCCAAAGTGCGCGCCTCCGATATTCCGGTGCTGGAGCTGGAGAACGCTGCCTCGGATGCGATCGGCAAGCTGAGAGCCGAGATCGAGCGGGCGCTTGCCGACGGCGCCGAGGCGATCGTGCTCGGCTGCGCCGGCATGACGGATCTGGCGAGGCAATTGCAGGCGATCTATGGCGTGCCCGTCGTCGACGGTGTGGCCGCCGCCGTCAAGCAGGCCGAGGCGCTGGTCTCGCTCGGGCTTTCCACCAGCAAGCGCGGCTCCTATGCCTCGCCGCTGCCGAAACCTTTTGTGGGCGCGTTAAGCGCCTTCTCGCCGGCGCTGAAAATCGGCTGAGCCTCATGGCGGTTTCCTTCGATTTCAAAAAGCTCGGCGAGCGCGAACGCTATAAGCTTATGATCGGCACGATCATCCCGCGGCCGATCGCGCTGGTGACGACGGTCGACGAGCATGGCCGGATCAACGCGGCGCCCTTCAGCTTCTTCAATTGCCTGTCGGCCGATCCGCCGATCCTGGCGATCGGCGTCGAAAACAATGCCGACATGTCGTTCAAGGATACCGGTCACAATATCCGTATGACCGAGGTCTTCACCGTCAACATCGTCTCCTTCGCCATCGCCGAGGCAATGCATGTCTGCGGCAGCAAGTATCCGCGCGGCGTCGACGAGCTGAAGGAAGCTGGATTGACGGCGGTGCCGGGCGAGAAAGTCGCTTCGCCCTTCATCGCCGAGGCACCGGCTGCCTTCGAATGCCGGCGGCATGTGACGCTGGAGCTTGGCCGCTCGCGGCAGATTATCCTGGGTGAGATCGTCTATGCCCATTACCGCGACGGCGTCGTCGATCCGGAGCGGCTGCATGTCGATCCGGCTGCGGTCGATGCCATTGCGCGGCTCGGCGGCGATACCTGCGCCACCATCCGCGATCGTTTCGAGATGCTGACGCCGAAGCTCTGAGTCATGGGGTAGCCCCAAGTTTTTGCTTTACTTTTTTGCTCCCGGCAAGAATGGTCCAGCGGATCATCACGGCAGAGGAGTGCTTAGCCATGACAATCGAACAGGATCTCAGCCGGATCGCCGAGCAGGAGAAGGCGCTGAGCTTCGACGCCTTCGATCTGACGACGGCATGGCAGCTCGGTAAGCTCCTGCAGGAACTCGCCACCGAGCGCGGCCTCGGCATCGCGATCGATGTGACCCTGCATGCGATGCCGGTCTTCTATGCCGCCTTGCCGGGCGTGACGCCCGATAACGTCAATTGGGTCCGGCGCAAGCGTAACATGGTGCTGCGCTATTTCCGCAGCAGCTATGCCTCCGGCCTGAAGCTCGCGAAAGACGGCAAGACGGTCGAGGATAACGGGCTCGATGGCGCCGACTATGCGCCGCATGGCGGCAGTTTTCCGATCAACGTCAAGGGCACCGGCTGCATCGGCGCGGTCACCGTCTCCGGCCTGCCGCAGCGCGACGACCACAATCTCGCGGTCGAGGCGCTGGCGCTGATGCTTGCCAAGGATCTGGATACGCTGCGGCTCGCCGCGCCGCTCTGAGCGGGCCGTTGCTGCGCCGGCGGGCGTCGAACCACTGACCTCAGAGCTTGCCGCCGGCCTCGGCGATGCCCTTCGTCAGGCTGCCGGTTGCGGGGAAGAGTGGGATGAGGCAGGCCTGCAAAGCATGGTAAATGTCGCCCTTGCCGGGGAAGAGCGAATGCGAGGGAACGAGATCCTCCGTCAGTTCCTCGTGCCAGCCGCCGTTCTTGTGGTCGATGAAGGCGCGTTCGATCACGTTCCAGATCTTGCGGTAGCTCTCCTCGTGGAAATCGCTCGGCAGGTGTTCGTTGAGGAAATGGGCGGCAGCCGCACCTTCGCAAGCCGGCCACCAGAGCTTGTTGCGCTTGGCGGGCTTGTCGTCCCAGTCGAGCGTATAGAAAAAGCCGCCCTTGTCATTGTCCCAGCCGAGCGCCATGGATTGCGCAAAGAGCGCCTTCGCCGCGTCCGGCATCCATTCGATGCGTTTGCCGCCGAGCGCCCAGAGCTGCAGGATCAGGCGGGCCCATTCCAGCCAGTGGCCGGGCGTCGTGCCGGCCGGGCGGAACATTTCGTTCGGATGATAGTAGGTCTTGTCGAGCTTCCATTCGGCGTCGAAATGCTCGGCGACGCGCCAGTCGACGGAACCGGCCAGCCGGCGGATGACGAGATCGGCGATGCTTTCGGCTTTGGTCAGGTACTCCCGGTCGCCGGTGGCCTCAAAAGCGGCCATCAGCGCTTCGGTCAGATGCATGTTGGAGTTCTGGCCGCGATAGGCGCCGCCGTCGAGCGGCTGCCAGTCGGCTGTGAATTCCTCGGCGATGGCGCCGTGCCGCGCTTCCCAGAACCTGGTGTTCAGGATCTCGGTGATATCGTCGAGCATGCCGTCGGCGAGTGGGTGGCCGATCGTCTTGGCGGATGAGGCGGCGAGCAGCACAAAGGCGTGGCCATAACCCTGTTTGTTGGTGTCGACAGGACCGTCATTGTTAAGCGACCAGAAATAGCCGCCGTTTTTCCGGTCGCGATGGTGGTTCCAAAGGTAGTCCATGCCATGGTCGACGAGATCGCTAGCACCCGGACAGCCGAGCAGCGTGCCGATCGAGAAACAATGCACGGCGCGCGCCGCGATATGGATGCTGCGAACCTGGCCCTCGGCATCGAGAGGTTGGCCGACATTGTCGAGGTCGTAGAAGCCGCCCTTGGGATTGCGAGAATTATGTTGGAAGAAATCGAAGAGGCCGTTTGCCTGGGCAAGCAGCCAGCCGCGATGATAGGCACGGCTTGTCCAGTTTCCAAGCACGGGGCTGCCGGTTGCGGGTGCCATGATGTTCCTCCGATTTCGTGCACAGGCGTCGCAAACGCCTATATAGAGGTCGGGCGAGTCTGTCATCGCTGAAGACTTGCGAAGCACGAAATCGATAGGCATATATTGACATAAAGATATCTTTATGTGATCTGGAAGACTGGTCTTACGACGTCAAGGAGCCTTCCCGTGTTTGATACCCTCTTTGGTCCGGAAACGGGCAAACGTGACGGCAATGAAGTTTTCGCAGCTTTGAGAAAGGCCGCGAGCGAGCGCATCCTTGTCCTCGACGGCGCCATGGGCACGCAGATCCAGGGGCTCGGTTATGACGAAGACCAGTTCCGCGGAACCCGTTTCATCGGCTGCGCCTGTCACCAGAAGGGCAATAACGACCTTCTGATCCTGACCCAGCCGGATGCGATCGAAGAGATCCATTACCGCTACGCCAAGGCCGGCGCCGATATCTTGGAGACCAACACCTTCTCCTCGACGCGCATCGCGCAGGCCGATTACGAGATGGAAGGCGCGGTCTACGACCTCAACAAGGAAGGTGCCGAGATTGTGCGCCGGGCCGCCCAGCGCGCCGAGCGCGAGGATGGCCGCCGCCGTTTCGTCGCCGGCGCCATCGGGCCGACCAACCGCACCGCCTCGATCTCGCCCGACGTCAACAATCCCGGCTTCCGCGCCGTCACTTTCGACGATCTGCGTTCCGCCTATGGCGAGCAGATCGACGGGCTGATCGACGGCGGCGCCGACATCATCCTGATCGAAACGATCTTCGACACGCTGAACGCCAAGGCGGCGATCTTTGCCTGCGAGGAACGTTTCGAGGCCAAGGGGATCCGCCTGCCGGTGATGATCTCCGGCACGATCACCGACCTTTCCGGCCGCACGCTGTCAGGCCAGACGCCGTCGGCCTTCTGGAACTCGGTACGCCACGCCAATCCCTTCACGATCGGCCTCAACTGCGCGCTCGGCGCCAATGCGATGCGCCCGCATCTGCAGGAGCTTTCCGGTGTCGCAGATACCTTCATCTGCGCCTATCCGAATGCCGGCCTGCCGAACGAGTTTGGCCAGTACGACGAAACGCCGGAACTGATGGCTGCGCAGATCGACAGCTTCGCCCGCGAAGGCCTCGTCAATATCGTCGGCGGCTGCTGCGGCTCGACGCCTGAGCATATCAAGGCGATCGCCGAGACCGTCGCCAAGTACAAGCCGCGTCCGATCCCCGAGCATCGCCCCTTCATGTCGCTGTCGGGTCTCGAACCTTTCGAGCTGACCAAGGACATCCCCTTCGTCAATGTCGGCGAGCGCACCAACGTCACCGGCTCGGCGAAGTTCCGCAAGCTGATCACCAATGCCGATTACACGGCGGCACTCGATGTGGCGCGCGACCAGGTCGAGAACGGCGCCCAGGTGATCGACATCAACATGGACGAGGGCCTGATCGATTCCGAAAAGGCGATGGTCGAGTTCCTCAACCTGATCGCCGCCGAGCCCGATATCGCCCGCGTGCCTGTCATGATCGATAGTTCGAAATTCTCGATCATCGAATCTGGCCTGAAGCGCGTCCAAGGCAAGCCGATCGTCAACTCGATCTCGCTGAAGGAAGGCGAGGAAAATTTCCTCGCCCAGGCGCGGCTCCTGCACAATTATGGTGCTGCCGTCGTCGTCATGGCCTTCGACGAGACGGGACAGGCAGACAGCTATGAGCGCAAGGTGGAAATCTGCACGCGCGCCTATAAGTTGCTGACCGAGAAGATCGGTTTCCCGCCAGAGGACATCATCTTCGACCCGAACATCTTCGCGGTCGCGACCGGCATCGAAGAGCACAATAATTACGGCGTCGACTTTATCGAGGCGACGCGGACGATCCGGGAGCGCATGCCGCTCGTCCATATCTCCGGCGGCGTCTCCAACCTGTCCTTCTCGTTCCGCGGTAACGAGCCGGTGCGCGAGGCGATGCATGCCGTATTCCTCTACCACGCCATCCAGGCGGGCATGGACATGGGCATCGTCAATGCCGGCCAACTCGCCGTCTACGACAATATCGATCCCGAACTGCGCGAGGCCTGCGAGGATGTGGTGCTGAACCGCCGTCCCGACGGCACCGAGCGGCTGCTTGAAGTGGCCGAACGGTTCCGTGGCGCCGGTGCCAGGGAAGGCCGCGTCCAGGATCTGTCGTGGCGCGAATGGAGCGTCGAGAAGCGTCTTGAACATGCGCTGGTCAACGGCATCACCGAATATATCGAGGCTGACACCGAGGAAGCGCGCCAGCAGGCCGCCCGGCCTTTGCATGTCATTGAAGGCCCGTTGATGGCCGGCATGAATGTCATCGGCGACCTGTTCGGCTCGGGCAAGATGTTCCTGCCGCAGGTGGTCAAGTCGGCGCGTGTCATGAAGCAGGCGGTCGCCGTGTTGCTGCCCTACATGGAAGAGGAAAAGCGCCTGAACGGCGGCGAAGAACGTCGCTCGGCCGGCAAGATCCTGATGGCGACGGTCAAGGGCGATGTGCACGATATCGGCAAGAACATCGTCGGCGTCGTGCTTGCCTGCAACAATTACGAGATCGTCGACCTCGGCGTCATGGTGCCGGCGACGAAGATCCTCGAAACGGCGATTGCCGAAAAGGTCGATATCATCGGCCTCTCCGGCCTGATCACGCCGTCGCTCGACGAGATGGTGCATGTCGCGGCCGAGATGGAACGTCAGGGCTTCGAAATTCCGCTGCTGATCGGCGGGGCGACGACCAGCCGCGTGCATACGGCCGTGAAAATCCACCCCGGCTACAATAAGGGGCAGGCGGTCTACGTCACCGATGCCAGCCGCGCCGTCGGCGTCGTCTCGGCACTGCTGTCGCCGGAAACGCGCCAGGGCTATGTCGACGATACAAGGGCCGAATATGCCAAGGTGGCGGCCGCCCATGCGCGCAGCGAGGCCGAGAAGGTCCGCCTGCCGTTGCCACGGGCCCGGGACAATGCGCATAAGGTCGATTGGTCCGCCTACCAGCCGACCAAGCCTGAGTTCTTCGGCACGAAAGTGTTCGAGGATTACGATCTGGCCGAGCTTGCCCGATATATTGACTGGACGCCGTTCTTCCAGACCTGGGAACTGCGCGGCCGCTACCCCGCCATTCTCGAAGACGAGAAGCAGGGCGAGGCTGCGCGTGCGCTCTGGGCCGATGCGCAGGCGATGCTCAAGAAGATCATCGACGAAAAGTGGTTCCGCCCGCGCGCCGTCATCGGCTTCTGGCCGGCCGGCGCCGTCGGCGACGATATCCGCCTGTTTACCGACGAGAGCCGCAGCCAGGAGCTTGCCACTTTCTACACGCTGCGCCAGCAGCTTTCGAAGCGGGATGGTCGGCCAAACGTGGCGCTCTCCGATTTCGTCGCGCCTGTCACAAGCGGCGTGCAGGATTATGTCGGCGGCTTCGTGGTGACGGCTGGCATCGAGGAAATCGCCATCGCCGAACGCTTCGAGCGGTCGAACGACGACTATTCCTCGATCCTGGTCAAGGCGCTGGCCGACCGTTTCGCCGAAGCCTTTGCCGAGCGCATGCATGAGCAGGTGCGCCGGGAATATTGGGGTTATGCCAAGGACGAGACACTCAGCAATGAGGATCTCATCACTGAAGCCTATGCCGGTATCCGCCCGGCGCCCGGTTATCCCGCCCAGCCAGACCACACCGAAAAGGTGACGCTCTTCAAACTGCTCGACGCGGAAAAGACGGCCGGCGTGAAGCTGACCGAGAGCTATGCGATGTGGCCAGGCTCCTCGGTCTCCGGCCTCTATATCGGCCATCCCGACTCCTATTATTTCGGCGTTGCCAAGGTGGAGCGCGATCAGGTCGAAGACTACGCCAAGCGCAAGGGCATGGAGGTTTCCGAAGTCGAGCGCTGGCTCGGGCCGGTGCTGAATTATGTGCCGCGCAAGACGGATGAGGAGATCGACGACGCGGCGTAACGACCGCTTGCCGCGTCTTAATGCAATGAATCAAGAGACGATGAAGCCGGAAAGTGATTCCGGCTTCATGCTTTTGATGTGGCTTGATAACTTCCCGTGGTCAGACTGTTTGAATTCGATAGCGGAAATGACGATGGAATGGCATTCTTAGGAATGAGGCCGCAATGCAAGTAACCATCCGCGCAGCAAAGGCCGACCTGTCGAAATTGATCGATGCCGTTCTTTCAGGTGATGAGGTGATCATCGCCAAAGGGGGCAAGCCCGTGGCGAGGGTCGTTCCGATTGAAAGATCTTCTTTCAAAATCGGTCTACTCAAAGGGCGAATCACTGGAGACGGGCCGGAATTCTTCGAGCTGATGGACGAAGGGGCGCTCGCGGCCTGGAAAAGGAAATAGTGAATTCCTTCTGCTTGATAGATGTCCAGCCTTAGCTCACCCCGATCGTCAGCTCGGCGACGAAATCATAGGCGTCGCCGCGATAGAGCGAGCGGGTGAACTCTACGGCGCGGCCGGAGCCGAGATAGGAAATGCGTTCGATCGACAAGCCGGCCGCACCCACGGAAACGCCGAGAAGCTGGGCGTCGGCTTCCTTCATATTGGTCGCCGAGATGCGCTGCACGGCGCGCACCGGGCGGACCTGCAGGCGTTCGAGCTCGGCATAGAGCGACGTGGTGACGACGGAGGGATCGGGGAGGAATTCGCCGGAGACGCTGGCATTCTCGATTGCCAGCGGCTGGTCGTCGGCGATGCGCAGGCGGGAGAGGCGCGAAACCTTCACATCGGTGCCCAGACCGAGGATCATCATTTCATCGGGTGAGGGAGTATGGATGCCCTTATGCAGCCACTCGGAGCGAGAGGACATGCCGCGGCGCGCCATGTCCTCGGTGAAGGAGGTGAGCTGCGACAGCCGTTGCTCGACCCTGGACACCGGCTTTGCGACGAAGGTGCCCGAGCCGTGGCGGCGCACCAACAGACCGTCGGCGACGAGTTCGTCGATCGCCTTGCGCACGGTGACCCGGCTGACGGCGGCAAGTTCGGCGATGTCGCGCTCCGGCGGCAGCGCGTCACCGTGACCAAGTGTGCCGGCGCGCACGGCCTCTTCGAGCGTGCGGCGCAGCTTGACGTAGAGCGGGCCGGTGCCGGCCGCCTGCAGGCGTTCCAGGGAGAGGATTGTGGCGAGATCATCGGTCATGCCGAACCTCTCTGTCGCTCGTTCAGGAGCTTAACCGCAAGTTCCACCGCGCCGTGAAGGGCATCGTTTTTCGGTTTGGCTAGCAGCGGCCTATAGCGGGAAAGCCAGGGTTCATAGGCTTCGGCAAGACCGCCAAGCAGGCAGATGGATGGGCAATTGGGCCAAAGCAAGGCTTCGAGGCTCTCGCCGATCGCCGTTGCCGCGTCCGTGACGATGCCGACCGCGACCGCATCGCCCTTGGCGGCATGTTCGAAAACGACAGGCGCGTAACGGGCAAAATCCGTCGGTCGCGCCGAATGGGCGAATTCGACGATGTGCTCGGGATCATTGCCGTATTCGGCCATGACCGCATCGGTGATCGGCGATGCCGGGCGCACGCCGTCATGGGCGAGCAGCGACCGCTCCATGAGGTCGCGACCGAGGCGGGCGCCGCTTGCCTGGTCGCCGACGACGAAGCCCCAGCCGCCGATGCCGTTCAGCCGACCATCTTTCCGAGCATTATAGACCGAGCCGGTGCCGAAGGCGCCGACGATACCGTCGGCATCGCCGAGCGCGCCCTGCAGCGCGATCAGCGCGTCGGTAACAACGCGGCCTTCGGCGAAGGGCAGGGCCTTTTCGATTCGCTGGCCATAATCCGTGACATTGGCGCCAGCGACTCCGACCACCGCTGCGACGGAGGAGATGGTTTCCGCGGCGAGCCCGGCATCGCGCAAAGCCTGCCGGGCGGAGTCGGCGATATTGAGAAGAGAATTGTCCAGATCGGACAGGATATTGGCAGGCCCCGATTTGCCGCGGCCGATGATAGTGCCGTTTCTGTCCGCGATCGCGGCCCGGCAGCTCGTTCCGCCGCCATCTATCCCGATTGCAAGCTCCGTCATCGGACCTCCGAATACGCCGTTCCCACCTGTTTTTCATACAATACCAAAAAAATACCATTTACCAAGTGCGAATGACGGAGAAATTTTTGATTTTTATCTATTTGATTTTACTAGATAAAAATTTTTAATGAAGCCATGTCGGCCTAAAAGTTAAAATTCGTCTGGACAATTGGTATTTTTTTGGCCTTAATTCAACAAAAGGGAACAGCGTTTCGAAGCCCACGAAAACCGGCAGCAAAGCCAAGCCGGAACCGCTTCGAAGATGATTGCCAGAATGCCAGCGGCCCTGTCGGGCCGGCGATGGAATTCAGGCATCCATTGGCTTTCCGATTATTTTCGCGCGTCCGGTGCAGGTCACGGAAAAGCGCGCAGTCCGGCCGCAGGCGATCCGCCTTCGCGTCCATCGAGCTTTCGGGACCGGCAGTCGCTGGCGGTCCTCCAAGGGGCGTTTGGGTGTTTCCTCAGGCACGCCAACTGCTTGTTTCAGATCAAAACAGCGCCGTCGGGCGCTTAAAACACAGGAGAGGGAAATGAAAAACACTGCTCTGAAAAGCTTCCTGCTTGCCTCGAGCCTGCTGACATCGGCAGGTCTCGTCCATGCCGCCGACGTCACGCTGACGCTCGAAAGCTGGCGCAACGACGACCTGCAGATTTGGCAGGAAAAGATCATTCCGGCGTTTGAAGCGAAGAACCCGGGCATCAAGATCGTCTTCTCGCCGACCGCGCCGACCGAATACAATGCTTCGCTGAACGCCAAGCTCGATGCCGGTTCCGCAGGCGACATCATCACCTGCCGTCCGTTCACGTCGCTCGAGCTCTTCAACAAGAAGCAGCTCGTCGACATCACCAGTCTGCCTGGCATGGAGAACTTCTCTCCGGTCGCCAAGGCCGCCTGGTCTACGGACGACGGCAAGTCGACCTTCTGCGTGCCGATGGCATCGGTCATCCACGGCTTCATCTACAACAAGGACGCCTTCGACAAGCTCGGCATCTCCGTGCCGAAGACGCAGGACGAGTTCTACGCAGCGCTCGACAAGATTAAGGCCGACGGCACCTACATCCCGCTCGCCATGGGCACCAAGGATCTCTGGGAGGCCGCCACCATGGGCTACCAGAATATCGGCCCGAACTACTGGAAGGGTGAGGAAGGCCGTAAGGCCTTGATCGAAGGCAAGCAGAAGCTGACCGACGCCGAATGGGTCAAGCCTTATGAAGAGCTTGCCAAGTGGAAGCCCTATCTCGGCGACGGTTTCGAAGCCCAGACCTATTCGGACAGCCAGAATCTCTTCACACTCGGCCGCGCCGCCATCTACCCGGCCGGTTCGTGGGAAATCTCGCTGTTCAACAGCCAAGCGCAGTTCAAGATGGGCGCCTTCCCGCCGCCGGTTCCGAAGGCCGGTGACACCGGCTACATCTCCGACCATCCGGACATCGGCGTCGCCCTGAACGCCAAGAGCACGCATGCCGAGGAAGCCAAGAAGTTCCTCAGCTGGGTGGCTTCGCCCGAGTTCGCCGACATCTATGCGAACTCACTGCCGGGCTTCTTCAGCCTGAACTCCACCCCGGTCAAGATGTCCGATCCGCTCGCTCAGGAGTTCGTCTCCTGGCGCGGCCCGTACAAGTCGACCATGCGCTCGACCTATCAGATCCTGTCGCGCGGCACGCCGAACCTCGAAAACGAGACCTGGGTGGAATCGGCCAACGTGATCAACGGCACGGATACGCCGAAGGTCGCCGCCGAGAAGCTGCAGAAGGGCCTCGACAGCTGGTACAAGCCGGCCAAGTGATGTGACGAGGGGCGGCTTTTGCAGCCCCTCATCCGGCCTGCCGGCCACCTTCTCCCCGCGAGCGGGGAGAAGGAGACTCGCAAGCGACCTCCCAACCCGACTGGCATTCAAGCAGGGTATATTGCCTTCCCCGCCAAGCGGAGAAAGGCTGAGGCGAGGCGCAACGTTTTCCATCTCAGCTGCGCCTTGCGGCCAGTCGACAAGAACAGGCAGAAGCCATGAGCCAAACCGACAACGCGATCGATATCGTCCCGATCAAGCGCCCGGTGCGCTGGCACATCTTCGTCTTCATGCTGCCCGCCGTGATCGTCTATTCCGCCGTCATGGTGCTGCCGCTCATCGAAACGCTCAGGCTTTCGCTCTACAATATCGTCGACGGGCAGCCGGCCTTCGTCGGGCTGGCGAATTTCAAGGTGCTGTTCGGCGACCCGCGCTGGGCGCATGATTTGTGGAATGCCCTCGTCAACAACCTGATCTTTTTTGCCATCCATATGTGCGTTCAGAACCCGATCGGAGTGGCGCTTGCCGCCCTGCTTTCGGTGCCGAAGCTGCGCGGGGTCGCCTTTTACCGCACGGCGATGTTCCTGCCGACGCTGCTCTCCTTCGTCATCGTCGGCTTCATCTGGAAGCTGATCCTTTCGCCGATCTGGGGCGTGGCGCCTTGGCTTATGAGCCTTGTCGGTGCGAAATGGCTTTTTGCGCCCTGGCTCGGCCAGTCCGGTCCTGCGCTGATCGCCGTTTCGCTGATCTCTAACTGGCAATATATCGGCATTCCGATGATGCTGATCTATGCGGCGCTCCTCAGCATTCCCGAAGAGGTGATCGAGGCGGCCGAATGCGACGGCATCACCGGCTGGGCCCAGTTCTGGAAGATCAAGCTGCCGCTCATCCTGCCGGCGATCGGCATCATCTCGATCCTGACCTTTGTTGGCAATTTCAATGCCTTCGACCTGATCTACACCGTGCAGGGAGCGCTTGCCGGACCTGACATGTCGACCGATATTCTCGGCACGCTGCTCTACCGCACCTTCTTCGGTTTCCAGCTTCAGCTCGGCGACCGCTCCATGGGCGCGACGATCGCCACGGTGATGTTCCTCATCATCCTCGCCGGCGTCTCGCTCTATCTCTTCGTCATCCAGCGGCGCATGCGCCGCTACCAGTTCTGAGGAGCGCGCATGTCCAAAGCACGCACATCTCCCATCCGCACCGGCCTCGTGCACCTGGCGCTCAGCGCCTATACGCTGGTCGCGCTGTTTCCGGTATTCCTGACCATCGTCAACTCGTTCAAGGATCGCGCCTCGATCTTCCGCGAGCCGCTGATGATCCCGACGCCGTCGACCTTCAGCCTGGTCGGCTATCAGACGGTGCTGGGTCAGGGCGATTTCGCCGTCTATTTCCAGAACAGCTTCGTCGTCACGATCGTCTCGATCTTGCTGGTGCTGCTCTTCGGTGCGATGGCAGCCTTCGCGCTCTCGGAATATCGCTTCCGCGGCAATATGCTGCTCGGGCTCTACATGGCGATCGGCATCATGATCCCGATCCGTCTGGGCACGGTGGCGATCCTGCAGGGCATGGTGGCGGCGGGCCTCGTCAATACGCTGACGGCGCTGATCCTCGTCTATACCGCGCAGGGCATACCGCTGGCGATCTTCATCCTGTCGGAATTCATGCGCACGGTTTCGGACGATCTCAAGAATGCCGGGCGCATCGACGGGCTCTCGGAATATGCGATCTTCTTCCGCCTGGTGTTGCCGCTGGTGCGCCCGGCCATGGCGACGGTCGCCGTCTTCACGATGATCCCAATCTGGAACGACCTCTGGTTTCCGCTGATCCTGGCGCCGTCCGAGGCGACCAAGACGGTGACGCTCGGCTCGCAGATCTTCATCGGCCAGTTCGTTACCAACTGGAATGCGGTGCTGGCGGCACTGTCGCTGGCGATCCTGCCGATCCTCGTTCTCTACGTCATCTTCTCGCGGCAGCTGATCCGCGGCATCACGTCAGGAGCCGTCAAGTGAGTCAGGAAAAACCGATCCGCGTCCTCGTTGCCGGCCTCGGCAACATGGGCCGCAGCCATGCGCTTGCCTATCACAACAATCCGGGTTTCGAGATCGTCGGGCTCGTCAACCGCTCGACGCCGAAGCTGGAGCCCGAGCTGCAGGCCTATACGATCCATCCCGACTTCACGACGGCGCTTGCCGAGCTGCAGCCCGATCTCTGCTCGATCAACACCTATTCCGACAGCCATGCCGATTATGCCGTCGCCGCCTTCGAGGCCGGCTGCGACGTCTTCGTGGAAAAGCCGCTGGCGACAACCGTCGCCGACGCCGAGCGCGTGGTCGCGGCCGCGAAGAAGGCGGGCCGCAAACTGGTGATCGGCTATATCCTTCGCCATCACCCTTCCTGGACGAAGTTGATCGAAGAGGCGCGCAAGCTTGGCCCGCCTTACGTTTTCCGCATGAACCTCAACCAGCAGTCCAGCGGACCGACCTGGGCGACGCATAAGTCGCTGATGCAGACCACTTCGCCGATCGTCGATTGCGGCGTGCACTATGTCGACGTGATGTGCCAGATCACCGATGCCAGGGCAGTCGAGGTGCGCGGCATGGGGCTGCGCCTCTCCGACGAGATCGCCGCCGACATGTATAATTACGGTCAGCTGCAGGTGCTGTTCGAAGACGGTTCGGTCGGCTGGTACGAGGCCGGCTGGGGACCGATGATCTCGGAGACGGCCTTCTTCGTGAAGGATGTGATGTCGCCGAAGGGCGCGGTCTCGATCGTCATGGATCCGAACGCCAAGTCCGACGATATCGACACGCACACCAAGACCTCCGTGATCCGTCTGCATACCGCCGAGACCGGCCCGGACGGCAAATTCATCCGGCCCGACCAGGATATGAAGATGACGGGCGAGCCCGGTCATCAGGCGCTCTGCGACCTGGAACAGGGATTCGTGCTGAGGGCGATCCGCGAGGATCTCGACCTCAATCGCCATATGGCGGATGCGATAGCGTCGCTACGCGTCTGCCTTGCCGCCGACGAGAGCGTGCGTACCGGCCAGCCGGTCAGATTGTAAGGAAAAATCAGTGGGATCACTTCAACTCAAATCCATCCGCAAAACCTATGGCACGCATGAGGTGCTAAAGGGCATCGATCTCGAGGTCGAGGACGGCGAATTCGTCATCTTCGTCGGGCCGTCGGGCTGCGGGAAGTCGACGCTCTTGCGCAGCATTGCCGGCCTCGAGGACGTCACGTCGGGCGCCGTCGTCATCAACGGCCGTGACGAGACGCTGACGCCGCCGGCCAAGCGCGGCATCGCCATGGTGTTCCAGTCCTATGCGCTTTATCCCCACCTGACGGTCAAGGACAATATGGGGCTCGGCCTCAAGCAGGCCGGCACTGCCAAGGACGAGATCGACAAGCGCGTCGGCAAGGCATCTGGCATGCTGTCGCTGGCGCCCTACCTCGCAAGGCGGCCGGCCGAACTTTCGGGCGGCCAGCGCCAGCGCGTCGCGATCGGCCGCGCCATCGTGCGCGAACCGGAACTCTTCCTGTTCGACGAGCCGCTATCGAACCTCGATGCGGCCTTGCGCGTCCAGACCCGCCTCGAAATCGCACGGCTGCACCGCAGCCTGAAGGCGACGATGATCTATGTCACCCATGACCAGGTCGAGGCGATGACGCTTGCCGACAAGATCGTGGTGCTGAATGCCGGCGCGATCGAGCAGATCGGCTCGCCGATGGAGCTTTACAATCGCCCGGCCAATGTCTTCGTCGCCGGCTTCATTGGTTCGCCGCAGATGAATTTCATCGCGGCCGAGAAGGTCGGCGACCACAGCGCCAAGACGATCGGCGTGCGTCCCGAACATATGACGCTGTCGCGCGAGCAGGGGACCTGGGCGGCGAAGGTCGTGCATGTCGAGCATCTCGGCGCCGATACGATCATCTATCTGGAATCCGATCAATGCGGCCTGCTGACGGCGCGCCTCTTCGGCGAACACCAGTACGAGCCCGACGAGATCGTCTATGCGACGCCGGATCAGGCTCGTGTCCACCGTTTCGATGTGGACGACCAGGCGATCCGAGCATAGGCCGAAAACCGGGTCCTTTTCGGAAGGCATTGGCGCAAATTCCAAATCACGGCGCGGTGATGATCGGCCCGGTGTCGGCACTGCTGACGTCGCACGCCTTCGGCGCGCGTCGCTGCGGATGCCTGCGGGAGAGACAGGCAGGCCCCTCTGATGCCAAGGGTGTCCGACTCTGCATAAGCGCTCCCGGCTTACAAACGGCACTGCGTCCATTCCTTTAGCTGGTCGACCTCAGGTTACCAGCGAAAGTCCTGTCGGAAGCCGCCGTCTGTTCATCGGCTATCGCTCTGCCTGGTAGACTTACGCTTGACTCCGTTATTGTAGATCGTATACGTTATTCTAATTGTCGCAGCATAACCTCCTTCATGAGATTTTCGTGCGCTGCGGCTGCAAAACTGCTGCGACGCTTGCTGGAATTGCTTCGGTCTCGATCAATAAGAGCGGGGAACACCAATGCGTACTTCCAAGATCGTGCATATCGTCAGCTGCCATGCGGAAGGTGAGGTCGGTGACGTCATCGTTGGCGGCGTCGCGCCGCCACCCGGCGCAACGGTGTGGGAGCAGTCGCGGTGGATTGCTAAGGATGAGACGCTTAGAAATTTCGTACTGAACGAGCCCCGCGGCGGCGTGTTCCGCCATGTCAATCTGCTTGTCCCACCGAAGCACCCCAAGGCGCAGATGGGCTGGATCGTCATGGAGCCGGCCGACACCCCGCCAATGTCGGGTTCAAACTCCATGTGCGTATCGACTGTGCTGCTCGATACCGGCATCATCCCGATGCAGGAGCCGATCACGCGGATGATCCTCGAACCCCCAGGCGGCCTGATAGAGGTCGAGGCCGAGTGCCGAAACGGCAAGGCCGAACGCATCCGCGTCCGTAACGTCCCGTCCTTTGCCGATAAGCTCGATGCCAGGATTGAGGTAGAAGGTATCGGCACGGTCACGGTCGATACGGCCTATGGCGGGGACAGTTTCGTTATCGTCGATGCGGCGTCCGTAGGGCTCAGCCTTCGACCGGACCACGCCCGCGATATCGCCCGCATGGGCGTCAAGATCACCGAAGCCGCCAACGAGCAGCTTGGCTTCAAGCACCCAGGCAATGATTGGGGCCACATCTCCTTCTGCCAAATTACCGATCCGGTTGAGATGAGGGATGGCGCGTTCTGGGGTAAGAACGCGGTCGCCATCCGTCCGGGCAAAATTGACCGTTCCCCCTGCGGCACGGGATGTTCGGCTCGCATGGCCGTGCTCCACGCCAAGGGTCAGATGAAGGCAGGCGAAAAATTCGTCGGCACGTCGCTGCTGGACACGGAGTTCCATTGCAGCATCGATAGCGAAGTCGACATCAACGGCAAGCCCGGCATCATCCCGATTATCTCGGGTCGTGCATGGGTCATCGGCACAAAGCAGCTCATGGTCGATCCGGCCGATCCGTTCCAGGCCGGCTACCGCCTCTCCGATACCTGGCCGATGGACCTGTAAGGAGACGGGATGCCATCGGAACATGGCCGCACCCTTAGATTCACCGATACGGGTTCATCTGAGTAACGGAAAAGGCGCCGTTTTTGCGGCGCCCTTTGCATGCTGGTCTGTCAAGCTCAGTCGCGGATGACCAGCAGATCGGCCGCCATGAAACGCAGCGTCACAGTCTCGCCGGCCTGCGGCGGAGTTACGCCCGGGCTGTTGAACATATCGAAGGAGATGACGTTGCCGCCGACATTCATGCGGGTACGGATGACCGAGCCCAGGAAGTGAGCTGAGACGACCTGGCCGGTCAGCGCGGTATCGCTTCTGGCGGTGTCGGAGAGCGATCCCGCTTCCGGGCGCAGTGCCAGCGAGATGGTTTCGCCGGCCTTTTGGGCTGCGACCGACTGTTTTAGCGTGATCTTCTGATCGCCGATCTGGATGAGATTGGCGTCGGGATCGACGACTTTGGCTTCGATCAGGTTCAACGTGCCGACGAAGGAAGCGACGAAGCGTGTTGCCGGCGTGTTGTAAATCTCGAAAGGCGAGCCGATTTGGTCAGCCTTGCCCGCATTCATAACGACGATGCGGTCGGAGATCGATAGCGCCTCCTCCTGATCGTGGGTGACGAAAACAGTGGTGATGCCGAGCTGCTGCTGGATCTGACGGATTTCCTCGCGCAACGACACGCGGATCTTGGCGTCAAGTGCTGAGAGCGGCTCGTCGAGCAGCAGCACCTGCGGCTTGACGGCAAGCGCGCGGGCGAGCGCAACGCGCTGCTGCTGGCCGCCCGACAATTGGTAGGGGAAGCGGTCGGCCAGGTGATCGAGCTTGATCAGGCCGAGCATTTCCTTAACGCGGGCGTCAATCTCCGGCTTGGGGGCGCCAGCGACCTTAAGGCCGAAGGCGACGTTGTCGTGCACCGTCATGTTGGGAAACAGCGCGTAGGCCTGGAAGACCATGCCGATATTGCGCTGGTTCGGCTTCAGCGCGCTTTGGTCCTTGCCGTTGATGGTCAGCGTGCCGCCGGTCGGCGTTTCGAAGCCGGCGATCATGCGCAGAACGGTCGTCTTGCCGCAGCCCGACGGTCCGAGGAAGGAGACGAACTCACCCTTCTCGATGTTCATGTTGAAGTTCTTGACGACCTGAACCGGGCCGAAGGACTTCTGGATGTTGTTCAGAGTGAGAAAAGACATGAGCCGGATACCTTAAGCCTTTGCCGGGCGGGCTTTGCCGAAGCGGGAAACGAGGTTGAGCAGGCCCATGCTGAGCCAGGTGATCGAGAAGGCGATGACGGCGAGCGCTGAAGGCTCGTAGGCCTTGTTGGCGCCGACAAGCTGCAGGTAGGGGCCGAAGGCCGGGCGGTTGAGCAGGGCGGCGAAGGTGAATTCGCCCATGACTATCGCCAGCGTGATGAAGGCGCCCGAGAGCACCCCGCTCATGACGTTGGGAAAAATGCACTTGAACATGATCGTCGTCCAGCGGGCACCGAGGCTCTCGGCCGCTTCCGTCAACGTGCGGACATCGATGGCGCGCATGGCGGTATCGACGGCGCGGTACATATAGGGCAGCGACAGCGTAATATAGGAGAAGACCAGCAGGATGTTGGTGCCGGTCGTCGAACCGGTCATCGGCAGGTAGGATGACGAGTTGTACATCCTGAGGTAACCGAAGACGATGACGATCGCCGGAATAACGAGCGGCAGCAGCGTGATGAATTCGACGACGGGGCGCATCTGCGGCAGGCGCAGCCGCACCCAATAGGCGGTCGGCACGACGAGCAGCATGCCGAAGACAATGGTCAGCAACGCCATCAACATCGAATAACCGAAGGTCTCGCGGAACTGAATGTCTGAGAAAACCGACTCATAGGCATCCAGGCTGTATTCTCCGCGGCGCATGCGCAGCGAAAACTCGATGGTGCCGATCAACGGAATGACGAAATAGGAAGCGCCCAGAATGATGGCGAGCCAGGCTCCGAAACGTTGAGCTTTCATTTCTGCCACCGTTCGGCGCGCATGCGCAGCATGAGGTACAGGATGTTCGAGACGCCTGTTATGACGATCATGCCGAGCGCGATGGCATAGCCGAGGTTGGCATTGTGCAGGACGTCGCCGCGGATCTGTGCGTAGAGCAGGATCGGCACGATGTTGAGCGAGCTGCCGGTCAGCGCGAAGGCGGTGGCAATGGCGCCGAAAGCATTGGCAAAGAGCAGCAGCGTCGTGCCGAGCAGGCTCGGCCACAGGATCGGCAGGGCAACCATGGTCCAGTATTGGCGGTTGGTGGCGCCGAGAATCTCAGAGGCTTCGCGCCATTCCTTCTTCATGCCGTCGAGGGCCGGCGTCAGGATCAGCACCATCAGCGGGATCTGGAAATACATGTAAGTGATGGTGAGTCCGAGGAAGGACAGAAGGTTGAAACCGGTGCCGTAGAGATTGAAACCGAACCACTCGCGCAGGAACATCGTCACAAGACCGGTGCGGCCGAGCGTTGCGAGAAAGGCGAAGGCAAGGGGCACGCCGGCAAAATTCGAGGCGACGCCGGAAAAGGTCAGAAGCGTCGAGCGGACCGAGGGGGGCAGGCCACCGAGCACAACGGCCCAGGCGAGAAAGAAGCCGATCAGTGCACCGCCGAGCGCGGAGGCGACCGAGACGCGGATACTGATCCAGTAAGCGCTCATGATGGACGGAGTAAAGAGATCGCCGATATTCTTCAGCGTGAGATTGCCTTCGGGCGTCAGAAACGCGCCCGCCACAAGATAAAGCGTGGGGATGATCAGGAACAGCAAAGAGAAAATAATAAAGGGTGCAATGCCCAGCCAGTCGATCACGCGATCTCTGTTGATCAAGGGGGCACTGCGCACCATAGGCGTTGAAACGGTGCTCATGGAAAAGCTCATCCTGGGGCGTCGGAGTGAGAAAACCTCCCCGCCTTTTGAGCGGGGAGGCCGGATCGGAGATTACTTGACGGCGGCGCCGACGACGGAATCCCAGTTCTTGGTGATGGCTTCCTTGCCGGCGGCCTGTTCTTCGAGCGTCGGGAAGACGGCCTTTTCATAGGCAGCTGCCGGCGGCAGCTTGTCGAGCAGGTCCTTCGGGATCTTGTTGTTCTTGGCAAGATCGTTGAAGCGGATCGGATGGCAATAGCCCTTCAGCCAGCCGAGCTGACCTTCGTCGGAATAGAGGTATTCCATCCAGAGCTTGGCAGCGTTCGGGTGCGGAGCGAAAGCCGAAATCGCCTGGACGTAAACACCGGCAACGACGCCCGTCTTCGGAACGATGACCTCGAACGGAGGATTGCCCTTGAGGCTCTGGCCCCAAGAAAGGGCGTTGTAGTCCCAAGCGACGATGATTGGCGTGGAGCCCTGTGCGAACGGAGCCGCCTTACCGACAACCGGTACGAAGTTGCCGGCCTTGTTGAGTTCGGCGAAGAACTTCAGACCTTCTTCGCCAGCCTTGGCTGCGTCACCGCCGGATGCGGAAAGACCAGCGGCATAGACCCCCTGGACAGCCTGGTTGGCGGTGCGCGGATCGCCTGCGAGGGCGACGGTGTTTGCATAGTCGCTCTTCTTCAGGTCGGCCCAGTCGGCCGGTGATTCCTTGACGAGGTCCTTGTTCACGAGGAACGAGAGGACGCCGTAATAGTCACCATACCAGTAGCCTTCGGCATCCTTGGCGCTATCCGGAATGGAATCCCAGGTTGAGACCTTGTAAGGCTGGATCAAGCCGTCTTTCTTGGCGGATGGGCCGAAGGAGAGGCCGACGTCGATGACATCGGGAGCCTGCGGTCCGGTGTTGCCCTTGTTGGCCTTGATGGCTTCGACTTCGTCGCCCGAACCGGCATCCGGGTTCAGTTCGTTGACTTCGAGGCCATACTTGGCCTTGAAGCCGGCAATGACATCGCCATAGCCGCACCAGTCGTGCGGAAGAGCGATCGTCGTCAGTGTGCCTTCCTTCTTGGCGGCAGCGATAAGTTCAGCGCTAGGCTCAGCAGCGGCAATCGCGGTCGAAGCCACGATCATCGCAGTAGAGAGCGACAGAAGTCGAGAAATGTTAGAGATCACTGTTGTTCTCCTTCGGGTTTTCAGTGTCTGGCGATGCTGTTAATCAGCTTACATGAAGCTTGTGTGACGGGTGGATGACGTTAACTTTGCTATGAATAGCAGGCGTTTGCGACACGTGTTTTATTTGCGACGGCACTACCTGTTTCTGCGAAAATCCGTCCTTCATTGCCCTCTGTTTGTCTTGTCCCTCCTAACCCGGTTTGCGGAAAAGCTTGGTCTGCTCGAACAAGCCCTCAAGCGTCTTCATGCGCTCCTTCGTCTCGTCCCAAGTGGAATTCTGAACGGCCTCGATGAGCGCTTCGACGATGAAGAGGGTGACCACGGAGGAATCCCAGGCCGACGGCGCCTCGATGCGGACGCGGAAGGCATGTCGGGCGAGCTTGGCGGCGGGCGAGCCCCATTGATCGGTGAAGACGACGATTTCGGCCCCGCGTTTGCGGGCGGCGGTGGCAAGGCTCGCCATCTCCTGCTCGTAGCGGCGGATGTCGAAGATGATCAGGATGTCGCCGGCATTCATGTTGAGGGCATATTGCGGCCAACTGCTGGAGTTCGACGATAGCAGCGTCGTCGCCGGCCGAATCACCTGCATGTGGGTGAAGAAATACTCGGCAAGCGCGCCGGTGATGCGGCCGCCGACGAAATAGAGGCCGCGCTTGCGGTCCGACAGCAGCGCGGCGACGCTGTCGAAGGTCGCGGTGTCGAGATCGGTCAGCGTCTGGCGCAGATTGCCCATGATGGCATCGGCGAAACGGTTGAGGATGTGAGTGCCCGGCGCGTTCTGGGCCCAGCGATCGTGCTTGGCGATGGGGTTCGAGATCGTCGCCTCGACCTCCAGATGCAGATGCGCCTGAAAGTCCGGATAGCCCTTGAAGCCAAGCTTCTGCACCATACGCACCACTGTTGGCGTCGAGACGCCGGCGTTCTCGGCGATGGTGGTGATGCTGCCGAGGCCGGAAACCGGATAGTTGTCGAGAAGGCTTTCGGCCAGTTGTTTTTCGGCGCGCGTCAAGACCCCGAAATGCGAGTGTATAACGTCCGAAACCGTCTTCGACGCAACTGTCACCTAAATGCTCCCCGGGATGGTCTAGCGCCACTTTCCCAACCAAATTTAACAACGCTGTCATAATCCATGTCAACTGCTGTCATGAAAAGAAATTTTCAGAGGACGCTTGACAGGGGGCGAAACCTGAAGAATTCTTTTCTTAAATATTTTATTAATGGATAAGGAGTGGCGCCTTTGGTGCTGGCCCGGCCGAAAATCCTCAGCGAAGCGGACGGCGACTGCGTCGGAATGGAGCGGGTCGACGGCCGGAGCCCGGTGTTGATCGTCTGCGAGCACGCTTCGAACGCGCTTCCCGCATCTTTCGGCGATCTCGGCTTGCCTGACGAAGCCCTGTCGAGCCATATCGCCTGGGATCCAGGGGCTCTCGCAGTCGCTCGCGGCATATCGGAAGGCCTTGACGCGACGCTCGTCTATCAGCGGTTCTCACGGTTGATCTACGACTGCAACCGGCCACCCAGTTCTCCCGGCGCCATGCCGGAGACGAGCGAGATCTACGCCATTCCCGGCAACAAGGATCTGAGCGCCGAAGAGCGCCTTACCCGTACCGACGCGCTCTACGTGCCCTTCCACGACGCCATTCGCGGGCTGATCCGCGATCGCCGGGCGAGGGGGCAGGACAGCATTATCGTGACGGTCCACAGCTTCACGCCGGTCTATCATGGCCGCGAACGTGCCGTCGAACTCGGCATATTGCACGATGAGGACAGCCGGCTCGCCGACCGCATGCTGGCGGCTGCGACCGAGGCGCCGCTCTACAGGACGGAACGCAACCAGCCTTACGGGCCCGAGGACGGCGTGACCCACACGCTGATCCTGCACGGGCTTTCGAACGGCTTGCGCAATGTGATGATCGAGGTCCGCAACGACCTCGTCGCAGACGATGTCGGCCAAGGGGTCATGGCCGACTATCTAAAAGGGCTGATCCAGCAAAGCCTGGACGCCTGATAAAAAGAAGACCCGAGGGAGCAGTCTAACTGCGGACGTCCGCACGGCGCAAATGCCGCGGGCAATTTGGCACTGAACCGGCCCGCAATCCCGCGGCCGATCGTGAACAGGGGGAAGTCATGTCGGACTATACCGATCTGGACAAGAAGCAGGATGTGCACATCCTGCATTCCATGGGTTATGCCCAGGAACTCGAACGACGCATGAGCTCGTTCTCGAACTTCGCCGTCTCATTTTCCATCATCTGCATTCTTTCCGGCGGCATCAATTCGCTGGCGCAGGCCACTTCCGGTGCCGGCGGAGCCGCCATTGGCATCGGCTGGCCGGTGGGATGCTTCATCTCGCTCGTCTTCGCCATTGCCATGGCGCAGATCAGCTCGGCCTATCCCACGGCCGGCGGGCTCTATCATTGGGGCTCGATCCTCGGTAACCGCTTCACCGGCTGGCTGACCGCCTGGTTCAACCTGCTCGGTCTCGTCACCGTGCTCGGCGCCATCAACGTTGGTACCTATTATTTCTTCATGGGTTCCTTCGGCACCACCTATTTCGGCCTGACCGACACGACGACGGTGCGCATCATCTTCCTGGTGATCATCACCGGCGCGCAGGCGCTCGTGAACCACATGGGCATCGGTTTGACCGCCAAGCTGACCGACTTTTCAGGTTATCTGATCTTTGCGAGTTCGATTGCGCTGGCAGTGGTTTGCTTGGCGGCGGCACCCTCCTATGAATTCGGCCGTCTCTTCACCTTCGCCAACTATTCCGGCGAAGTCGGCGGCAACGTCTGGCCTTCCACCTCCGGTGCCTGGGTCTTCCTTCTCGGCCTGCTGCTACCGATCTACACCATCACCGGCTACGACGCCTCGGCGCATACGTCGGAAGAGACGGTCAAGGCCGCCGAATCGGTGCCGCGCGGCATGGTCGCCTCGGTCCTGTGGTCGGCGCTGTTCGGCTACATCATGCTGTGCGCTTTCGTTCTGATGCTGCCGAATATGGATGATGCGGCAAAGCAGGGCTGGAACGTGTTCTTCTGGGCGATGGACAGCCAGGTCAACCCGATCGTCAAGGACATTCTTTATCTCGCCATCCTGGTCAGCCAGTGGCTGTGCGGCCTTGCGACCGTCACCTCGGTCTCGCGGATGATCTTCGCCTTCTCGCGTGACGGTGGCCTGCCAGCCTCGAAGGCGCTGTCGAAGGTCAGCCCGCAGTACCGCACGCCGGTGGCTGCGATCTGGACCGGTTCGATCCTGTCGGTCCTGTTTGTCTGGGGCTCCTCGCTCGTTACGATCGGCGACACGCCTGTTTATACGATCGTCGTCTCCTGCACGGTCATCTTCCTGTTCTTCTCCTTCGCGATCCCGATCACGCTCGGTCTCTTCGCCTGGGGTACATCGAAGTGGGACAAGATGGGTCCGTGGAACCTCGGCGAAGGCGTCTTCAAGCTGTTTGCCGTGCTGACTGTGATCGCGATGATCCTAATCTTCATCCTCGGCATTCAGCCGCCGAACGAATGGGCGCTCTACATTACCGTCGGCTTCCTCCTCGTCACCGCGATTGTCTGGTTCGGCTTTGAAAGCCGGCGCTTCAAAGGCCCACCGATCGGAGCCGACGTAGCAAAACGCCAGGCCGAGATCGCGGCGGCCGAAGCAGCCGTCGGTGAAAGCGGCGGACACTGAGCATCGAGGCTTCCCTCTCAAGTGGCGGGGCCGCATTCGCGGCCCCGCCAGCGGTCCAACGAAAAGGCATCCGGCCGGAAAAAGCGGCGATGGTATGCCGTTTCGTTGCCCCGATTTCCGATTTTCCCATTTCTCGTTCAGGCGGATCAATCATGAGCAGCTACACAATCGACGATCTCAGGAAGGATGTTGCCGAAGGGCGCATCGATACGGTTTTGGCCTGCCAGGTGGACATGCAGGGCCGGCTGTTGGGTAAGCGCTTTCAGGCGGAATATTTCGTCGAGAGCGCCTGGAAGGAAACGCATAGCTGCAACTACCTGCAAGCTACGGATATGGAGATGGAGACCGTCTCCGGCTACAAGGCGACTAGCTGGGAGAAAGGCTACGGCGATTACACGATGAAGCCGGATCTTGCGACGCTGCGCCGCATTCCCTGGCTCGATGGCACGGCGCTGGTGCTCTGCGACGTGCTCGATCATCACACCCATGAGGAAGTCGCCCATTCGCCGCGCGCGATCCTGAAGAAGCAGGTGAAGCGCCTCGAAGACATGGGCATGAAAGCCTATATGGCCTCCGAGCTCGAATTCTTCCTGTTCGACCAGAGCTACGAGGCGGCGCATACCGCGGGATACCGAAACCTCAAGCTCGCCAGCGCCTATAACGAGGACTATCACATCTTCCAGACCACCAAGGAAGAAGAGGTGATGCGGGCGATCCGCACCGGGCTGCAGGGCGCCGGCATTCCGGTTGAAAACTCCAAGGGCGAGGCTTCCGCCGGCCAGGAGGAGATCAACGTGCGTTATGCCGATGCGCTCGCCATGGCCGACCGGCATGCGATCATCAAGAACGGCTGCAAGGAAATCGCCTGGTCGAAGGGCAAGGCTATCACCTTCCTCGCCAAGTGGAATTACAACGCCGCCGGCAGTTCCTCGCATATCCACCAGTCGCTCTGGAGCCTGGAAGAAAAGCCGCTGTTCTTCGATCACACCGGCAAATATGGCATGTCGCCGCTGATGCACAATTATATCGCCGGGCTTCTCGCCCATGCGAGCGAGATCACCTATTTCCTGGCGCCCTACATCAATTCCTACAAGCGGTTCATGGCCGGCACATTTGCGCCGACCAAGGCGATCTGGAGCAAGGACAACCGTACCGCCGGCTACCGCCTCTGCGGTGAGGAAACCAAGGGCATCCGCATCGAATGCCGCGTCGGTGGCTCCGATCTCAATCCCTATCTCGCCTTCGCCGCGTTGCTTGCCGCCGGTATCGACGGGATCGAGAACAAGCTGGAGCTCGAAGCCCCGTTCGTCGGCGACGCTTATGGCGGCAAGGGTGTTCGCGAAATCCCGCGCACGCTGCGCGCGGCAACGACTGAAATGACGGAATCGACGATGCTGCGCAAAGCCTTCGGCGACGACGTTATCGACCACTACACCCGTGCCGCTGAATGGGAGCAGGAAGAATACGACCGCCGCATCACCGATTGGGAAGTGGCGCGCGGTTTCGAAAGAGCTTAATAGGCATTTGCGGGCTTGCCCCTCACCCTAACCTCTCCCCGTTTTACGGGGAGAGGGGACGTGCCCTGCGAGACGTTGGCGAGGAACGGAGAGGTTGCGACCATCTCCTTCGCCCGCGAGCGGGGGTCCAAAGGACGGGTCGAGACCACGGCTCGACCCGTCGGTGCCGGCAGGCGGGTGAGGGGCTATGCCCTCGACGAAATTTTGATCAATACGAGGACAGGAACCGATCATGGCAATGATCCAATGCATTTCACCGGTCGACGGATCGGTTTACGCTGAACGTCCGGCGCTTTCGCTCGATGCCGCCAAAGACGTGGTGGCGCGCGCCCGCAAGGCCCAGAAGGCCTGGGCGAGACGACCGCTTGAAGAGCGAGTCCAGCTTGTCCTGAAGGGTGCCGCGCGGCTGAACGAGATGTCCGACACCGTCGTGCCTGAGCTTGCCTGGCAGATGGGCCGGCCGATCAAATACGGCGGCGAATACAAGGGCTTCAATGAGCGCTCCAACTATGTCGCCTCGATCGCGGCGGATGCGTTGGCGCCTGTTATCGTCGAGGAGAGCGACCGCTTCGAGCGCCGCATCGAGCGCGAAGCGCATGGCGTTGTCTTCGTCGTCGCACCCTGGAACTATCCCTATATGACGGCGATCAACACGATCGCGCCAGCGCTGATGGCCGGTAATACCGTGGTGCTGAAACATGCTTCTCAGACACTGCTCGTCGGCGAACGGCTGGTGCAGGCCTTTATCGAGGCCGGCGTTCCCGAGGATGTGTTCCAGAACGTTTTCCTCGACCATGAGACCACGTCGGCGCTGATTGCCGCCGGCAGCTTCAATTTCGTCAACTTCACCGGATCGGTCGAGGGCGGGCGTTCGATGGAGCGGGCCGCCGCAGGCACCTTCACCGGCCTCGGCCTCGAACTCGGCGGCAAGGATCCGGGTTACGTCATGGAAGACGCCGACCTCGAGGCGGCTGTCGACACGCTGATGGACGGCGCGACCTACAATTCCGGCCAGTGCTGCTGCGGTATCGAGCGCATCTACGTGCATGAATCGCTCTACGACGCCTTCGTCGAAAAATCGGTCGCCTGGGCGTCGAACTATAAACTCGGTAATCCGCTCGATCCCGAGACTTCGCTCGGGCCAATGGCGAACAAGCGCTTCGCCAAGGTGGTGCGCGAGCAGATTGCGGACGCGGTTTCCAAGGGCGCCAAGGCGCTTGTCGATCCCAAGCTTTTTCCGCAGGATGACGGCGGCGCCTATCTCGCGCCGCAGGTTCTCGTCAATGTCGACCATTCCATGGCCTTCATGCGCGACGAGACCTTCGGTCCGGCGGTCGGCATCATGAAGGTGAAGAGCGACGAGGAAGCACTCGCCTTGATGAACGACAGCCAGTATGGGCTGACCGCCTCGCTCTGGACCAAGGATGTCGAACGGGCGGCGCGGCTCGGCCGGGAGATCGAAACCGGCACCGTTTTCATGAACCGCGCCGACTATCTCGACCCGGCGCTCTGCTGGACCGGCGTCAAGGAGACCGGCCGCGGTGGCTCGCTGTCGATCATCGGTTTCCAGAATCTGACGCGTCCGAAATCCTTCCACCTGAAGAAAGTCACAGCATGAGCAGCAACATCACCGCAAACTGGAGCTACCCGACTTCGGTCAAGCTCGGCCGGGGCCGGATCAAGGAACTGGCGGACGCCTGCAAGAGCCTCGGCATCAAAAAGCCGTTGCTCGTCACCGACCGCGGTCTCGCCTCGATGGCGATCACCAAGAATGCGCTCGACATCCTCGAAGATGCCGGCCTTGGCCGGGCGATCTTTGCCGATGTCGATCCGAACCCGAACGAGAAGAACCTTGAGGCCGGTGTCAAGGCTTTCAAGGATGGCGGTCATGACGGTGTCGTTGCCTTCGGCGGCGGCTCTGGTCTCGATCTCGGCAAGTGCGTCGCCTTCATGGCCGGCCAGACCCGGCCGGTCTGGGATTTCGAGGATATCGGCGACTGGTGGACGCGGGCGAGTATCGACGGCATCGCGCCGATCGTCGCCGTGCCGACGACGGCCGGAACCGGTTCGGAAGTCGGGCGCGCCAGCGTCATCACCAATTCCGAAACGCATGTAAAGAAGATCATCTTCCATCCGAAGTTCCTGCCCGGCGTCGTCATCTCCGATCCAGAACTGACGGTCGGCATGCCGAAAATCATCACGGCCGGCACCGGCATGGATGCCTTCGCCCATTGCCTGGAGGCCTATTCTTCGCCCTTCTATCACCCGATGTCGGCCGGCATCGCGCTCGAAGGCATGCGGCTCGTCAAGGAATTCCTGCCGCGCGCCTACAGGGAAGGCACCGATCTCGAAGCCCGCGCCAACATGATGGCGGCTGCCGCCATGGGTGCGGTCGCCTTCCAGAAGGGGCTCGGCGCCATCCATGCGCTGTCGCACCCGATCGGCGCCGTCTACAACACCCATCACGGCATGACCAATGCGGTGGTGATGCCGGCGGTGCTGCGCTTCAATCGCAAGGCGATCGAGGAGAAGATCTGCCGCGCCGCCGCTTATCTCGGTATTTCGGGCGGCTTCGACGGCTTCTACGACTATGTATTGAAGCTCCGCTCCGAGCTCGGCGTGCCGGAGACTCTGTCGGCGATGGGAATCGCCCCCGACCGCATCGACGAATTGTCGGCCATGGCAATCGAGGATCCGAGCGCGGGCGGCAACCCGGTGGCGTTGACGCTCGAAAATACCAAGGCGCTTTTCAGGGATTGCTTCTGAGCTAGATGCCGAGCCTGCGGATAGGCCCGGAAGGCTTTGGTCTTCCGGGCTTTTTTGTAGTGGCGGCATCCCCAATTTTAGGGATGTGAAAAATACAGGCTGCAATTTCGGCGGGCGCGTTTGGGATTTGTTAACCATGATTGTAAAGGATAGCTTAACCGCACGATGCTCCGACAGTGCGTAAGAGAGCGATACCGGCTCGCGCTATTTCCTCCCGAGGACCGAACATGCCTGTCATTACATTTGCAAACACCAAAGGCGGCGCCGGCAAGACGACCGCTGTTCTCCTGCTCGCCACCGAGCTTGCCCGCAAGGGTTACCGCGTCACCGTTCTCGACGCCGATCCGCAGCACTGGATTTCGCGCTGGCACGACATATCCGGTCATGTGCCCAATGTTTCGGTGATCGATTTCGTGACCACGGCCTCGCTGCCGCTGCATATCAGCGAGAACAAGCACAATACCGACTATTTCATCGTCGACCTGCCGGGTGCGCGCAATCCGCTGCTTGCCACAGCCGTCGGCCTTTCCGATCATGTGCTGATCCCAATCCAGGGCTGTGCAATGGATGCGCGCGGCGGCGCACAGGTGCTCGAGCTGCTGCAGTATCTGGACGAAAAGGCGGGCATCAAGATCGGTCATTCGGTGGTGCTGACCCGCGTCAACTCGATGGTGACGACCCGGGCGCTGCAGCTCGTCAAGTCGCTGCTCAGCGAGCGGCATGTGCCGGTGCTGGACACCGCGATCATCGAACGCTCGGCCTTCCGCGACATCTTCGACTGTGGCGGCACGCTGCACACGGTCGACCCCGCGCGCGTCAGCAATCTCGACAAGGCGCGTGAGAATGCCACATGCTTTGCCGAGGAAATAATGAGCAAAATGCCGGTCAGGCTAACGGCCTCGGCCCGTATGGCCACGGCGGCCTGAACATCCTTCGCACGAAAAAGGCCGTCGAAGCGATCCCCAGCCCCTAACCGAAATGTGAAATCCAGTAGATACTGGTGCCGAATCCCTTGTGGCATGGGACGCAAAACTGTCGCTTTGATTGGGTTTTTTCCGACAAGAAGGGAACCGCAATATGGAAGCGATTATTGAGGCTGGGACTATAAAGGATGTTGAGCCATGGGCGCAGCTTCGCCTTGCGCTATGGCCGCATCACTCGCTTGAAGATCATCGAGCAGAGTTGGGCCGGGCGTTTCTTTCAGAAAGTGGAGAAGCCGTCGCGTTCATAGCTCGAAATGCTGCGAATGAAGCTGTCGGGTTTGCTGAGGCCACTCTGCGACATGATTATGTGAACGGATGCAGCAGTTCACCCGTTCTGTTTCTCGAAGGCATTTATGTCCGCCCCGTTGACAGGCGAAAGGGTATCGCACGGTTGCTTTGCAATTCCGTTGCCGATTGGGGGAAGTCGCTTGGCTGTGTCGAGTTTGGCTCTGACGCGCTGCTTGAGAATTCAGCCAGCCATGCGCTCCATACCGCTTTAGGGTTTGAGGAGACGCAGCGCGTCGTGTTCTTCCGAAAGCCATTGTAGGCCGTCGAGAAACTCACTCGCAACGGTTGGAGTTTCGCGACACATTTCAGTTGCGGTCTGTGGAGCGATCCGGCGGCCACATTGCTGCAATAGGGTTCAATCGACGAATTCGACCGTCACTCCCGGCTTAACCATCTTGGCAAGCTCGGTCGCATCCCAATTGGTCAGGCGGATACAGCCGTGGCTCTGGGTGCGGCCGATCTTGGAAGGCTCTGGCGTGCCGTGGATGCCGTAGGTCGGCCTGGACAACGCCATCCAGACGGTGCCGACGGGGCCGTTCGGGCCGGGCGGAATGTTGAGGATCTTGTCGTTGGCGCCCTGCTGGAAATTGATCTTCGGATTATAGGTGTAGCCGGGATTGAATGCGACGCGCTCGACCGTCACGGTGCCTGACGGCGAGGGCGTGTCGGTGGAGCCGATCGATGCCGGATAGGCGGCAATGAGATTGCCGGCGCCGTCATAGGCAAAGACCTGCTTGCGGGCTTTGTCGGCGATGATGCGGGCGACCTCGCCGCTCTTCGGCTCGCCCGGATTGACGACCTTGATGACGGTGCCGGCAACGCTGAAATCGGCGCCGGGGTTCATCTCCTTCAGGAAGGCCTCGTCCATGTGGAAGCGCTCGGCCAGCATTTCGGTGGTCGATGTATAGGCAAGCGACGGTAGCAGCGCCTTATGCGAATAGTCTTCCGGGATCTGTGCGACGAAGGGGCCTGCCGCATCGGCCGGGGTGATCGTGTAGCTGACGACGGGCAGGCCGCCGTTCATGCGTAGTTCTTCCAGAATGGCATCCGTGTCGTTGGGGTCGAGCTTGGAGCCGGTCATCTGGTCATAGGCATAGATCGACTTGGTGACATTCGAGCCCATATGGCCGTCGATGACGCCGGGCGAGATGCCGGCGCGATCGAGAAAGACCTGCAACGCGACGATCTCGGGCTTCGACTTGTTCTTCAGCGTGATAACCGGTTCATCAGGCGCGGCCGTGGGCGCGTCGGCGGGCGGGATCTGCTGGTCGGGGTCGATCGAGGCATAGTTGTCGCCGGACTGCGGATTGCCGATGCTGTTGTCCTGGGGATAAGGCTGCTCGCCGAGCGGCCGGCGTTCGATCGCCGCATCGCGCGGGATGCCGCCGGTGACCGCACCACGCTCGGAATAACGCGTGTCGCCATAGGTGTTGTCGTCGGCATAATAGGGATCGTTGCCGCCCTGGTCGGCATAGACATCGCGCGGACCGGGCCGCGGCGGATAGTAGCCGCGGGCGCGCATCTCGGTGGCGACAACGTTGCCGTAGTCATCGATCAGCACGCGGTTGCCGCTGCGGTCGCGGGCGTAGTTATAGCCGCGCGGGACATAATCGAGGATCTCGCCGGTCGGCGTGACCAGCACGACGTCGCTCTGGCGGCGGTCGCGGAACTGCTGCGCGCCGGCCTCCGGTGCTGCCGCCGTAATGGCTGCCAGCACGGCCGCAAGCGAAAATGCCGACTTCAAAAAGCGATTCACGTCTCACACCTCGAACAGTGACTGGCCGACACACACCTGCGAATTTTGACGCTAGTGTGGAATTTATGAAAGCGTGCTGAACAAAATATGAAAATCACTAAGATTTCCTTTTACTCATAAACGTTTGCGTCTCCGTGTCAGTTCCGCAAAATCCCTGGTTGCGGCAAAAACACAAGATGGGAATGGCGCCGATTGACGAATGACGGCGCAAAACCTAACGCTGAGGCGGGCATAAACCCTCAAGGAGACTGCGATGATCGAATTTGCCGCCGCAAGCGGGCCGCACCTGATGCTGGATGAAACATCGGTGCTGGATATCGGCGGATGCATCGTCGAAGGTGTCGACATCGCGCCGAAGCGCGCCATTCCCGACGACGGCGATCCGCGAATCGATCACTCGCTCGAAGGCTTCCTCTTCACCTGCGGGCCGGACCATATCCGCCATCGCCAGCCGATCGCCGGCCGCGCCCACGGTAATGTCTATCCGCTGCACGGATCGGCCTCCGGCCATGCGGCCAAGGTGCTGTGGACGAAGTTTGAGAAGGGCAATGCCGAATGCCGCGCCGACATCGACATCGTAACCATCGAGGGACTGCCGCAGCGCATCGAGCGGCTATGGCGGATCGACGGGGCGACCGGTGAGGTGCAGCTCGAGGACCGGGTCGTCAACACCAGCGACCAGACGGTGCCGACCTTCCTGATGTACCACATGAACACCGGCGGCAAATGGCTGGACGAGGACACACGGCTCGAAGGCCAGATGCTGGAAAATGGCGGTTTCCCCTGGACGTTCGGCGAGGAGCCGGGCGGCATCTTCTGCGTGCCGGCGCCGGCGACGGAGGAGGGCTTCGCGGAAATCCGCCTCGGACCGATCGCTGCGATCGGCGGCAGGACGCTCCGTGTCCGTTTCCGCGCCGACACGCTGCCCTATCTGCAGGTCTGGCGAAACCAGAAGGCGCCGGCTCATATCATCGGCATCGAGCCGGTTTCGCATCGCTGGGTGTTGCGCGACGAGCTTGAGGCAGCCGGCGAGTTCAACATGCTGGCGCCCGGCGAAAGCCGCAGCTACGCGCTAACCTTTGCCTTTGTGTAAGTGAAGTGTTGTTGACGCTTGCCGGCCTCCCGTCGTAGACCTTCAGCCCACGATTTTGAGGAGACAAGACGATGGATATTCGCCAGATCGACGATGAATATTCTGTTTCGGGCCAGATCACGCTTGAGGAGCTCGACGAGATCAAGGCGCTGGGGTTCAAATCGATCGTCTGCCATCGCCCCGACCATGAGAGCCCCGATCAGACGTCGTTCTCGGTCATCGAGGCGCGCGCTAGAGAACTTGGACTCGATATCGCTCATGTGCCTGTCGGGCCGATGGGGGTGACCGAAGAAGCGGTGCAGGGTATGGTCGATGCGCTCGACGAATTCCCGCGGCCGATGCTCGGCTATTGCCGCTCCGGCGCCCGCTCGACGGCGATCTACCAAAAGACCCACCATATCCGTAGCTAAGCTCGTTCCGGCTGCCGATTTTCCGGCGCTGGACCGCAGCGCCGCCACCTTCCATTCACTCAGGAGACTACAATGAGCATTAAGCGTATCGACGTCGGCGCGCGCATGAGCGGCGCCGTCATTCATGGCAACACGGTCTATCTCGCAGGCCAGGTCGGCGAGGGCGAAAGCGTCACCGATCAGTGCAAGTCCTCGCTTGCCGAAGTCGACCGGCTGCTGGCTGCATCCGGCAGCAACAAGTCGAAGATCCTGCAAACGATCATCTATCTCTCCGACATCGCTTATTTTGCCGAGATGAACGCCGCCTGGGAAGCCTGGATCGATCCGGCCAATCCGCCGGCCCGCGCCACCAGCGAAGCCAAGCTCGCCGCCCCGAAATACAAGGTCGAGTTCATCGTCACGGCCGCGATCGACTAAAGGTCGCCGCAGGTCTGTTCCTCGAAGCCGGTGGGTGCGTGAACTGACCCTGATTGGGGTCAGTCACGGACCTACCGGCTTTTTGTTTGCGCGATTTCCGACAGCGTGCGTGTCGGCGTGATCGCTTCAGGATCGAGCTTCACCTCGATGATCGCCGGATTGCCGCTTTCGCGCGCCCGCAAAAAGGCGGGCGCGAATTGCTCCGTGCTTTCCACCGTCTCGCCATGGCCGCCATAGGCGCGGGCCAGGGCTGCGAAGTCGGGATTGGTCAGATCGGTATTGCTGACGCGGCCGGGATATTCGCGCTCCTGATGCATGCGGATCGTGCCGTAGATACCGTTATTGACGACGACCGCGATGATTGGCAGGCCGTAGCGGATGGCGGTGGCAAATTCCTGGCCGTGCATCAGGAAACAGCCGTCGCCGGCAAAGCAGATGACTTCACGTTCGGGAAACAACCGCTTGGCGGCGACGGCGGCGGGCAGGCCGTAACCCATCGATCCGGAGGTGGGGGCGGCCTGGGTATTGAAGCGGCGAAAACGATGGAAGCGATGCACCCAGGTGGCGTAGTTGCCGGCGCCGTTGGTGAAGATCGTGTCCGGCCCGGTATTGGCCTCCAGCCACTCCATGATCGGCCCCATATGGACGGCGCCTGGGCCTGTCGCCGGCGGCTTCGACCAGGCGAGATAGGCCTGGTGCATGCGCTGCGTGCGTTCCGCCCAGTGCGGCTCGGCCGGTGCTTCCAAATCGGCAAGTGCCGCGACGAAATCGGCAGGTGCGGCGCAGATCGCGAGATCCGGGCGGTAGAGACGGCCGAGTTCGGAGGCATCGGGGTAGATATGCACGAGCGATTGCTGGGGGTAGGGGATGTCGATCAGCGTGTAGGACGAGGAGGGCATTTCCGACATGCGGGCGCCGAGCAGGATCAGCAGGTCGCTCTCCTTGATCTCCTTGGCGAGTGCCGGATTGATGCCGATGCCGACATCGCCGGCATAGCAGCGATGGAGATGATCGAACAGCATTTGCCGGCGGAAGGAGCAGCCGACCGGCAGTTGGAAACGCTCGGCAAAGATGGCGAAATCGGCGACGGCATCGGCATCCCAGCGCGTGCCGCCGAGGATCACCATCGGCCGCTCGGCCTTCAAGAGTCTTAGATAAAAGTCGTCGATCTGGCGGCGGCCGGGATGGGCCTCGACGCTGACATAGTGTTTGGCGCGGGGCACTTCGACCTCGTCGCGCAGCATATCCTCCGGCAGCGTCAGCACCACGGGGCCGGGGCGGCCGGAGGTGGCGATCGCGAAGGCGCGGGTGACGAATTCGGGGATGCGGGCGGCATCATCGATCTCGCCCACCCATTTGGCGAATTCGGTGAAGGCGCGGCGGAATTCGACCTCCTGGAAGGCCTCGCGCTCGCGGGCTTCGCGCTGCACCTGGCCGATGAAGAGGATCATCGGGATCGAATCCTGCTTCGATATATGCAGGCCGGCGGAGGCGTTGGTGGCGCCGGGGCCGCGGGTGACCATGCAAATGCCGGGTTCTCCGGTCAGCCTGCCCCAGCAATCCGCCATCATCGCCGCCCCGCCCTCCTGGCGGCAGACGAGCACGTCGATCTCGCTGTCGCGCAGCGCGTCGAGGACGGCGAGGAAACTCTCGCCTGGTACGCAGGACAGACGCTTGACGCCGTTCGCCTTCAGCGCCTCGACAATCAGTTCCCCGCCCGTCTTTTTCATAGTGATGCCTTTTTCATGACGATGCCTTCCTCTCAAGCTCGGTGAGTTCCGCCAGAATTTCTGTTTGATGCTCGCCGAGACGCGGGCTTGGCCTGGTGTAACGCAACGGCGTCTCCGACAGCACCACGGGCGTCCTGACCCCGGGGATTACGGTGCCGGCGGCGTCCGTAAGGTCGATGCGCAAGCCGCGGGCCTCAATTTGCGGGTCGGCGAACATCTCCTCGATCGTATTGATCGCGCCTGATGGAACCGCATTCTCCTCGCAGGCTTTCAGGAGATCCGCCTTCTGCCATTTCAGCGTCTCGGTGGAGATGAGAAGGCGGACATCGCCGCGATTGGCGACGCGGGCCTTGTTGGTGGAAAAGCGCTCGTCGCCGGCAATTGTCTCCAGGCCGAGGATGGTGCAGAGGCGGCGGAACTGGCCGTCGTTTCCGACCGCGAGAATAAGATAACCGTCCGCCACCGGCACGACCTCATAGGGCGAGATATTCGGATGGGCATTACCAAGGCGGGTCGGTGCGGCGCTGGAGACCAGGTAGTTCATGTTCTGATTGGCGAGCACGGCCGATTGCACGTCGAGCAGCGCCATGTCGACGAACTGGCCTTCGCCCGTTTTCAACGCGTGGATCAGCGCAGCTTCGATCGCCGAAACGGCATAGATGCCGGTGAAGATATCGGCGATGGCAACGCCGGCCTTCATCGGCTGGCCGTCCGGCTCGCCTGTTATCGACATAAAGCCGGACATGCCCTGGACGATGTAATCATAGCCGGCGAGGCCGGCATAGGGGCCTGTCTGGCCGAAGCCGGTGATCGAGCAGTAGACGAGCTTCGGATTCAGCTTGCGCAGGCTGTCGTAATCGAGGCCGTATTTGACGAGGCCGCCAAGCTTGAAATTCTCGATCACTACATCGGCAGTCGATACGAGACGGCGGACGAGATCCTGGCCTTCGGGGGTCTTCAGATCGGCGGTGATCGAGCGCTTGCCGCGATTGGCGGCGTGATAATAGGCGGCCGAGAGGTTTTTGCCATCGGCACCTTCGACGAAGGGGGGGCCCCATTGGCGGGTATCGTCGCCGCCGTCCGGGTTTTCGACCTTTATGACGTCGGCGCCGAGATCGGCGAGCATCTGCCCCGCCCAGGGGCCGGCGAGCACCCGGGCAAGCTCGATCACCCGGATGCCGGCAAGCGGCGGCTTCTTCGTCGTCTCCGTCATATTCCCTCGTCGGTTTCTACGGCGCCAGCGTCACCTCAGATGTATCGGATACAGGCTTTGAAGCAAAGCGGCGCTCGCGCCAGAGGATGTAGAAGCCCGATGCCATGATGATCATGATGCCGAGCCATTTGACCGCATTCGGAAAGTCGCCGAAAACCAGCCAGGCAAAGATCGTCGCCGAGACGATCTCGAAATATTGCAGCGGCGCCAGCGTCGAGGCCGGTGCTGCGCGATAGGCATAGACGCCGAAGATGCCGGCGATCGCGGCCATGGCGCCGACGCCGGCGAGGTAGAACCAGGCGCTACCCACCGGCATGACGGGGTCGAAAAGATCGGAGCCGCTTCCTTCGCCGATAAAAAGCAGGATAGTGCAGAAGAGTAGACCCCAGATGCCCATCTGGAACTGCATCGCCCAGGGATCTTCCCGGTGCGAGAGGACGCGGGTCATCAGCACGAAGATCGCGATGCAGAGGGCGCTAAGGACAGGCAGAAGGGCGATAAAGCCGACCTCCTGGAAACTCGGCTGGATGATCAGCATGGCCCCGAAAAAGCCGACGCCGCAGGCGGTATAGCGCCGCCAGCCGATCGTCTCCTTCAGGAAAATGCCGCCGAGGATCGTCACGATGATCGGCTCGACGAAGAAGATCGCAATCGCGTCGGCAACCGCCATGTATTTCAGCGTGGTGACGAAAGAGATCATCGAGACGGTGATGATTAAGCCGCGGATAGCGTGGAACAGGCTCTGGCGCCAGGAGAAATCAGCAAAGCTCTGCCGCCAGATGACGATCGGCAGCATGAACAGCGCCTGCACGACGAAGCGGCCGGCGGTGACCTCGGCGGACGGGATGGTGACAACCGCAAGCTTGGCGAAAATATCGATGAGCGGCGAAAACATCACCGACAGAAACATCAGCGCGAGCCCCGTCGTCACCTCGGAGGCTGAGGAAGCAGGGCGGGCGGAGGTGCTGCTCATGACGGAATCTCTTTCGCTCAGGATCTTACGACGGCCTCGTCGCACCATTCCACGAAGGCTGCAATCGCTGCATCAGCGCCGATCTCGTTCAGCGTTTCGTGCCGCATGTCCTGATATATCTGAGTGCTGATACGAGAGAAGCCGCAGGCTTTCAAATGGTTTGACAGCCAGAGGATGGCTTTTCCACGTTCGGTGGCCGGATCCTCTCCACCGCCGACCAGATGGATCGGCATATCGCGCGGCAGCCGGTCCAAATAGAGCTTCTGCGGCGCGCGAAACGTCAGTTCGAAGAGATCGAGCCACAGCGACACCGAAGCATCGAAGCCGCAGAGCGGATCGGCGATATATTTGTCGACTTCACCGGGAAGGCGCGACAGCCAGTCGAACTCGGTGCGGCGGCCCGGAATCGATTTTCCCCAGGCTGCGAAGGTGAGCTTCGGCAACAGGCCGCTCGGCACATCGGAGCCCTTCAGCATGCGCTCGGCCAAAAGGATCGCCTGGGCGGCGCGGCCGGCCAGGCCGACGGCGAAATTCGAATTCCAGACGGCGACGGCGTCGAAATCGGCCGGCGCCGTGACGGCTGTATTGAGGGCGATGAGGCCGCCCATCGAATGGCCGAAGAGGATGACCGGCAGGCCGGGATGGAGCATGGCCGCGTGGGCGCGCATGGTAAGGACGTCGCCGGTCACCCTGTCGACGCCGCCCCGCCGGGCGAAACGGCCGACCGGCGCGTCGGGCGCCGTCGTCTCGCCGTGGCCGCGGTGGTCATGGGCATAGACGTGATAACCGCGCGCCGCCATCGCTTCGGCAAAAGTGAGATAGCGTTTCGAATGTTCGGCGAGACCGTGCGATATCAACAGGATGCCGCGCCCCGGGCCGGCGGCCTCGGCATGGTGATAGGCGAGCGATGCTCCCGGCGCCGCGAGCCTTTGCGTTTCAGAAAACATCTGGATCCTCCCCGACGCAACAGACCAGATCAGCGTCCAAAAGCAACATCCATTCCGGGTTCATCCGATAACAAAATGCGGCAACGCTACGATTCAGGGTTGCGGACTTTTCATCTTCGTGCTTATTTGTTCCTGTATTGTTCTTTTTTGGGGGTTGAAATGAGCAGCATGCAGTTGCGTACCTTGACGGTCGCCGTATCGATGGTAATTGCCGGCGCCGCCATGGCGCAGGAGGGCGGCGGGACGACCCGCTTTATTCTGGCGGCGAGCTGGCAGCCGGCCTTTTGCCAGACGAACCAGAAGAAAGCTGAATGCGCCAGCCAGACCGGCGAGCGCCCCGATGCGACGAATTTTTCGCTGCACGGGCTCTGGCCGATGCGGCAGGATTATTGCGGCGTGAGCGCCGAGCAGAAGGCTGCCGACAAGGACGGCAAGTGGAACACATTGCCTGAGGTGACGCTTTCGGCCGAGACGCAGGCGGCGCTGTCCAAGGCGATGCCCGGCACACAATCCGGCCTGGAACGGCATGAATGGACGAAGCACGGCACCTGTACGAAAATGAGCGCCGAAGATTATTTCGGCGTCGGGGTGCATCTTCTGGGCGCGCTCAACACCTCGGCCGTGCGCGATCTCTTCGCCGCCAATATCGGCAAGCCGGTTAAGGCCGAGGCAATCAAGGCGGCTTTCGACAAGAGCTTCGGCCCTGGTGCCGGCGATCGCGTCAAGATGAGCTGCCGGCGGGCCGGCAATGTCAAAATGGTCAGCGGGTTGACGATCGGGCTTTCTGAAGCCGCCGGGGCGGCGTCGGCGAAAAGCGCCGGCCTTGCGGATCTGATCCAGGGCGCGGGAAAAACGACGTTCGGCTGCGACGAGGGCGTCGTCGACGCTGCGGGCTTCTGACCGGAAATCCTGCCTAAACCGGGTTTCGGCGTTGCCCGCAGGCGCTGTTTCGCCTACATAGCGGCACAATCGAAGTTTCCCGCCCGGAGCAGCGCAGCATGGCACGTCAGTTCATCTATCATATGTCCGGCCTCAACAAGGCCTATGGCAACAAGAAGATCCTGGAGAACATCCACCTTTCCTTCTACCCGGATGCCAAGATCGGTATTCTCGGGCCAAACGGCGCCGGTAAATCCACTGTGCTGCGCATCATCGCCGGCCAGGACAAGGAATATACCGGCGAAGCCTGGCTCGCCGAAGGAGCGACGGTCGGCTACCTCGAGCAGGAGCCGCACATCGATCCCAACAAGACGGTGTTCGAAAACGTCATGGAAGGCGTTGCCTCGAAGACAGCCGTACTCGAGCGCTACAATGAGCTGATGATGAACTATTCCGACGAGACGGCGGAAGAGGGAGCAAAGCTCCAGGACATCATCGACAGCCAGAACCTCTGGGATCTGGAAAGCCAGGTCGAGATGGCGATGGAAGCCTTGCGCTGCCCGCCACGCGACGCCGATGTCACCAGCCTGTCGGGTGGCGAGCGCCGCCGTATCGCGCTCTGCCGCCTGCTGCTTTCGCAGCCGGACCTGCTGCTGCTCGACGAACCGACCAACCACCTGGACGCCGAGACGATTGCCTGGCTCGAAAAGCATTTGCGTGACTATCCGGGCGCCGTGATGATGATCACCCACGATCGCTACTTCCTCGACAACGTCACTGGCTGGATCCTCGAACTCGACCGCGGCCGCGGCATTCCCTACGAAGGCAATTACTCGGCCTACCTGCTCGCCAAGGCCAAGCGCATGCAGCAGGAAAACCGGGAAGAGGCAGGACGCCAGAAGGCGATCAGCCGCGAACAGGAATGGATCGCCTCTAGCCCGAAAGCCCGTCAGGCCAAATCCAAGGCGCGTATCAAGTCCTATGAACAACTGGTGGAAGCGGCTGAAAAGCAGCGCCCCGGCGACGCACAGATCATCATCCCGGTCAGCGAGCGCCTCGGCCAGGTGGTCATCGAGATGGAAGGCATCACCAAGGGCTTCGAGGGCCGCACGCTGATCAACGACCTGTCGATCAAGCTGCCGCCGGGCGGCATCGTCGGCATCATCGGCCCGAACGGCGCCGGCAAGACGACGCTGTTCCGGATGATCACCGGCCAGGAAAAGCCGGACGCCGGATCCGTGCGCATCGGTGAGACGGTCCATCTCGGTTACGTCGACCAGAGCCGCGATGCACTGGATGGCAGCAAGACCGTCTGGGAGGAAATCTCGGGCGGCGCCGAAATCATCAAGCTCGGCAAGTTCGATATGAACTCCAGAGCCTATTGCGGCGCTTTCAACTTCAAGGGCGGCGATCAGCAGCAGAAGGTCGGCAACCTCTCGGGCGGCCAGCGCAACCGCGTTCACCTTGCCAAGATGCTGAAGGCTGGCGGCAACGTTCTGCTGCTCGACGAACCGACCAACGACCTCGATACGGAAACCCTGGGTGCGCTGGAAAGCGCGCTTGAGGCGTTCGCCGGCTGCGCCATCATCATCAGCCACGATCGCATGTTCCTCGACCGTCTGGCGACGCACATTCTGGCTTTCGAAGGCGAAGGCCATGTCGAATGGTTCGAAGGTAACTTCGAGGATTATGAACAGGACAAGATTCGCCGTCTCGGTCCCGACGCGCTCAACCCAGGCAGCCAGGCTCATAAGCGCCTGACGCGCTGATCGCAGCCGTTTTTGCAGTCGAGAAGCCCCGGTTCGGCCGGGGCTTTTTTTGTATTCCCGCTGTCGCAATTTGAGCAGGCAATTTCGCTCAAGTGCGAATTGTCGCTTGTCACCGTAATCCAAATCACATAAAGATATCTTTATATCTTGATTGGACTAGAGATGAGCGAACCCTTGAAGCTAGGACTGGATGGCCTGGTGGACGTCATGAAGGCGGCCGGCGAGCCCACGCGCCTGCGTCTTCTGGCGCTTCTCGACGGCGGCGACCTCACGGTGACCGATCTTACCGAAATTCTCGGCCAATCCCAGCCTCGCATCTCCCGGCATTTGAAGCTGCTCGGCGAGGCCGAACTGATCGAACGCTACCAGGAAGGCGCCTGGGCCTATTTCCGCCTCAAGCAGGACGGCAAGGCGGCCATGCTGGTGCGGGCATTGCTCAAGCATGTCTCCGAAAACGATCCGACCGTGCTTCGCGACGGCGAACGGCTGTCGCAGGTTAAGCGTCAGCGGGCCGAGCGGGCACAGGCCTATTTCAGCCGCAACGCGGCGGAATGGGACGAGCTTCGCCGCCTGCATGCCGCCGATGAAGAGGTCGACGCCGCCGTCATCCGGCTGCTCGGCAGCCAGCCGATCGATTCGCTGCTCGATCTCGGCACCGGCACCGGCCGCATCCTCGAGCTTTTGTCGGGGTTCTACCGCCGGGCGATCGGCGTCGATGCCAGCCGCGACATGCTAAGCGTGGCGCGCGCCAATCTCGACAAATCCCGCATCACCAAGGCCACCGTGCGCCACGCCGATATCCTCAACCTGCCGTTCGAAGGCCAGGATTTCGACCTGGTGACGATCCATCAGGTACTGCATTTCTTCGACCAGCCGGAGATTGCGATCGCCGAAGCGGCGCGCATGCTGCGGCCGGGCGGCAGGCTCGTGGTCATCGACCTTGCGCCGCACACGCTCGAATATCTCCGCGACGAGCATGCGCATGTCCGTCTCGGTTTTTCGCACCAGGCGATATCCGACTGGCTGCACAGGGCCGGGCTCGACGTCGAGCAGGTCGTCGATCTTCATCCGGGTCAGCAGAGCGGGCAGGGGTTGACGGTCACCGTCTGGCTCGCGCGCGATCCGAGGCGCCTCATGGCTTCGCAACTAAGCGAAGGCGCCGAACCTACATTTGCCGGGAGAGTATGACATGGCTTTGAATAACGAGGAACGCGGCCGCAATATCGGGATTTCCTTCGAATTCTTTCCGCCGAAATCGGAAGAGATGGAGGGCCAGCTCTGGCAGACGGTCAGCGAACTGCAGGATTGGGATCCGGATTTCGTCTCGGTGACCTATGGGGCCGGCGGCACCACCAAGGCGCCGACGCTGACTGCCGTCACACGGTTCCTGTCGCAGACGCCGCTTGCCACCGCCTCGCACCTGACCTGCGTCGGCGCGACGAAGGAAGAGACGCATCAGATGATCGAGACCTTCCGCAAGGTCGGCGTGACGCATTTCGTGGCGTTGCGCGGCGATGCGCCCGGAGGCGCAGGCGCGCCCTACCAGCCGCATCCCGGCGGCTACGCCAATGCGGCGGAGTTGGTGGCTGGCCTCAAGGCGATCAGTGATTTCGAGATTTCGGTCTCCGCCTATCCTGAAAAACACCCGGAGAGCCGCGATACGGCTGCCGATATCGACATGCTCAAGCGCAAGGCCGATAATGGCGCCGACCGGGCGCTGACGCAGTTCTTCTTCGACAACGACAATTTCGAGCGCTACCTGGAGAAGGTGCGCGCTGCCGGCATCTCGATCCCGATTGTGCCGGGTATCATGCCGATCCAGAACCTGACGCAGTTGAAGCGTTTCGCCGGTGCCTGCGGCACGATCATCCCGGCCTTTCTCGACGAGCGCTTCGCCGGCTTCGACGACAAGCCCGAAGAACGGGCGAAGGTCGCAGCCGATGTCGCCGCCGAGCAGATCGACGATCTCGTCCGGCGGGGCCTTCATGAGTTCCATCTCTATACAATGAACCGTTCGCCGCTGGTTTCCGCTGTGCTCGACAATCTCGGTCTCTCGCGGCGGGCGGCGAAAAGTGCGGGCGCGGCCGCCTGATCTTTCGAGTTCAAAAGTGAAAAGCGCATGTCGGGCGGGACATGCGCTTTTTTTATTGGCGGATTGATCAGGGGAGTTCAGGTACTACCAGTCATTACGCCTCGGTATCGGCCGGCTCAGATGAAGAGCATGGACAAGACGAAAGCAAACGCTGCACTGACCAACAGAACATTCAAGGATTGCGTGAGTCCCATGTCTGTCTCCTAGCGTTAACCGGTCGATATTATGTCTGAAATATGTCGGTTGGAAAGCGAATTCTATGCTGCGCTGCAGAAGGGCGCGGTGGATAAGTCGAACAGCATTTCCGCAAGTAATTGAAATCAATATGTAATTATCGCGAAATTTTTGTTCACAATTTTTAACGTGGCGTTAAATCCGGCGATCACAGATTTACCTATGCGCCTAAAACATGGCCGGCGCGCAAGCGGTTGAAAATATAGGGAAACTGCAACCGACTTTCAGGCGGTGCGTATCAGCACGCGATAGGCGCGGCCATCGAGAATGACGAGTCCGAAACCGATCAGCGCCATGCCGGCGAGTTCGCCGAGTGCCAGCCTTTCGCCAAGGAATAGCACGCCGAGGAGGATGGCGCTCGGCGGCACCAGCAGGGTGACGAGCGAGGCGTTGGTGGCACCGGCTGCCGCCATGATCCGGAAATAGAGAATATAGGCGAATGCGGTCGATACCAGCGCCAGCGCCAGGATGGCGAGGAGAATATCGACTTCCGGCAAGGGGAGCGTCCAGGGACGATCGGCCAGCAGCGATAGCGGCAAAGTGATCAGTGAGGAGGCGGTCAGCTGGCCGGCGGCGGTGACCGGGGCGGGAATAGTCTTGAAACGTTTGCCGTAAGTGGCGGCGAAACCGTAAGAGATGGCGGCCAGTACCGGTAGAAGCAGCGCCCAGAGCGGCGCCTCGCCACCGGCCGAGATGCCGGGGCCGATCAGCACGATCGTTCCGGCCAGGCCGACGAGGCAGCCGGCGATTTTTGCCGACGACAGCTTTTCGTCTGACGTGAAATAATTGGCGATGAGCACGGTCCAGATCGGCGTCGTCGCGTTCAGGATCGCCGCGAGGCCGGCGCCGATGCGGGTCTGGCCGAAGAAGATCAGCGCATGCGGCAGGGCATTGTTGATCAGCCCGAGGATCAGGAATTCACGCCAGCGGGCCTTGAGGATCGAATAGATGTCGAAACGGCCGGCGATATAGAGATGCAGCGCCAGGGCTGCAAGCAGCAGCCTGAGGAAGACGAGGGTCAGTGGCGGCACATGCTGGACGGCGATGCTGGCAAAGAAGAAGGAGCCGCCCCAGATCAGGCCGAGCAGGACCAGCAGGCTCCAGGTCCAGGCATTCATCCTGCTGTCCATGCCGGTTCCTCCACGCAAGGCCGCTTCGCCGCCCTATCGTCTGCCGATAATGGGCGGCGATTCTTCACCACTATGTTTAGGGCAGACTGCGGCCAGCGCCACCCGTTTCTTGCGAAGCGGGCAGCGGTGCGACATCCGTGGGATCAGAGGGCGTTGAGCAGGGCAGGCGTCGCCCAGCCGTCGGCCGGAATGCCGAGACGCTGCTGTTCCTTCTGGATCGCGACGCGCGTGCCGGAGCCGAGGATGCCGTCGATCTCGCCGACATCATGACCGAGCGACTGCAGCTTGGTCTGCAGCGTCTTCATCTGGTCGTTGGCGAGCCCCTGTTCCGGCACACCCTTGAGATAGGTCGGAGCGCCGGAAAGCCGGGTCCCGAAATAGGCGGCCGAGGTCGTGTAGATGAACGACTTGTTCCATTCGAGATAGATTTTGAAATTCGGGTAGGCGATGAAGGCCGGTCCCATGCGGCCCTGCGGCAGCACGAGGTCGCCTTCGAGGTTGCCGAAGGCGGTATTGCCGTCGCGCGGCTTGACGCCGAGCGCGAACCATTCGCCTGCCTTCATCGTGCCGCCGAGGCCGGATTTCTCCCAGGGCAGATTATCGGGCAGGGTGACTTCCTGCAGCCAGGGCTGGCCGCGCTCGAAGCCGAGATGCTGGATGAATTTCGCCGCCGTCAGGATGGCGTCCGGGCCGCTCTGCTTCAGGCGGACATGGCCGTCGCCATCGCCGTCCATGCCATAGGCGATGATGTCGCGCGGCAGCATCTGAACCTGGCCGATCTCGCCCGCCCAGGCGCCGGTATTGGTGGCGGGGTCGAGATCGCCGTGCTGGACCATCTCGATGAGGGCGATCAGCTGCGGGCGGAAAAGCTCCGGGCGGCGGCAGTCATGCGACAGCGTCACCAGGGCATTGCGGGTGTTGAAATCGCCCTGGACAGCGCCGAAATCGGTTTCCATCGCCCAGAAGGCGGTGATGACGCCGGAGGGAACGCCGAATTCCTGCTCGGCGCGGGCAAAGACGTCGGCATATTGCTTCATCTTCTGGCGGCCGATGTCGAGGCGGGCCTGGCTGACGGTGCGCTGGGAGAATTCGAGGAAGGTCTGTTTGAAGACGCCCTGGGCCCGATCCCGGCTGAGGACCTTGGGGTCGATCTCGGCGCCGGCAAGGGCCGCGTCGGCGGCTGCAGCACTTGCGCCGGTGGCAACCGCATCTTTCTTGACGCCGTCAAGGAAGGCGGAAAGATCGCCGCCGCAAGGCGCGGCCGGGGCTGAGTCCGGCGCCTGCTGGGCGGCCGCGCCGCCGGCGAGGGCGAGGGCAAACAGAAGGGCGAGTGCAGAGCGGCTTGCGAGCGAGCGGTGCATGGATGCGGTCCTTATATCAAACAGATTGCCGTCGCTTTCACAGAGGAATGTGACGGAAGCAAGAAACATTGCAAGACGTTACTAAGAATTTCTATCCTTGGAAACGGTCGCGACCCAATTGTTCCAGTTCTTTGCACTGCCGGCAAAGACGTTGATGTCGGTCGGCCCCTTGATGCCGGGAATGACGCCGGTCGAGGTATATTGCCAGAAGGCCCAGCGGCGGTCGGAATAGGTCACTTCGGGGTGTTTTGCCACCGAGCGGACCCAGAAATGATAATCCTGGAAGTAGCCGGCGAGATTTTCACGGTGGAAATCGACCGAGGTGTAGATGATCGGACGCTTGCCGTAGTAAGCCTCCAGCCGGTTCATGAAACGCTGCATTTCGGAGCGCACCGTTTCCGCGTCGGGGCGGTAGCGGCAGGTCTTCGATTCGGCGTTCCATTCGACGTCGAGCACCGGCGGCAGGCGCATGGCCTCCTTCGGCACGTTGCGGATGAACCAGTCGGCCTGCTCGTCGGCCGAAGAGCAGAAATAATAGAAATGATAGGGGGCGTGCGGGATGCCGGCGGCGCGCGCCTCGCGCCAGTATTCGTCGAAGCGCGGATCGACCCTGTCCTTGCCTTCCGTCGCCTTGATGAAGGCGAAGCCGACGCCGGAATTCCTCACCGTCGCCCAGTCGATATCGCCCTGCCATTTGGAGATGTCGATGCCATGGATCGCATTCTGCTGCGGATGCTTTGGGCCGAAGTCCTGAGGATCGGTGTCCTTGAAGCGCGTCTTGGGCTTGATCGATGCCGTTTCGAGATAGTCATGACCAGAGGAGGTGCAGCCGGCCAGCATGATGGCCAGGGGCAAAACGCAAAACAAAAGCCGGCGCATGGGCGTCCCGTCGTAACTCGAATGATCTCTTTGCCCCACAGCTTGACCTTCGGAAATGACGAGTCAGCAGAGGATAACCCTCTTTTCACCATATCAACGTAAAAAAACGGTTAGTTTCAAGTGAATTATGAGCGCTTGCTGATAATCGCCGCCCGCCAGGCATAACCGCCGCCGACGGTTTCAAACACCAATCTTGCGCTGTTTTCATGGGCTTGCGCTTCCAGGACCTCGCGCATGTCGGGGCGCGGGGTGACGTGGAATTTCGCAAGCCATGACTGCAGCATGCGCCGGAACCAGCCCGGCAGGCCTTCCTGCTGGCCGAAATCGACGATGTGCAACTGGCCGCCGGGATTGAGTGCGGCGATCGATGCATCGACGGCGCGTTCCCAGTCCGGGATCATCGACAGGGCATAGGATATCAGGATGCGGTCGAAGCCGCTGACCCCGAATTCGCGCGGGGTGAACGCCGTGGCGTCGGAGACGCGGAATTCCGGGATCGTCGCCTTGGTGGCGAAGGTCTTGCGGGCCGAAATCAGCATTTCCTGGGAAATGTCGAGGCCGAACAGCTTGGCGGTCGGGAAATGCCTGTGGGCGAAGGCCATGTTGCGGCCGGTGCCGCAGCCGACCTCGAGCAGGGTGCCGCCGTCCGGCACGTCGAGATTGCGGATCGTGCTGTCGCGGCCGAGAAGGTAATATTTGCGGGTGAGGTCGTAGATGTGGCGTTGGTAGCGGTACATGCCATCCATCAGGCTGGCATGTTCGTTGCTCTTTCCTGCCGTCTCGGTACCGACCTTGCTCACGCCTTCTTCCCGTAAATGTGGAAGCCGCCGTAGATTGCCGAGCGATCGAGCGCCGTCAGTTCACGCGACTTCTCCTCGAAATAATCCCACTGGTCGCGGATCGAGGGTGACAGGCGGCCTTCGATGATGCTCTTTTCGGCGGCAGTGCGGAAGATCACGCGGGCGCCGTCACGCGCCGTGCGGGTGATTTCCCGCCAGACGTCGTTCAGCTGCTCGTCCGTCATCCAGTCCTGCGCGTCGAGCAGGATGTAGCGGTCGCGCGAGGCGGCCGGCTCGCGGGCCAGAAGCTCGGTGAAGCTTGCATGATGGACGTTGACGCGATCGACATTGGCGCGGATCACCTGGTAGTGCTCCGACTTCAGATAAGTCGGCAGCGGGCCTTCCTCTTGCGTGCCATAGCGGCGGCCGAAGGCCTGCCAGGCGAAATAGTTGTCGCGCATCGGGAAATGACAGGCGAGCTTTTCCAGGCGGTGCTTCAAGACCGGGGCGATCGAATGATCGGCGGCGAGGCTTGCGAGCTCGTCATATTGCTGCGGCGGGATGCCGAGGCCGAAGAGCGAGCTCTTGCGCCCGGTGATCCAGCGGACCACCGGCTTTTCGAACAGCGGCGCGATCTGCTCTTCGAAGAACTGGCGCTGCTCGCGGATCGAGCGGGTCTTGGTCATCTCGCGCAGCTTGACGCCATGCAGGCGGGCAAGAAGGTGGGCTGCGCCGATGAAGCGGCCGAGCAGCCCGGTTTCGTAGATGTTGCGGTCGAAGATGGTGACGCGGCGGCGGCCGAACTTGCGGCCGTTCCAATAGCTGCGGGTCGCCTCGTCGAGCTGGGCGGCGAGATGCTGGTCATAGGCGCGGCTGTTCGACTTCTCGTTCGGCATGGCCAGGAAGCGGACGAGATCGGTATGGCCGGGAAGATGCTTGAAAGCGGCAAGCTTCAGGCGGTTCAGCGCGATATGGTGCGGGTTGAGATCGACGACGTCGATCGAGGCCGGAGCCTTGGAGAGATAAGCGAGCATGTTGCAGCCGCCGGAGCCGATGGTGACGATGCGATGGTTGGGCTTCAGCTCCATTGCCTGCATGTCGAGATCCGGATCCTCCCAGATCTGCGGATAAACGAGGCCGGAGAAGAGAAGGCCGAAGAGACGCTCGGAAAATCCATCCTTCGAAAAAGCCTTGTGGCGGAGAAGGGCGTCCTTGAGTTTCCGGTTCTTGCGGAAGCCGGCATCCGGTGCAAATTCTGACATGAGTCTGTCACCTTTTTAGCGTTCAGGGCGTGTAGCGCGCCACTGCTACAGTTTGATGACGTGGGCTGTGGGGCGCCGTTCTCCGGAAAGATCGCCCTCCCGGTAAAGTGATCGCAATGGCGGCTGTTCTTGGCTGCGGCCTCTTTCCGGCGCCTGTGATTCCTGCTTCTCTCCCGGTATGGAGGAATGCCATGCGATTTGTTCTGCGTATTCTGAAGGCGCTTGCTCTCCTTGTCGTACTCTTCGTTATCGGCGCCGGCGGCTGGCTCTTCGTCCGGCCGCCGGAACTGCTGCGTGTCGGCGACGGCTATGCGGCCAAGATCGTCTGTTCCAATGTCTTCATCGCTGGCCGGGAGGCCGAGGAGGTGCTCGAAGATGATGTTCAGGCGCCCGGAAATCCGCTGCTGCGGCTGGTGCGCGTCAGCGTCGACCGCGACAACGGCCGGGTGACGGCGCGTTTCCTGGGACTATTTGCGCCAAGCTATGCGCTGTATCGCGGCGCTTTCGGCTGTACGAGCGTGCCAGATGGCAATTTCGAGGCGGCGGCAAATGCGGTGCCTTTCGATGTGCCGGCGGGGGTGGAGGTGAACGAGGCCCTATGGCCGGAGGTGGAGGGCGCCGGCGATCGGCGTGACGCGAAGATCGCCGCTCTGCTTACCGATGCCCGGCTTGCCGGCCCGGCCATGCGGGCGATCGTGGTGGTGCGCAATGGTCGCATTGTTGCCGAAGCCTATGGTCCCGGCTTTTCCGCGAAGACGCCGCTGATCGGCTGGTCGATGACGAAGACGGTGAATGCTGCGATCGTCGGCCGGCTGATGCTCGACGGCAAGATTTCCTTCGACGACGACGATTTGCTGGCGCAGTGGAAGAACGACGGGCGCGCCAAGATCAAGGTCTCCGATCTGCTCGGCATGGAGAGCGGCCTTGCCTTTAACGAGGATTATGGCGATGTCGCCGATGTGACGCGCATGCTCTATCTCGATCCCGGCATGGTATCGCTGCCGGCCAACGCACCGATGGAGGCAGAGCCCGGCAAGCGCTTCCGCTATTCGAGCGGCACGGCGGTGCTTTTGTCACGCATCTGGATGGATAGGGTCGGTAATGCACAGGCGGCCTTTTCCTATCCTGGCGACGCGCTGTTTTCGCCGCTCGGCATGACGAGCGCCGTCTTCGAACTCGATGCGCGCGGCACCTTTGCCGGAAGCTCCTATCTCTATGCGACGGCGCATGACTGGGCGCGTTTCGGGCAGTTCCTGCTGCAGGACGGAGTTTGGGACGGCCAGCGGCTGCTGCCGGAGGGTTTTGTCGGCGCCATGCGCACGCCGACGGCAGCGTCGAACGGCCGCTATACGCAGGGCCAGGCTTGGCTGGCGCCCGGCGGTTCAAATGCTAAATCTGGGCTGCCTGAGGATACGTTCTGGCTGACGGGGCATGATGGGCAGAGCATGGCGATCGTGCCGTCTGCCGATCTGGTCGTCGTGAGACTCGGCCTGACACCGAGCTGGCTCGGCTATCAGCCGCAGACGCTTCTCAAGGCTGTTCTGGGGGCCTTGCCGCAAACGGGAGCACCGCAACAGCAGGCCGTGTCGCAACAGCCAGCGCAGCCGCAGCCATAGGCGACTTCCGTCGTTCCAGTCGTTTATTGTTTAATAGTTGCCCTGGGCGATGTCGGTCATGCCCTTGCGCTTGGCGTCGTAATAATAGCCGCGCGCATAGAGGCGCACGGCATCGTCTTCCCTGCTGTCGGAGACGAGCCAAGCGCCGCGCAGATATTTTGCGGCATATTTGATATTGGTCTCGGCATCGAAGAGACCGCCCGGAGCGCCGTCATACCCCATGGACTTGGCCGTATTGTACTTGATCTGCATCAGGCCGAAATAGCCGCGCTTGTTGTAAGCCTTGGGATTGTAGCGGCTCTCGCGATGGACAATGCGGTGGAGCAGGGTCTCGGGAATTTCGTAGAGCTTCGAATATTTCTGAATGAGCTTGGTGACGAAGCTCTTTTCGACCGTCGGCGCATCGTCTTTGTCGTCGTCACTGAACATCGGCGGTGCCGTCGGCGGATCGATCGGCCCGGATTCGTCGAAACCGTAATCCATGCTGGCACGCGGTGTGGTGTCGACTGCGGCAAGTGCTGCAAGCGCACTGTTTTGCGGTGTCGCCGCAAAGGCGAGCTGCGTCGTCGGCTGCGCCGGGGTTCCCGGACGCGGCGTCGGCACCACGGACTGGATCGCCGTCATCTCGGGCGTCAGCGGGATCTGCGCATAGGCCGCCGGCTGCATGGGAAGATCGGCAGGCTGAGGGGCTGTCACGCTCGGCATCGCCGTTGCGGTCAGTGAGGGTGATGCCGGGGGAATGGTGGCACCGGCGACCTGACCGGCCGCGCCCTCCGCTGTCGGGATAGCCGCAAGTGTGGCATCTTCACCGGGTTTCGGCATCGGCACCACGGTCTGGGCGGCTGTCAGTTCGGCCTGGGAGGTGTATTCGACGCTGGCGCATCCCGTCATCACGCCGCAGAGTATCGTCGAAACGACAAGACTGCGTTTCAGGCCGGACAATCCGATCGCTACCATTCCGCCACTTTCGTGAAATCGCGCCGCCCCGGCAGCGTTATAAAAGTTACTAAAAAGCTTAAACCCTGCCGACCCCATTAACCTATTTGTGGCATTCCGGCAACCACGGATTATTTCCAAGCTGAAACAGGGCGATACCCGGATTTCTAAGCCGCAATGCGGCGATAGCCGGCCGTTACGGCGCCTGCGGCGATCAACAGAGTGCCGCCCGTCCGGTTTACGGCGCGCTGGACGCTTGCCTTGCGAATCAGTCCACGAGCGGAATGGGCGAGAAACGCGTAGGTGGCGGCGTTGAGGATCGCCAGCACCAGGAAGGTCGCTTCCATGATCGCCATCTGCCCGAAGAAGGGTAAGGCGGGATCGAGGAACTGCGGCACGAAGGCGACGAAGAAGATAATGCTCTTCGGATTTAGCGCCGTGACGACATATGCGTGGAGGAAAATCTTGAGCGACTTTTCCTCCGGCAGATTGTCGTTGTCGGCAACAAGTTCGCCGATGATTGGAGCCCGCCACAGCTTGATTCCCAGCCAGATCAGGTAGGCGCCGCCGATCCACTTCAAGACGGTGAAAAGCGCGGCGGAGGCGGCCAGGACGGCGCCGAGCCCAAAGAGAGACGCGGTCATCGCGGTGAAGTCACCAAGTGCCACGCCGCCCACCGTCGCAAACGCAGTCCTGCGTCCATGACCGAGCGCATAGGAAACGACGAGCAGTATCGTCGGCCCCGGAATGGCCAGCATGATGGCGGATGCGGCCGCAAAAGCGAACCAGGCTTCAAGTGACATGGTGTCTCCTCCTATTCCTCAGGAACAAGCAAAGACACCATATTAACCATCCGTCAATCACGCTTCTTTGTATTTCTGGCCTATATTGTCCATGACTTCGGCAAACCATGCCGTCGACAGGTCGAAAGCCTTGCCGCCCTTGATGCGCGGGAATTCTATAGTGCGCAATTTACCGTTTTGCGCTTCATCGTGGCCGGTGACGCCGGAGACTTTGTTGAGCGCGCTTTCGACGGCGAGATCGACCATGCTCTGGATCAGCCGGAGGTCGTCGCTATTGGCAGGCGCCGAGCGGGCGAAGTAGCCTGATTTCTGCACGAGAGAACGCTCGGCGTTCAGCAGGCTGGCGAACTGCTTCTGGAACCAGGCGCCGACGTTGATCGTGTCGATCTTCACATGGCCGAAGGCGTCGCGCTTGACGGTCTCGCCGGCGGCTTCGCGCTCCGCGACGATGGCGTCGAGGCAAGCGCCCTCGGAGACGAAGACGGTGGCGTGGCCGTTGCGGTCCATGCTTTCCTTCAGGCGGGCGGCCTCGGCGTCGAGGTCGAAGGCCATTTCAGGCAGGTAGACGGCGTCGATGCTTTTGAGATGCGCGTCCATCATCAGGCCATCGACATACTGGTTGCGGCTGGTGCGCTGGAGATAGGCGCGGGCGGTAGCGGCCGTCAGCCAGCCGCAATGGCGGCCCATGACCTCGTGGATGACGAGGGTGCGGGGCGCGGCCGTCTGTTCATTGCCGACATTGTCGAAGAAATGTGCGCCGACCTCTGCGGCCGTCCAGGCGCCGAGCGACTGGCGGATCGGCACGACGTCGTTGTCGACGGTCTTCGGCAGGCCGACTACGGTGAGGTTGTAGCCGTTGGCGGCGAGATAGGCGGCAAGGTCGGCGGCGGTGGTGTTGGTGTCGTCGCCGCCGATCGTGTGGAGAATGGTGATGCCGTCATTGGCGAGGCGTTCGGCGGCGACCCTGAGCGGGTTGTCGCCTTCCTTGACCAGGCCGCGCTTGACGCAGTCGGCGGCATTAGTGAGCTTGACGCGGCTATTGCCGATCGGCGACCCGCCATAACGATGCAGCAGTGGCGCCTTTTCGCGCATCTCGCGGGTGATCGCGATGCTGTCGCCGAGCAATACGCCCTGGTAGCCGGACTTGTAGGCGACAATATCGAGGTCGGGGGCAATGTCGCTGTAGCGTTCGATGAGGCCGCCGACGGCGGAGGAAAGACAGGGCGCCAGGCCTCCGGCGGTCAGCATTGCAACTTTCTGCTTGGCCATGATCCCTCCTATGGCGTTTCGGTGCGGCGGCGTCAGCTATAGGCGTCGCATCGAATTCGACTCGAGCGACGCGCTTCAGTGCATTGTTTTCATGCATGTCGTTATCCCGGACCCGCTGCACACTTCCGGGCAACATGCATGAGGGCATGGATGCGGCAGGGAAAGGAGCCTGTAAAGTAAAGAATTTACGAAAAAGCGCCTTTCTGCCGCGCGGCGACCCTAAGAGCTGATATAATCGTTTCAAGCCCGTTCTGACTGCCGAGAACTCTTGTGGAAATTGCCGGCGCGGCGCGCTGCGAAGCGGAGGTGCCGAGCGCACGAGGAACCTTTGCTGCGTTGCGACAATTACCAAATCGTGAAAACTGTGTTCGGCCCTACGACCAATAGTCGCCTTGCAAAGGCTACGATTCTTTGGTCAAGCTGTTTGCATATAAGTCGACAAGCATGCGAGAGATTTCGATGTCCTTCTGGGAAAAACTGTTGAATGCCATTGGCAATACCGCGGGCAATGCGCTGTCTGCGGTCGTCGAGGCTATCCGAACGGTTTTCGAAGGCGATCCCGAGACCCGGCGCAAGGTGGCTTTCTCCGTGGCGATCATCGCGTTGTCGGCCAAGATGGCCAAGGCCGACGGCATTGTCAGCGAGAAGGAAGTCGAAGCCTTCCGCGAAATCTTCGAATTCCCTGAAGACCAGGCAAAGAACGTCGCCAGGCTTTACAACCTCGCACGCCAGGACGTGGCCGGCTACGAAGCCTATGCCGAACGGCTCTCGACGCTCTGCGTTACCTGCGCGGCCAATTGCACGGTACTGGAAGACGTGCTCGACGGTCTCTTCCATATCGCCAAAGCCGATGGGCTGATCCACGAGAAAGAATTGAATTTCCTCAGTCATATCGGCGAGATCTTCCAGATGAGCGAGACGCGCTTCGAGCAGATTGCCGCCCGTCACGTCTCGTCCGGGGGCGATCCCTACAAGGTGCTCGGTGTTTTGCCCTCGGACGATTTCCCGACCATCCGCCGCCGCTATCATGGTCTCGTCAGCGAACATCATCCGGATCGGCTGATCTCGCGCGGCGTGCCGAGGGAGTTCCATGTTATTGCCAATGAGCGCATGGCGGCGCTGAACGCCGCCTATGAGGCGATCGAGAAGGAACGCCGCGCCGCATGACCTCTTTCGAGGCCGACTGCGGGAGTGCCCGCGTGCAGCCTTCGCCGAACCATGGCGAGCGCGCGGACGGGCGTCGTCCGGACATGATCCTGTTGCACTATACCGGCATGCCGACGGCTTTCGGCGCGCTCGACTGGCTCTGTCGCGCCGAGAGCCAGGTTTCCAGCCATTACTTCGTGCATGAGAACGGCGAGGTGGTGCAGCTCGTACCGGAGGTCCGGCGTGCTTGGCACGCGGGCAAGAGCAGCTGGCACGGCGAGACGGATATCAATTCGCTATCGATCGGCATCGAGATCGCCAATGCCGGCCACCCCGGCGGGCTTCCCGATTATCCGAAAGAACAGATCGCCGCGGTAATCGAATTGTGTCGCGACTGTGTCAAACGTTGGTCGATCGCACCGGAACGAGTCCTTGGGCACTCCGATGTGGCCCCAGTCCGCAAGGTCGATCCGGGCGAAAAATTCCCCTGGGCCGAGCTCCACAGGGCGGGCATCGGGCACTGGGTCGAGCCGGCAACGATCACCGGCGGGCGCTTCTTCCAGCGGGGTGATGCCGGCCAGCCTGTCGAAGCGCTGCAGTCAATGCTGTCTCTCTATGGATACAGCACTGAAATCACAGGCCAATTTTCCGACAAGACGGCGGGCGACGTAGAAGCTTTCCAGCGCCATTTCCGGCCTGAACGGGTGGATGGCATCGCCGATTTCTCGACGATCGACACGTTGCATCGGCTGCTGTCGGCGCTGCCGCGCTATTCCTGATTCCTCGGCAATTACTGAAACGCCGAATTTCGCATTGCAGCGCGAAATTCGGCCTGCCACATCATTTCCCTATTATCTCCTCATTGCGATGGTCTAAGAACGTCCGCCAAGCGGTCTCGTGATTGTTTTCGAGTTAAACCGCGGGCGTTATGTGAAACGATAAGAATTACCGTGAATTCAGATCGCTCTTTGATCTAGAATTCATTATGACAGCGAGGCGCGCCGTCTGGAAATTCTTTGGGTCGGAGTGTTCAAGACTACATGAGAAAACTGATTGTTGTTGCTGCAACGTGCGTTGGCATGGTGCTGGCGGGAAATAGCTTTGCCTTTGCGAATGATTGGGGTGTGCGATCCGATGCGCCGGTGAAGAAAGTCGAGCGTCCTTCGAAGAAGGCAGAGCGTCCGTTGAAGAAAGCGGAACGTTCGGTCAAGCCGGCGAAGCGTCCGCTCAAGACGGCGGAACGCCCGCTGAAGACGGTCGAGCGCCAGAGCGGCTATCCCGTCGCCGATGTTTCCGCCAATTCCTATTCCGCGCTGATCAGCAAATATGCGAACCAATATAATGTACCTGTTGCGCTGGCGACCGCGGTCATCCGCGTCGAAAGCAATTTCAATCCGAATGCGCGCGGCAGCCACGGTGAAATCGGCCTGATGCAGATCAAGCCTGCAACGGCCCGCATGATGGGTTATTCCGGCGCCGCCAAGGGCCTGTTCGATCCGGAAACCAACATCAAGTACGGCATGAAATATCTGGCTGCCGCCCATGATCTCGGTGGTGGCGAGACCTGCAACACCATCCTCAAATACAATGCCGGCCATGGCGCCACGCGCATGAACCCGGTGTCCAAGTCCTATTGCGGCAAGGTTCTGGCAATACTCTGAGCCTGAAGCGTTTATCCCTGACAAGAGCTGGATGATTCAGGATGATTGCCATGGTATCGCTCGAAATTAGCGAGGTGCGATATGGCAGTCGATTTCAGGTTCATCGTTATCGGCCGCGGCATGATGGGTGCCGCGGCCGCAAAATATCTGGCACGCCAGACGGATGGCGTCGCCGTCATCGGCCCTGATGAGCCCGATGACCGCAGGACGCATCAAGGCGTCTTTGCCAGTCATTACGACGAAGGCCGCATCACCCGCACCATCGATCCGGATCGCGACTGGGCGCTGCTGGCCAATCGCTCGATCAGCCGCTACGACGAGATTGCCCGCGACAGCGCCGTCGACTTCTATAGAGAAATCGGCTGTGTCGTTGTCGCGCCTGACGGAAGCGACTATCTCGAAAGAACCCGGCAGGCCGCCGTTTCGCTCGGCGTCGAGACCAGTCTTCTCGACGAGGCCGGATTGAAGGCCGCCTTTCCCTTCTTCGCCTTTCCCGATGGCGCCGCCGGCGTCTTCGAGGCGAAGGGCGCCGGCCATATCAGCCCGCGCAGCCTGGTCAAGGCACAGTCGATGCTGGCGGAAAAGGCAGGTGCCGCCATCATTCGAGACCATGTCGTCTCGATCCGCAGCGAGGGCGGGTCGGCTGTCGTCCGGACCGCAGGCGGCAGGAGCTATCGCGGTGAAAAGGTGTTGCTGGCAGCGGGCGGATTTTCCATTGCGCAGAATCTGTTGGCGCGTCCGGTTGCGATGACGGTTTATGGTAGGACGGTAACGCTTTTCGAGGTGAGCGAGACCGATGCGGCGCGTCTTGCGGCCATGCCCTCGCTCATTCTCGATGTGCCCGGTATCCATATTTATCTGCTGCCGCCGATCCGTTATCCCGACGGCAAATTCTACCTGAAGATCGGCGGCGACCCCGACGATCTGGCGCTCGGCGACGAGATGGAGATGCGCGCCTGGTTCAGAACCGAGGGGCGCGAGACCGTTCGCGCATATCTCGAACGCATCGTCGAAGCTCTCGTGCCCGACATGGCGCCGCTCTCGATTTCGACGGCAGCCTGCGTCGTGTCGCAGACGCAAAGCGGCTACCCGATGATCGGTTATACTTCATCGCCTGGAATCGCGGTGCTGACGGGCTGCGCCGGCACCTCGGCCAAGAGCTCGGACGAAATCGGCCGGCTTGGGGCCGAGCTGCTTTTAGCAGGCAGAATCAGCGAACAGGGCTACTCCACGGATTTCACACCGCAATTTCGCTAATTAAATTCTGATTTCGGTGGCAATTACCGTTTCTGTCGTTTATGGGAGCCCTGCCAGTTGGCTGGGCAGCCGCGCTTTATCAATGCCGAAAGGCGGTAGGGTGAGGAAAGTCCGGGCTCCACGGAAACACGGTGCCGGATAACGTCCGGCGAGGGCGACCTCAGGGAAAGTGCCACAGAAAGCAAACCGCCTGTCATGACAGGTAAGGGTGAAAGGGTGGGGTAAGAGCCCACCGCATCTCCGGCAACGGAAATGGCACGGTAAACCCCACCGGGAGCAAGACCGAATAGGGATGACGCGGGCGGCCGAAAGGCCTTCCGGCCGGTTTCCAGGCCAGTCATCCGGGTGGGTTGCGCGAGGCAGCGTGCGAGCGCTGTCCCAGAGGAATGGCTGCCACGTTCCGGTTCACGCCGGAGCCATACAGAACCCGGCTTACAGGCCAACTGGCGATTAACTCTTGTGGCGCGATCAAGCCCTGACTTCAAGAATCACTTCCCCGTAAACTGCTGAAATAGAATGTTTTCAAGTGGATGCTTATGCACTCCGCCTGTTGAAAATTCTTTTTTCAAAAGCGCCGCTGCGCGCCATCGCGAGAGGGCGATCCTAACCCATTGTTAAACTTAACGGCTTATAAATTTTTGATCATGCGTCTATTGCAAAATGGGCGTATCCCATTGACGCCCATATGGTCCCATGCTATCCCAAATGCGCACTGCACCGGGGCAATCACCTGCCCATTCATCGCAAAGCAAAGGCGTCTTCCTCTCCGGAAGCGTCGGAGGGGTTTTCACTCGTCCGGCTTGCGAAGCTGTGCCTGATATCGGGAGTTTCGGGCGTCTTTTGGTCCGGATCCCTGCGGGAACGGATGTTTCGTGTGATGAGCCGCTTCCTTTCGAATGCGACCAACAGGATCGATGCCAAGGGCAGGGTTTCCGTGCCTTCGGCGTTCCGTTCCGTGCTGGTGCAGCGCAATGTTCTGGAGCTCTATTGCTTCCAGGACTTTGTGTTTCCGGCGATCAGTGTCGGCGGTCCGGATCTTCTCGAAAGATTCGAACGGCAGATTGCTGCGGAGGATCCGTTTTCGCCGGATGCGAACGAGATGTCGCTTCTCATTCATGGAGGCGGGGTCTTCATGAGGCTCGACGCCGAGGGGCGGCTGATGGTCACGGATTTCATTCGCGGCTTTACCGGCATCTCGGACGAAGTGACTTTCGTCGGTCGGGCGGATCATTTTCAGCTCTGGCAGCCGCAGGCTTTTGTGGCTGCGCAGGCGCAGGCACGAGGGGAGCGCAAGCTGGCGGGCAAGCGTTCCTGAAAGAACGAGGGAACGGAATGGTGGCGAATCCTGGCGGAGGTTCAACTGATGCCGGTGGCGGACCGGTTCGTCACATTCCTGTTCTTCTCGATGAGGTGCTTTCAGCGCTGGCGCCTGCGCCCGGCAAGCTCATCCTCGACGGTACCTTCGGTGCGGGTGGTTATAGCTCCGCCATTCTTGCGGCCGGCGCCGAGGTGATCGCGCTCGACCGTGATCCCAGCGCGATTGCATCGGGCCAGGCAATGGTTGCCGCCCATGGTGGCCGTCTCAAGCTCGTTCATTCGCAATTTTCGCATCTTGCCGATCATGCGCCGCAAAGTGGGCTTGATGGCGTCGTGCTCGATATCGGCGTTTCCTCCATGCAGATCGATGAGGCCGAGCGCGGCTTCTCTTTCCAGAAGGACGGGCCGCTCGACATGCGTATGTCGGCTGCAGGCGTTTCGGCGGCCGATGTCGTCAATCGCGCCAAGGTCGCCGATCTCATCCGCATCTTTCATTTCCTCGGTGAGGAAAGCCAGTCGCCGCGCATCGCGCATGCGATCGAGAAGCGCCGCGAGGAAAAGCCGTTCGAAACAACGCGCGATCTTGCCGGCCTCATCGAGCTGGTCACACCGCGCAAGATGAAGGACAAGATCCACCCGGCAACGCGCGTCTTCCAGGCTTTGCGCATCTTCGTCAACGATGAGCTCGGCGAACTCGCGCAAGCGCTGTTTGCGGCGGAAGCGGCGCTGAAGCCGGGCGGCCGGCTCGTTGTCGTCACTTTTCATTCGCTCGAAGACCGCATCGTCAAGAAATTCTTCTCCGACCGCGCCGGCAAGGCATCTGGCTCGCGGCACCTTCCGGTCGCGCACGAGCGGGCGGCAACTTTCGCGGCGATCGGCAAGCCGATGGTTTCGGCAAGCGAGGCGGAGGCGGAGATCAATCCGCGCGCCCGCTCCGCCAAACTGCGCGCCGGCCTGAGGACGGATGCCGCCGCCGAGGCTGCGGATATGTCGCTCTTCGGGTTTCCCAATCTCGCCAGTCTCGGAAAGCTTGGAGGTTGATATGCTGAAAACGTTCGATCTCGTACTCATCGGCGTCATGACGGCCACCGCCGCCGTCACCTACACGATCAAGCATCGCGCCGAATTGAAGCTCGAGGAGGTTCATCGCCTCGAAGCCGAGATCAAGCTCGAGGAAGACACGATCGACCTTCTCAAGGCCGACTGGGCGCTGCAATCGCAGCCGAACCGGCTAGAGCGGCTGGTCAAGGCCTATGACGACGAACTGCAGCTGCAACCGACGCAATCGACGGCGCTGGTGCATGCCAAGGAATTGCCGATGCTGAAGTCCGAGGTTCCCGTGCCCGACGTGACCGAGGCCAAGGCCGGCGCCAAAGGCGCGAGCCTGGCCGGCGCGACGGTCGCGACGAAGGCGCAGCCCGTTCCCAAGCCCGCGCCGCGCGCCGAGCCGGAGGACGATGCAGACGAGATCGAAACAGGGTCGGTGGAATAATGTCGTTTCTTTCCCGCATCATGGTTTTGAAGAGCCAAGCGCATTTCTCCGCCGGCGTTTATAACCGGTTCGGCGGTCCTTCGCCCGCCGGCCTAGCGATCGAAGGATCCCGCAAGAAGAAGTCGGGGCAGGCAAAAAGCCGTGTCGGCCTGCTGATCCTCGGCTTCATGGGGATTTACGTGATTATCGGCGGCCGCCTCGTCGAATATGCGATGAAGGATCAGGAAGTCGTCTCCAGCATCCTGCCGCCCGATCGGCTGATGGCCTCGCGCCCCGACATACTCGACCGCAACGGCGAGGTGCTGGCGACTGACATCCGCACCGTCTCGCTGTTTGCCGAACCCAACAAGATCGTCGATGCCGACGAGGCGGTCGAGAAGCTTGCGACTGTTCTGCCCGAACTCGACGTCCGGGATACCTATAAGAAGCTCTCGGTCAAAACCTCGCATTTCGCCTGGCTGCGCCGGCAGCTGACGCCGAAGCAGCAGAGCCAGATCCTGGCACTCGGCATTCCCGGCATCGGCTTCCGGCCGGAAAAGCGCCGCTTCTATCCGGGCGGTTCGACCGCCGCGCATATCCTCGGCTACGTCAATATCGACAACCGCGGCGTCGCCGGCATGGAGAAATATATCGACGATCAGGGGCTTGCCGATTTGGCCTCGGTCGGCATGACCAGCGACCAGCCGCTTGAACCGGTGCGGCTTTCGATCGACCTGCGCGTCCAGAACATCGTCCGGGACGCAGTCGTCAACGCCGTCAACAACTTCCAGTCTAAGGGGGCGGGTGCTGCCGTCATCGACGTGCATACCGGGGAAGTGCTGGCCATGGCCTCGGCGCCGGATTTCGATCCGAACGATCCGCAGGAAGGGGCTAAAGAGGGCTGGCTCAACCGGATGACCAACGGCACCTTCGAAATGGGATCGACCTTCAAGACCTTTTCGCTGGCGATGGCGCTCGACACCGGCAAGGTGAAGATGACCGACACTTTCGATGCCAGCAAGTCGATCTATATCGGCGGCTTCACCATCCACGATTTCCACGGTCAGCGCCGCTGGCTGACCGTACCCGAGATTTTCCAGTATTCCTCGAATATCGGCACGGCGCGCGTCATCGACATCGTCGGCATCGACGCGCAGAAAGACTATCTGACCAAGTTCGGCCTGCTGACCAAGATGCAGACCGAACTGCCTGAGGTGAAGATGCCGAGCCAGCCGAGGGTTTGGAAGAAGATCAACTCGATCACGATTTCCTTCGGCCACGGCGTCTCGACGACGGCACTGCAGACAGGGGTGGCGGCCGCGGCTCTCGTCAATGGTGGCAAGCTGATCGAGCCGACATTCCTGCCGCGCACGCGCGACCAGGCCGATGAGATCGCCACGCAGGTCATCAAAAAGACGACCAGCGACGAAATCCGCTATCTGCTCGATTTCAATGGATACAAGGGATCGGGCCGCGTCGCCCGCGTGCCGGGCTTTGCCGTCGGCAGCAAGACCGGGACGGCCGACAAGGTGGTGAACGGCCGCTATTCCGCGACCTTGAACTTCAACTCGTTCATTGCCGCATTCCCCATCAACGATCCGAGATATGCGGTGATCACCTTCTGCGACGAGCCGAAAACCGGCGAGAAGCAATATGGCGGAACGATCTCTGCCGGTACCGCAGGCCCGATCGCCCGCGAGATCATCAGCCGCGCAGCTCCTATCCTCGGCATCGAGCCGAAATTCGGGGAGGGCGGATCGGCCTTGCTGGTGTCTTATTGAGTGTGAATGAATATCGACGCCGATTCGCGAGGGGTGGACCGGCTTCAAGAGAGAAAAATGCATTCGATGAAATTGCGAGACCTGGCCGGAGATCAGTTTCCGGAAATTGAAGCACAGCTCGAAGGCCCGGCAGGTCTGCTCGATATTTCAGGCCTGTCTTCAGATAGCCGTCATGTGGCGCCGGGCAATGTCTTCGTGGCGGTCGCCGGCACCAAGGCTGATGGTGCGGGCTTCATCGCCGATGCCGCCGGCCGGGGTGCCGCCGTCGCGGTCGCCTCCCAGGCCGTCGAGGCTTCCATCCCGGTGCTTGTGGTCAGGGAGCCGCGCCGCTTCCTGTCGATCGCCGCTTCGCGCTTTTTCGGCAGACAGCCGGAGACCATGGTCGCCGTCACCGGCACGGCGGGCAAGACTTCCGTCGCTTCCTTCACCCGGCAGATCTGGGCGCATGCAGGGCTTACGGCGGCGATGATCGGCACAACCGGTGTCGTCTCGCCGACTCGCAACGAATATGGTTCGCTGACGACGCCCGATCCGGTGTCGCTGCACAAGCTCCTGGCGGAACTCGCCGGCGAAGGTGTCACGCATGCGGCGATGGAGGCTTCCAGCCACGGTCTCGACCAGAGCCGGCTCGACGGCGTCAAGCTTGCCGCCGCCGCCTTCACCAATCTCGGCCGCGACCACATGGACTATCATCCCACGGTCGAGGCCTATATGGCCGCCAAGATGCGGCTTTTCGATATGCTGCTGCCGAAGGGTGCACCGGCGGTGATCTTTGCCGACGATCCGTGGTCGGCTGAGGCGATCAAGGCGGCTGCGGCAGCCGGTCACGACGTGCGCACCGTGGGGCGCAAGGGCGATTACCTCTCCTTGAAACGCGTCGAGCACTTCCGCCACAAGCAGACGGCCGAAATCCATATCGACGGCGAGATCTTCGAGGTGGACATTCCGCTGGCCGGCGATTTCCAGGTGGCCAACGCGCTGGTTGCGGCAGGGCTTGCCATGTCGACCGGCGTAGCGGCGAAGGTTGCGATGGCCGCACTCGAGAAGCTCGTCGGCGCGTCCGGCCGTCTCGAACTGGTCGGCCATACGAAAGACGGTGCGCTCGCCTATGTCGACTACGCCCACAAGCCTGACGCGCTGGAAAACGTGCTGGGCTCGGTCCGGCCCTTCACCACCGGCCGTGTCGTCGTCGTCTTCGGCTGCGGCGGCGACCGTGATCGCGGCAAACGGCCGATCATGGGCGAAATCGCCTGCCGACTTGCCGACGTCGTTATCGTCACCGACGACAATCCGCGCTCGGAGGAGCCGGCCTCGATCCGGGCGGAGATCATGGCGGCAGCATCGGGCGCCTCGGAAATTGCCGATCGCGCCACGGCGATCCGCGAGGCTGTGGGCATGTTGAGATCCGGCGATACGCTGATCGTCGCCGGCAAGGGGCATGAGGAAGGGCAGACAATCGGCACGGTCACGCTGCCGTTCTCCGATCATGCGGAGGTGCGCAAGGCCTTGGAGGAACTGCAATCTTGAGCTGGCTCTGGACGACCGAAGATATGATCGCAGCAATGGCGGGGCGCCCCTTCGGCGCCCTGCCCGAAGGCATCACCGGCATTTCCATCGACAGCCGCTCGATTGCTCCAGGCGAGGCTTTCTTCGCGATCAAGGGCGACCGTGTCGACGGTCACGACTACGCATCGATGGCGATGGCGAACGGCGCCTCCCTTCTCGTCGTCAGTGAGGCGCGGCTTCCGGCCATGGGCCGGCTGACGGTGCCGATGATCGTCGTCGAAGATGTGCTCGCCGCACTCGGCCGGCTCGGCCTTGTCTCGCGCCAGCGCTCCAAGGCCCGGATCATTGCGGTGACGGGATCTGTGGGAAAGACGACGACCAAGGAAATGCTGCGGCACGTGCTGTCGTCCTCCGGCAAGGTGCATGCTTCCGTCGCCTCCTTCAACAACCATTGGGGCGTGCCGCTGACGCTGGCGCGCATGCCTGAGGATACGGATTACGGTGTCTTCGAAGTCGGGATGAATCATCCCGGCGAGATCCGGCCGCTGGTCGAGATGATCCGTCCCGATGTGGCCATCATCACGACAATCGCACCGGCGCATCTCGGCAATTTCAAGAACATCAAGGAGATCGCTGCCGCCAAAGCGGAGATCTTCGAAGGGCTCGAGCCCGGCGGCCATGTCGTGCTCAACCGCGACAACGACCAGTTTAATTTCCTCGATCGTACGGCGCAGTCGCTCGGCATCGAGCATATTCATTCTTTCGGCCAGCACGCCAAGGCTGAATTCCGGCTGGCGGAATTCAACGGCTCGGACGAGAATTCGACGCTGTGGCTGACGATCGGCGGCGAGACGCTGGAGGTCGCGATCGGCGCGCCCGGCCGCCATATCGCCGAAAATGCGCTCGCAGCACTCGGGGTCGTCAGGATCGTCGGCGCCGACATGGGAAAGGCGATCGAAGCGCTGGCGACGCTGAAGCCGGAAAAGGGCAGGGGCAAGCGCCACCGCCTTTCGATCGGCAATGGCAGGGACAGCTTCACGCTGATCGACGAGAGCTACAATGCCAATCCAGCTTCGATGCGGGCGGCGATCGCACTGCTGGCGGCCTCCGAGCCGGCCGGCCGCGGGCGCCGTATCGCCGTGCTCGGCGACATGCTGGAGATGGGCGACTATGCGCAGAAGGTCCATACCGATCTCGCCGTGCCGCTGCTTGCAGCCGGCATCGCACATGTCTGGCTCGCCGGCGCAGAGATGGCGGCGCTCAAGGAATCATTGCCGGAAAGCGTCCATGTCGAGTATCGCGAGAACACCGGCGAATTGGCGGATTATGTACTGGACTCGGTCGCACCGGGCGACGTGTTGATGGTGAAATCGTCTCTGGGCATCGGTTTCGGCAAGATCGTCGCCGCGCTCCTTGACAAGTTCCCGCCATTTTCCGACACGCAACGCGAACTTTGATCGGGTAAACAAGGGGCCCTGAATGCTGATCTGGCTTGTCGAACTGTCGGAATATTTCAAATTTCTGAACCTGTTCAGATATATTACCTTCCGTACAGGCGCCGCTCTTTTCACCTCAGCGCTGATCGTCTTCCTGTTCGGGCCGACCATCATCAATTCGCTGCGCATCCGGCAAGGCAAGGGCCAGCCGATCCGCGCCGATGGGCCGCAGACCCATTTCAAGAAGGCCGGCACGCCGACCATGGGCGGGCTGATGATCCTTGCCGGCATCGTCGGCGCATCGCTGCTCTGGGCCGATCTCTCCAACGTCTATGTCGTCGCCACCTTGCTGGTGACGCTCGGCTTCGGCGCGATCGGCTTCTACGACGACTATCTCAAGGTGACGAAGCAGAGCCATATGGGCTTCTCGGGCAAGGCGCGCCTCGGCATCGAATTCGTCATTGCCGGCATCGCCGTCTATTTCATGATGCGTACTGCCCTTGCCTCGGGCGTTGCGGGTTCGACCTTCGGCTCGTCGATCGCCTTTCCTTTCTTCAAGGACTTCATGATCAATCTCGGCATCATGTTCGTCGTCTTCGGCGGCTTCGTCATTGTCGGTGCCGGTAATGCCGTCAACCTGACGGACGGCCTCGACGGGCTCGCCATCGTGCCTGTGATGATCGCCGCCGCCTCCTTCGGCGTCATCGCCTATCTCGCCGGCAACGTGGTTTTTGCGAACTACCTGCAGATCAATTTCGTGCCCGGCACCGGTGAGCTTGCCGTCGTGCTGGGCGCTGTCATCGGCGCCGGCCTTGGCTTCCTCTGGTTCAATGCCCCGCCGGCCGCCATCTTCATGGGCGACACGGGGTCGCTGGCCCTCGGCGGTACGATCGGCACCGTCGCCGTCGCCACCAAACACGAGATCGTCATGGCGATCATCGGCGGCCTCTTCGTCATGGAGACGCTCTCGGTCATCATCCAGGTCGGCTTCTTCAAGATGACCGGCCGGCGCGTCTTCCTGATGGCGCCGATCCATCACCACTTCGAGAAAAAGGGCTGGACCGAGAGCCAGGTGGTGATCCGCTTCTGGATCATTGCCGTCGGTCTTGCCATGCTCGGCCTCTCGACGCTGAAACTCCGGTGAGGCGGCGATGATCCCGATCACGACGCTCAAGGACAGGAAGGTCGCGCTCTTCGGGCTCGGCGGCTCCGGCCTCGCCACCGCCCGGGCGCTGGTTTCAGGCGGCGCCGAGGTGACCGCATGGGATGACAATCCGGACAGCGTCGCCAAGGCTTCGGCCGAAGGCATCAGGACGGAAGATCTGCACACTATCGACTGGAGCCAGCAGGCGCTGTTCGTGCTGTCGCCCGGCGTGCCGCTCACTCATCCGAAGCCGCACTGGACCGTCGATCTTGCGCGCGCCGCCGGCGTCGATATTGTCGGCGATGTCGAGCTCTTCGTGCGCGAGCGCCGCGCCCATGCGCGGGATTGCCCGTTCATCGCCATCACCGGCACCAACGGCAAGTCGACGACGACGGCGCTGATCGCCCATATTCTGAAATCGGCGGGTTATGACACGCAGCTCGGCGGCAATATCGGCACCGCCGTTCTGACGCTCGATCCGCCGAAGGCCAAGCGTTATTACGTTGTCGAATGCTCCTCCTACCAGATCGATCTGGCGCCGACGCTGAACCCTTCGGCCGGCATCCTGCTCAACCTGACACCCGATCATCTCGACCGTCACGGCACGATGCAGCATTATGCCGACATCAAGGAACGGCTGGTCGCCGGCAGCGATGTGGCGATCGTCGGCATCGACGACAGCCATTCGGCCTTAATTGCCGACCGCGTCGAGCGGGCAGGCGTCAAGGTGGTGCGCATTTCGCGCCGCAACGTGGTGGCATCAGGCATTTACGCCGAGGGCACCAGGCTCATTCAGGCAGCCGGTGGCGCCATGCTGCCCTTCGCCGATCTCGACGGCGTCCAGACGCTGCGCGGCAGCCATAATGCGCAGAACGCCGCCGCAGCTGTGGCCGCCTGCCTTGCCGTCGGGGTTTCCGCTGACGACATCCGCGCCGGCCTTGCCTCGTTCCCCGGCCTCAAGCACCGCATGCAGCCGGTGGGGCAGCGTGGCCGCGTCGTTTTCGTCAATGATTCCAAGGCGACCAATGCCGATGCTGCCGCACCTGCTCTTTCGAGCTATGATCGCATCTACTGGATCGCCGGCGGCCTGCCGAAATCAGGCGGCATCACCACGCTTGCTCCCTATTTCCCGCGCATCGCCAAAGCCTATCTGATCGGCGAGGCGGCCGCGGAATTTGCAGCCACGCTCGGCGAGGCCGTGCCTTACGAGATCTCGGGCACGCTGGAGCGAGCGGTTGTGCATGCGGCGGCCGATGCCGAGCGCGACGAGGCGGCCGCTTCGGTCGTTATGTTATCCCCGGCTTGCGCAAGCTTCGACCAGTATAAGAATTTCGAAGTCAGGGGTGAAGCCTTCGTCGGACACGTGGCAGCACTTGACGGAATTGCGATGCTGATCCGTTCGGCAACAGGAGAGAAATGACATGGTAAGCCGCGCGGAACGTGGGCCTCTGGCCGATTGGTTCTGGACCATCGACCGCTTCTTCCTGGCGATGTTCATTTTCCTGATGGGCATCGGCTTCATGCTGTCGTTTGCGGCTTCTCCTGCGGTTGCCGAGCGCATCGGGCTCGAGCCCTTCCACTTCGTCAAGCGCCATGCCGCCTTCATGATCCCGTCTATCTCCGTCATGCTCGGACTGTCGTTCCTGACACCGCGGCAGGTGCGGAGAACGGCGATCCTGCTGCTGATCATCTCGCTCGCGATGATGGTGCTGGTGCTGTTCGTCGGGCAGGAGGTCAAGGGCGGCAGGCGCTGGATCTGGATCGCCGGCCTTTCCATCCAGCCGTCGGAATTCATGAAGCCCGCCTTCGTCGTGGTTTGCGCCTGGCTGTTTGCCGAACATGCGCGCCAGCCGGAAATTCCCGGCAATCTCTTCGCCATCATCCTGTTTGCCATTGTCGCGGCGCTGCTCGTCGCGCAGCCTGACCTCGGCCAGACCATCCTGACGACGGCCGTCTGGGGCGGGATGTTCTTCATGGCCGGCATGCCGTGGATCTGGATCATGCTGCTCGGCATTGGTGGTGCTGGCGGCCTGCTCAGCGCCTATTACGTCTTCCCGCACGTGGCGTTGCGAATAGACAAGTTCATGACCGGCGAAGGCGACACTTTCCAGATCGACACGGCGCGCGAGGCGATCATCCGCGGCAGCTGGTTCGGCCAGGGACCGGGCGAGGGCATCGTCAAGCGCATCATTCCGGATGCGCACACCGACTTCATCTTTTCGGTCGCGGCTGAGGAGTTCGGCATTGTCTTCTGCATGGCGCTGGTGGCGCTGTTTACCGTGCTGGTGTTGCGCGGCCTCTCGCATGCCTATCGCGAGCGCAACGACTTCAATCGCTTCGCCGTTGCCGGCCTGGTGCTGCAGATGGGCATCCAGTCGATCATCAATATCGGCGTCAATCTCGAACTGCTGCCGGCAAAAGGCATGACGCTGCCGCTGATTTCCTACGGCGGCTCGTCGATGGTGGCGATCTGCGTCACCGCCGGCTTCATTCTGGCGCTGACGCGCCATCGACCGGAAAAACGTGCGCAGGATCGGAGCCTTTTCCGCGTCCCGCACGGCATGCCGGCGGAGTAAAAGCTTATGAGCAAAGGCATCGTGCTGCTTGCCGCCGGGGGAACCGGCGGCCATGTGTTCCCGGCGGAGGCGCTGGCCTTTAAGCTGAAGGACCGCGGCTATTCGGTGCATCTCGTCACCGACAGCCGGGCCGAGCGTTATGCCGGCAAGTTCCCGGCCGAGGAGATCCATGTCGTGCCGTCGGCAACGATCGGCTCGAAGAATCCGGCTGCCGTCGCCCGTTCACTGTGGACGCTGTGGAGCGGTATGCGGGCGGCAAAGACGCTGATCCAGCGGCTGAAGCCTGTCATCGTCGTCGGTTTCGGCGGTTATCCCACCGTGCCGCCGCTGCTTGCCGCCACCCGGCTTGGCGTGCCCGCGATGATCCACGAGCAGAATGCCGTAATGGGCCGCGCCAACAAGGCCCTGGCGACCCGCGTGCAGGGTATCGCCGGCGGTTTCCTGCCGGAAGGCGGCGGCGCCTTCCCGGAGAAGACGGTGACAACAGGCAATCCGGTCCGCCCGGCAATCATCGCCGCCGCCGAGGTGCCTTACACGCCCTCGCATACCGGCGAAGCCTTCAATCTCGTCGTCTTCGGCGGCAGCCAGGGTGCGCAATATTTCTCCAAGGCGATGCCGACGGCGATCAGCCTGCTCGAAGACGCGCTTCGCCTGCGGCTGCGCATCACCCAGCAGGTGCGCCCCGAGGATATGGAAATGGTCGGCGGCTGTGTCGCGCAGTTGGAGATGGGGGCCGACATCGCCCCCTTCTTCACCGACATGGCCGAGCGGCTGGCAAAGGCGCACCTCGTCATCTGCCGTTCCGGCGCTTCGACCGTTTCGGAAATCTCGGTCATCGGCCGGCCTGCCGTGCTCGTGCCCTACCCGCATGCTCTCGATCACGACCAGGCGGCCAATGCCGCCGCACTGGCGGCCACCGGCGGGGCGAAAGTGATCTCCCAGTCGGAGCTTTCGCCGGAGAAGATCGCGGCGATCCTGACAGCTGTGATGAACGACCCGGAAAAGCTTGCGCATATGGCGGCGGCGGCGAAACGCGCCGGCAAACCCGATGCCGCGAACTTGCTTGCCGACATGGTTGAGGCTATTGCCGCCAAACGGACAATAGCGGAATTCAAGAGGACACGCGCATGAAACTGCCGAAGGCGATCGGTCTCGTCCATTTCATCGGTATCGGCGGCATCGGCATGAGCGGTATCGCCGAGGTGCTGCACAATCTCGGCCATAAGGTGCAGGGATCGGACCAATCAGACAGCGCCAATGTCCAGCGCCTGCGCGATAAAGGCATCGAGGTGTTTGTCGGCCACCGGGCGGAAAACCTCGGTGATGCCGAAGTCGTCGTTGTCTCGACGGCGATCAAGAAGAGCAATCCGGAACTGATCGCCGCGCGCGAAAAGCTGCTGCCGGTGGTGCGTCGTGCCGAAATGCTCGCCGAGCTGATGCGTTTCCGCAATGCGATCGCCATCGGCGGCACGCATGGCAAAACGACCACCACCTCGCTGGTCGCCACGCTGCTCGAAGCCGGCGGTCTCGACCCGACCGTCATCAACGGCGGCATCATCAACGCCTACGGCACCAATGCCCGTATGGGCGAGGGCGAGTGGATGGTGGTCGAGGCGGACGAATCGGACGGCACCTTCCTGAAGCTTCCGGCCGATGTCGCCGTCATCACCAATATCGACCCGGAGCATCTCGACCATTACGGCAATTTCGACGCCGTGCGCGCCGCCTTCCGGCAGTTCGTCGAGAATGTGCCGTTTTACGGCTTCGGCGTCATGTGCCTCGACCATCCCGAGGTGCAGTCGCTCGTCGGTCGCATCGAGGACCGCAAGATCATCACTTACGGCGAGAACCCGCAGGCCGACGTGCGCTTCACCAATGTGCGCATCGACGGCACACGCTCGATCTTCGATGTCGCCATTCGCCGCCGCCGCACCGGCCAGGTGATCGAGCTCAAGGGGCTGGTCATGCCGATGCCCGGGCGGCATAATATATCCAACGCAACCGCGGCGATCGCCGTCGCCAACCGGCTCGGCATATCGAGCGCCGATATCGCCAAGGGGCTCGCCTCCTTCGGCGGCGTCAAGCGCCGTTTCACGCTGACCGGCGAATGGAACGGGGTGCAGATCTTCGACGACTACGGCCACCATCCCGTCGAGATCAAGGCAGTGCTGCGCGCTGCCCGCGAAGCCTGCAAGGGGCGCATCATCGCGGTTCACCAGCCGCACCGCTACAGCCGCTTGGCAAGCCTGTTCGAGGAATTCGCCGCCTGCTTCAACGACGCCGACAGCATTTTCCTGGCGCCGGTCTATGCGGCGGGCGAAGATCCGATCGAGGGAATCGATTCCGTGTCGCTGGTCTCGCGGATCAAATCCGGCGGCCATCGCGACGCCCGCTTTCTCACCTCGGCGGAACTTCTGCCGCAGATGGTTGCGGAGGTTGCAAAGCCTGGCGATTTCGTGGTTCTGTTGGGGGCTGGGAGCATCACATCCTGGGCGGCGGCGCTGCCCAAGCAACTGGAAGGCCTATCGGGAAAGTCCGCATGAAACAGGTGAATGGGGAAAAGCTTCTCGCGTCTCTTGGAGACGGTGTAAAGGATATTCGCGGTCGTATCACCCCGGATGCCCCCATGGACCGCGTCACCTGGTTCAGGGCCGGCGGCTTGGCCGAACTGATGTTCCAGCCGCACGACATCGACGATCTCGTCGCCTTCCTGAAGATATTGCCGGAAGAGGTGCCGCTGACGGTGGTCGGCGTCGGCTCCAACATCCTGGTGCGCGACGGCGGCATTCCTGGCGTCGTGCTGCGCCTGTCGGCCAAGGGCTTCGGCTTCGTGGAGCTTGCCGGCGAAAACCGCATATTGGCCGGCACCATCTGCCCGGATAAACATGTGGCGGCGATGGCGATGGACAACGGCATCGGAGGCTTTCATTTCTTCTACGGTATTCCGGGCAGCATCGGAGGCGCGGCGCGCATGAATGCCGGGGCCAACGGCGTCGAGACGCGCGAGCGGCTGATCGAGGTCAACGCGGTCGACCGCAAGGGCAACAAGCACGTGCTTTCCAATGCCGAGATGGGCTACTCCTATCGGCATTCCACAGCGCCTGCCGACCTGATCTTCACCTCGGTGCTGTTCGAGGGCTATCCTGAGGATCGCGCCCAGATCCGCGCCGAGATGGACGCCGTTCGCAATCACCGCGAGACGGTACAGCCGATTCGCGAAAAGACCGGCGGCTCGACCTTCAAGAACCCGGCGGGCCATTCGGCCTGGAAGCTGATCGACGAGGCGGACTGCCGCGGTCTCGTTATCGGCGGTGCGCAGATGTCGTCGCTTCATTGCAACTTCATGATCAATATGGGGCAGGCGACCGGCTACGATCTCGAATATCTCGGCGAACAGGTGCGCCGCGAGGTCTTCGAGAAAGAGGGCATCAAGCTCGAATGGGAAATCAAGCGCCTCGGCGTCTTCATGCCCGGCCGCGAAGTGCGCCCGTTCCACGGCGTCACCAGCGAATAAGTATTACGTCACGGCAAGCTTCAGACCTTCGCGCGGGGTGACGACGGGCGACCAGTCGAGCACGTTGCGGGCGTGGGATATGTCGACTTGCAGGGAGCCGCAAAGGCGCTGGTAGACGGCGTCTTTTCCCGTTGCTCTCGCGCCCAGCTGCAGCAGTGCGGGCGGGAAGGGGAGCAGCATCGGTTTGACACCCAAGCCTGCGGCAATCCCTTCGATGAGCCCGGGCGTTGAAAGATCTTCTCCGTCGCCGGCGAGAAAGGTCTGGCCGGCAGCGCCCCGGTGCGTCATCGCCGCGACGATCAGATCGACGAGATTTGGAAGCGCAACCAGCGTTCGGCGGTTCTTCAGTGACGCGAAGGGGAGCGGTATTCTTTTGCGGACAAGTCCGACGAGCAGGGCGAAGTTGCCCCTGGCGCCGGGCCCATAGACGAGCGGCGGCCGAATGATGACGACTTCGATGCCTGTACGCTTGGCGATTTCATGCAGCCCGATTTCACTTTCCATCTTCGAAACGCCATAGGGATCAAGCGGCATCGGCGTGTCGTCGTGGCGGAAGGGCCTGTCGTTCTCTTCACCATTGACCTTGATGCTGCTGATGAAGACGAACCGCTTTACCCCGGCGCGTGCGGCCTGTTCGGCGAGGTTCAGCGTGGCGGCGGTGTTGATCCGGCGGAATTCCGTCAGGGGATCGGCTGCGCGGTCATTCATGATGTGCACGCGGGCGGCGAGATGGACGACGACATCAACACCGTCGAGAGCTGCCGTCCAGTCCGTTTCGCTTGTTATGTCGATGGGGAAATTCCGCATATCTGCCGGAAACCTGGCGGTTGCGGATCGCGTCGTCACCCGAAGCTCCCACAGCCGCTCTCGATGCAGTCTGTCGACGAGAGGCCCGCCGACAAAGCCGGCCGCGCCGGTAATGAGGCATCGCATGATCTGTTCCCCGCTTTACCTGAATGCTCCGGTTACCCGGAAGTGTCGGCCGCATCAATAAAAAAGCCGCGCTGGCCGTCAGGCTTCCTCGCAAGCGCCGTTTCACGATCCTTGCGTGAAGCTTGCCGAAGTATTTCCCGCCGGCTTGACCGGTCTCGAATTGTGGCGGATTCACTGTGACCTCTCTGGTTGAGGTTGAGGTTGAGGAGGCGCGCATGCAAAAGAGTCTGGTTGCCGAGTTTCTCGGCACGTTCTGGCTTGTCTTCGGCGGATGCGGCAGTGCCGTCCTGGCCGCGGCCTATCCCGAGCTAGGTATCGGTTTTGTCGGGGTGGCCTTTGCTTTCGGCCTGACCGTGCTCACCATGGCCTATGCCGTGGGCGGCATTTCGGGCGGCCATTTCAACCCCGCCGTCTCCCTTGGTCTGACCGTTGCCGGACGGTTTCCCGCCGTGCGCCTCCTTCCCTATATCGCCGTCCAGCTTGTCGGCGCCGTCGCCGCGGCAGCGCTGCTCTATCTCGTTGCCACCGGCAAGGCGGGTTTCGAACTCGGCGGCTTTGCCGCCAACGGCTATGGCGATCATTCCCCGGGCGGTTATTCGCTGCTTTCGGCACTGCTGATCGAAGTGCTGCTGACAATGTTCTTCCTGATCATCATCCTGGGATCGACGGGCAGCCGGGTGCCTGCGGGCTTCGCGCCGCTGGCGATCGGCCTCGGGCTGACGCTGATTCATCTCGTTTCCATCCCCGTGACCAATACCTCGGTCAATCCGGCACGTTCCACCGGCCAGGCGCTTTTCGTCGGCGGCTGGGCGTTGCAGCAGCTCTGGCTGTTCTGGATTGCACCGCTTGCGGGCGGCGCGCTCGGCGGTCTCGTCTGGAAATTCCTCGACGACGCCGACTGACTGCAGGATCCGGAGCTATCCCGTTGAGCCCGCGCGATTTTTTTGCGCGGGCTTTTTTGTCGGCACGGACAAATGCCGCGCATGGGAAGAGGAAGTTAACGAAAGTAAACACTTCATTAACCATAATGATGCTCTAATGCATTCGGGTCGGGCAAAGGCCTGACGCGGCGCCGACAGCTTCGCGCAAGCGTCTATTTCGAGAATGAAAGTTATTTTTGGGGGTGTTGATGAGTCGCAAGCATGTCGCGGTCCTGATGGGCGGATTTTCCTCGGAACGGCCTGTCAGCCTTTCCTCGGGAAAGGCTTGCGCAGGGGCCCTCGAAGCGGAAGGCTTCGACGTGACATGCATCGATGTCGCGCGTGACGTTTCCGAGAAGCTTGCTGCGCTGAAGCCCGATGTCGTCTTCAACGCGCTGCATGGGCCTTTCGGCGAAGACGGCACCATCCAGGGCATCCTCGAATATCTCGAAATCCCCTATACGCATTCGGGTGTGCTTGCCTCGGCGCTGGCAATGGACAAGGACAAGGCGAAGCTTGTCGCTGCCGCCGCCGGCATTCCGGTCGCCGAATCACAAGTCATCAATCGTTTCGCCTTTCCCTCGACGCACCCAATGAAGCCGCCTTATGTGGTGAAGCCGGTGCGTGAGGGTTCGAGCTTCGGCGTCGTCATCGTCACGGAAGATCAGGCGCATCCGCCGCAGGTCGTCAGTTCGCCCGAGTGGCACTATGGCGAAGCGGTGCTCGTCGAGCGCTACGTCTACGGCCGCGAACTGACCTGTGGCGTCATGGGTGAGACGGCGCTCGGTGTCACCGAGGTGGTGCCGCAGGGCCACAATTTTTATGATTACGATTCCAAGTACGCGGCGGGCGGTTCAAAACACGTCATCCCGGCGAAAATTTCACCGAATATTTACCAAAAAATACAAACATTGGCCCTAAGGGCGCATCAGGCAATCGGTTGTCGCGGCGTCAGTCGGTCCGACTTTCGTTACGACGATCGTTTCTCCGAAGACGGCGAAATCATCTGGCTGGAGGTCAATACCCAACCAGGCATGACTCCAACCTCGCTTGTGCCCGAAATGGCCGGTCATGCCGGTTATTCCTTTGGTGAGTTTCTCCGGTGGATGGTGGAGGACGCGTCTTGTTTGCGTTGACAGTCAAGAGGATAGGGCGCCCCAGCCATCATGCCGTGCTCCCGGTCATGGAAGCCGAAGAGCGGTTCGTGCTGCCGCGTCCGCTGCGCCGCGTCACCCGTTTCCTGATCAGCCTCGGCAGCGGCCGCATCTACATCCCGGCCCATACGGGCACGGTTTCGGCGTTGGCTTTCCTGGCTGCGACCGGGCTTTACGGCATGTCGCTTGGCGGCCACACCGAAGCCGTCGCGCAGGCGACGACGACGGCGGCGGGTTTTGCAATCGAGGACGTGAAGGTCTCCGGCAATTCGGAGACCTCCGAAATCGAAATCCTGCAGCTGATCGGCCTCGACGGCACCACCTCGCTGGTTGCCCTCGACGTTGATGCCGCCCGCCGGAAGATCGCGCATCTGCCCTGGGTGGAAAGTGTCGAGGTCCGCAAGATCTATCCGAAGACGATCGAGGTAAAGCTCAAGGAGCGCCAAGCCTACGCGATCTGGCAGCACGGGCAGGAGCTGTCGCTGATCGAGAAGAATGGCAGCGTCATTGCACCGCTACGCGACAACAAGTTTTCGGCGCTGCCGCTCGTCGTTGGTCGCGATGCGGAAACGGCAGCGGCGTCGCTCGACGACGCCTTCGCCAAGTGGCCCGACGTGAAGGCCCGCGTGAAGGCCTATGTCTGGATATCAGGCCGTCGCTGGGACCTGCACATGGATAATGGCGTCGTCGTCAAGCTGCCGGAAGACGGTATCGACCAGGCGCTGGCAACGCTTTCGAAATTCGACAAGGAGCACCAGCTCCTGGAGCGGGACATTGCTGCGGTCGACCTCAGGCTGTCCGACAGGACCGCAATTCAGCTGACGCCGGAGGCTGCGGTCCGCCGGCAGACGGCGGTGACGGAGCGTACCAAGGAATTGAAGAAGGCGGGGCAAAATATATGAGCTTGTTCGGTTCATCCCATTTCGGATTGCCGCGCCTGAAGCCGCTTTCGTCGAAGCGGTCGCATGTCGTTTCGGTGCTCGACATCGGCTCGACCAAGGTCGTCTGCATGATTGGCCGGCTGACGCCGCGCGAGGAAAGCCAGATCCTGCCGGGCCGCACGCACAATATCGAGATCATCGGCATCGGGCACCAGCGTTCCCGCGGCATCAAGACCGGCGTAATTGCCGATCTCGATGCGCTGGAAGGCGTCATTCGCCTGGCCGTCGACGCGGCAGAACGCATGGCGGGGCTGACAGTCGAGAGCCTGATCGTCAATCTGACGGCCGGTCGACTCGGCAGCGACATCTACACCGCGACGATCGATCTCGGCGGCCAGGAAGTCGAACTCAATGATCTGAAGAAGGTGCTGTCGGCCGCCTGCCAGCAGTCGCTGCGCCAGGACCGTTCGGTGCTGCATTCGCTGGCGACCGGCTTTTCGCTCGACGGCGAGCGCGGCATCCGCGATCCGCTGGCGATGTATGGCGATGCGCTCGGCGTCGATATGCATGTCGTGACGGCGGAGCGCTCGGCGTTGAAAAACCTCGAGCTCAGCGTCAACCGCGCGCATCTGTCGGTCGAGGGCATCGTCGCGACGCCCTATGCATCGGGCCTTGCGGCTCTCGTCGACGACGAGGTCGAGCTCGGCTGCGCGGCGATCGACATGGGCGGCGGCACGACGACGATCTCGGTCTTTGCCGAAGGCAAGCTCGTTCATACCGATGCCGTCGGCCTTGGCGGCCATCACGTCACAACCGATCTGGCGCGCGGCCTTTCGACCCGCATCGAGGACGCGGAGCGGCTGAAGGTCGTGCATGCCACGGCGCTTTCGAATTCTTCCGACGAGCGCGAGCTGATCTCGATCCCGCCGATCGGCGAGGATGATCGCGACCAGCCGTCGCAGGTGCCGAGGGCGCTGGTTTCGCGCATCGTTTCGGCCCGGATCGAAGAGACGATGGAACTGATCCGCGACCGCATCCAGCGCTCCGGCTTCAGCCCGATCGTCGGCAAGCGCGTCGTCTTGACCGGCGGCGCGAGCCAACTGACCGGCCTTGCCGATGTGGCGCGCCGCATCCTTGCCCGCAACGTCCGCATCGGCCGTCCGATGGGCGTCTCGGGACTGCCGACGGCGGCCAAGGGCCCGGCCTTTTCGACGGCCGTCGGACTGATGATCTATCCGCAGGTCGCGGACATGGAGACACATGCGTCACAGAGCGGTCTGCTCATGTCGCTTGGGGGAAATAACAGCCGCATAGCCCGGATGGGCCAGTGGCTGAAGGAAAGCTTCTGAAATTGAGTGATTGGCCGGCGTGGCGATGCGGCCAGAGAGAGAAGGAACAGGTACCATGACCATCAAGCTGCAAAAGCCTGACATCACAGAGCTGAAGCCGCGCATCACCGTATTCGGCGTTGGCGGCGGTGGCGGCAACGCCGTCAACAACATGATCACCGCCGGTCTCCAGGGCGTCGACTTCGTCGTCGCCAACACGGATGCCCAGGCGCTGACCATGACGAAGGCCGAACGGGTCATCCAGCTCGGCGCCAACGTCACCGAAGGTCTCGGCGCCGGGTCGCAGCCGGAAGTCGGCCGGGCGGCCGCCGAAGAGTGCATCGACGAGATCATCGATCACCTGAACGGCACGCATATGTGCTTCGTCACCGCCGGCATGGGCGGCGGCACCGGCACCGGCGCTGCGCCCGTCGTCGCACAGGCCGCCCGCAACAAGGGCATCCTGACGGTCGGCGTTGTCACCAAGCCGTTCCATTTCGAAGGCGGGCGCCGCATGCGCCTGGCCGAGATGGGCATCCAGGAACTGCAGAAGTCTGTCGATACGCTGATCGTCATTCCGAACCAGAACCTCTTCCGCATTGCCAACGACAAGACGACCTTCGCCGATGCCTTCGCGATGGCCGACCAGGTTCTCTATTCGGGCGTTGCCTGCATCACCGACCTGATGGTGAAGGAAGGTCTGATCAACCTCGACTTCGCCGACGTCCGCTCGGTCATGCGCGAAATGGGTCGCGCTATGATGGGCACCGGCGAAGCCTCCGGCTCCGGCCGCGCGCTGCAGGCCGCCGAGGCCGCAATCGCCAACCCGCTGCTCGACGAAACCTCGATGAAGGGCGCCCAGGGTCTGCTGATCTCCATCACCGGCGGTCGCGACCTCACCCTCTTCGAAGTCGACGAAGCCGCGACCCGCATCCGCGAGGAAGTCGATCCCGACGCCAACATCATCCTTGGCGCCACCTTCGACGAATCGCTTGAAGGCATTATCCGCGTATCCGTCGTCGCAACCGGTATCGACCGGGCGATCAGCGAGGCAGCCGAGCGCAACCTTCAGCCGGCCGCGAGGCCTGCTATCCGTCCCTCCGCGGCTGTTGCTCCGGCAGCGGCCGCAGTCCAGCCTGCCCCCGTGATGCAGGCACCGAAGGTCATGGATCCGATCGCGCAGACCATCCGCGAAACCGAGATGGAACGCGAGCTCGAATTCCCGGCCCCGCGTGCCGCCGCACCGGTACAGCAGCCTGTGGTCCAGCAGGAGGCCTTCCGTCCGCAGAGCAAGATCTTCGCGCCTGCACCGGAAGCTCCGGTGCTGCGTCCTCAGGTGCAGCAGCAGGCTCCGGCGCCCGTCATGAGCCAGCCGGTCATGAGCCAGCCCGTCCAGCAGCAGCCGGTCCGGCAGGAGCCGATCATCCGCCAGGCGCCCGAACCGATGCGCATGCCGAAGGTCGAGGATTTCCCGCCGGTCGTCCAGGCCGAACTCGACCACCGCACGCAGCCGGCTTCCGCGCACGCAGCGGAAGAGCGCGGTCCGATGGGCTTGCTGAAGCGAATCACCAATTCGCTTGGCCGCCGCGACGACGAAGCCGTTGCCGCCGACATGACTGCCGCACCGCCGGCCGCTTCGCAGCAGCGCCGTCCGCTGTCGCCTGAAGCGAGCCTCTACGCACCGCGCCGCGGCAATCTCGACGAGCAGGGCCGGGCGGTTCCGCAGGCCCGGATGATGCAGGAAGACGACCAGCTGGAAATCCCGGCGTTCCTGCGTCGCCAATCGAATTGAGCGGCTGATCAGCAGCTTTTGTGCCCGGGATCCAGGTCCCGGGCATTGCTGTTTTTCAGCCCGTGATTCGCAAGCGATTTCAATCGTGTGACTTCGTAACAAAGCGAAAGAAACAGTGATTTGGATTGGAGCGCCGGCACACGTAAGTATGGTGCAAGGAAACTGCCCCACGAGTCCTTTCCACAGGCTCGTTGTATAGAATGAACGATGACCGCGCCGATTGGGCAGACTGCCGGTGCGGAAGAATAAAGGCAGAATTTATGGCAATTGGCTTGCTGGGTTTTCAAACGACGGTATCGCGTCCCGTGACGCTTTCGGGCATCGGAGTCCATTCTGGCGCTAATGTCTCGATCACTCTGAATCCGGCCGAATCGGATACCGGCGTCGTTTTCCAGCGCCTGCATGCCAATGGCGACATCACCGAACTCAAGGCCGTCTCCTCGCAGGTCGGCAATACCGACCTCTGCACCGTGCTCGGCTTCTCTCCCACCCATTCGGTCGCGACCATCGAGCATGTGATGGCGGCGATCTATGCGCTCGGCCTCGACAATGTTGTGATCGAGGTGCAGGGCTCGGAAATGCCGATCATGGACGGCAGCTCGCTGCCCTTCGTCGAGGCGATCGAGCAGGTCGGTCTGGTCTCGCTCGGCGTCAAGCGCCGCTATATCCGGATCACTAAGCCGGTTCGAATCGAACACGGCGGGTCCTGGAGCGAATTCCTCCCCTATGACGGCACGCGCTTCGAAGTCGAGATCGATTTCGACTGCCCGCTGATCGGCCGGCAGAAGTGGGCCGGCGACATGACCGCGGCGGTCTTCAAGACCGAACTTTCCCGCGCTCGCACCTTCGGCTTCATGCGCGACGTCGAGCGCCTTTGGGCCTCGGGCCACGCGCTCGGCTCCTCGCTCGAAAATTCCGTCGTCATTTCGGACGACAATACCGTCATCAACGTCGAAGGCCTGCGTTACGCCAAGGACGAATTCGTCCGCCACAAGACGCTGGATGCCGTCGGCGATCTGTCGCTTGCCGGCGTTCAGTTTATCGGTTGCTACCGTTCCTATCGCGGCGGCCATAAGATGAATGCCAATGCGCTGAAGGCGCTGCTCGCCGATCCCTCCGCCTATGAGGTGGTGGAGACGTCGATACCGCGCCAGCGCGTCGCCGCCCGCGAACTGATCGCGGTCAACGCTTCGGAATTCGCTCCCTGGTCGGCATGACCTCCAGCACATTCTCAAGACCAGGCCGCCTCTTTCCCGGAGGCGGTTTTTTTATGTCCACCGGGTCAGCTGCTTTACTGCCACAGGTCTGGGAAGAAGAGGAAAAGCCGGTCATTCCCCGGCTGCTGCCACAAAAATGCGTTAATGCCTTATCATTGCGTTGCTCTTGATGCACATTTATGGCTAGAAACGCCAGCGAGGCGTGGCTGCCGTGGAGCGAGCGGCGGCAGTGGGGTTCTTTCGAATGGGTTATGCAGGATCTGACGGTATGATGAAGACAGCGCGCGCTTTGTTCGCATCGCTTCTGGTGCTGAGCGCAGGCGCCGCGATATCCGGTTGCCAGTCCGATCCCGATATCGACATCACCAAGCTCGGCCTCGAAACCGATCCGCCTGACGTGCTCTACACCCAGGGCCTTGCCAACATGAAGGCCGGCAACATGGCGGAAGCGTCGCGCAAGTTCGATGCCATCGACCGCGAGAACCCGTTCTCCGAATGGGCGCGCAAGGCGCTTGTGATGAGCACCTTCGTCAAATACCGCCAGGGCAAGCTGGACGATGCGCTTGCCTCCGGCAACCGCTACATGTCGCAATATCCGAAGTCCCAGGATGCCGCTTATGTGCAGTATCTCATCGGTCTCACCTATTCCAAGCAGATCGTCGACGTGACGCAGGATCAGCGCGCCTCGGCCAAGACGATCGAGGCAATGCAGGCCGTCATCGACAATTATCCGAACTCCGAATATGTCGACGACGCGCAGGCCAAGATCCGCTTTGCGCGCGACCAGCTCGCCGGCAAGGAAATGCAGATCGGCCGCTACTACATGGAGCGGAAGGAATATCTCGCCGCGATCTCGCGCTTCCGCATCGTCGTCGAGAAATATCCGAACACGAACCAGATCGAAGAGGCCCTGGCGCGTCTCGTCGAGGCTTATTACGCAATGGGCATCGTCGACGAAGCGCAGACGGCGGCTGCCGTCCTCGGTCACAATTATCCCGACAGCCAGTGGTACGCCGATTCCTACAAGCTGCTGCAGACCGGTGGCGCCGAGCCGCGGGAAAACAAGGGCTCGTGGATCGCTGCAGCAGGCAAGAAACTCCTGCTCGGTTCATAAGCCCAATGCTGATCCAGCTTTCGATCCGCGATATCGTCCTGATCGAGCGGCTGGATCTTGCCTTCGAGACCGGCCTCTCCGTGCTGACGGGCGAGACCGGGGCGGGCAAATCCATTCTGCTCGACAGCCTGTCGCTGGCCCTCGGTGGGCGCGGCGACGGCGACTTGGTGCGCCATGGCGAGGACAAGGGCCAGGTGACGGCGGTGTTCGACGTCGGCATGGATCACGGCGCCCGCAGGCTTCTGCGTGAAAACGGCATCGACGACGAAGGCGACCTGATTTTTCGCCGTCAGCAATCGGCCGACGGGCGCACCAAGGCCTATGTCAACGACCAGCCGGTCAGCGTGCAGCTGATGCGGCAAGCGGGTCAGATGCTGGTCGAAATCCACGGCCAGCACGACGATCGCGCCCTGGTCGACACCAATGCCCATCGCACTCTGCTCGATGCCTTCGCCGGCCTCACCGACGAGGTTTCGGAGGTTTCCCGACTGTATCGCCTGTGGCGCGACAGCGAGCGGGCGCTGAAGAAACACCGCGAGAAGGTGGAAGGTGCGGCGCGCGAAGCCGACTATCTGCGCTCCTCCGTCGCGGAACTGGAGAAGCTTTCGCCGCAAGATGGCGAGGAGGACGAACTCGCCGATCGCCGGCAGAAGATGATGAAAGCCGAGCGAATCGCCGGCGATATTGCCGAGGCGTCCGAGTTTTTGAACGGCAATGCCTCGCCAGTGCCTCATATCGCCTCGCTGGTGCGCCGGCTGGAGCGCAAGAGCCATGAGGCGCCGGGCCTGCTCGAAGACACGGTGACGCTGCTCGATGCCGCGCTGGACCAGCTCTCTAACGCCCAAATGGAAGTCGAGGCGGCGCTGCGCAAGACCGAATACGATCCGAGGGAGTTGGAGCGGGTGGAGGAGCGGCTTTTCGCGCTCAGGGCCGCCTCGCGCAAATATTCCGTGCCGGTCACCGAACTGCCGGCACTTGCCGTGCGCATGATCGCCGATCTTGCCGACCTCGACGCGGGCGAGGAGCGGCTTGCCAGGCTCGAAGCCGAGGTCGGCCTGGCGCACGAGAATTACGATGCGGCAGCGCGCTCACTCTCCGACAGGCGCCATCACGCCGGCACCGCACTGGCTGCGGCCGTCATGACGGAGCTGCCGGCGCTGAAGCTCGAACGCGCCCGTTTCATGGTCGAGATCACCACGAACGGGCAGGAGGCGCTCGCCGAAGGCATCGACATCGTCGAATTCCATGTCCAGACCAATCCCGGCACGCGGCCGGGCTCGATCATGAAGGTCGCCTCCGGCGGCGAACTCTCGCGTTTCCTGCTGGCGCTGAAGGTGGCGCTCGCCGATCGCGGATCGGCCCCGACGCTCGTCTTCGACGAAATCGACACCGGCGTCGGGGGCGCCGTGGCCGATGCGATCGGCCAGCGGCTGAAGCGGCTATCCGATCGGGTGCAGGTATTGTCGGTGACGCATGCGCCGCAGGTCGCGGCAAGGGCGGCGACGCATCTTCTGATCTCCAAGGGGCCGGCCGCCGAGGGATCGGAAAAGATCGCCACGCGCGTGGCGACGATGGCGCAGAAGGACCGCACCGAGGAAATCGCCCGCATGCTGGCCGGCGCTTCGGTAACCGAAGAGGCGAGGGCGGCCGCCAAGCGGCTTCTGGCCGGCAACGGTTGATCGCCAAAATCGGCCGCACCGGCAACGGTGACAAATATTCCGCTTCACGCTATCCGCAGTATTCCGATCAGCGGCGATCCGTAGCCCATGCGTCTTTTCCACTTCAGCGATGATCCCGATATCGCCGTGTTCGAACCGCGCCCGGTCCGTATCGCCTCCGTCCGCCCGGTCGGCCGGGAATGGCTGAATGGTCCGCTCGTCTGGGCGATCGATGGCGATTACGACTTCATGTATCTCTTTCCCCGCGACTGTCCCCGCATCCTGCTCTGGGCGACAGCAGAGACGTCGGAGCCAGAGCGACGGCGCTGGCTCGGCGATTGGCGGGCTGTGGCCTTCATCGAGCGTCATTGGCTGGAACGGCTCGAGGCGCAGGCGATCCATCGTTATGAGCTTCCGGCTGAGGATTTCGAAGACCTCAATGATACGGGCATGTGGGTTTCCCGCAGACGCGTGATTCCCATGGGGAAGAGCGTTATTACACGGCTCGATCGGGTATTTGCGCCGCGCAGGGTGGAACTTCGGGTGGTCGACAGCTTGCGGCCGCTGAAGAGCCTCTGGGACACCACCCTGCATGTCAGCGGCATTCGGCTGCGCAATGCGAGAGATTGGGAATAGGGCGGGGCAAGCGCCTGCACATGCTCTGACCCATTAGTGCCGTCGGCGGCTGTAAGTTTGGCGTGCGCTGCTCCACACTCCCTCATCAGGGATCCAGCGCGCCCAAGTCCTTGGGCGCAAGAGACCCTTCTTATTAAAATAGTCATTCACGGCGCAGACGCGCCGTGGCTGGATTCCTGTGACGGGCACAGGAATGAGGGCGGAGGGGTTAGGGGCCTGTCAATGCTGCAAGGCAATCTTCCCGGCGCGACATACTCCGCCTCTCTTTTCATCCAGAAATTTTGCTCTAAAAACAATCGAGATTTTCTGGCCAGATTCCCTGGAGTGATATTCCATGTCCACCGAAGGTTCCGCCGTCGACACGTTGACGATCGAAGAGGCTGCCGCCGAACTCGAGCGGCTGGCAAAGGAGATCGCGCATCACGACGCGCTCTACCATGGCAAGGACCAGCCGGAGATTTCCGATGCCGATTACGATGCGCTGAAGCGCCGCAACGATGCGCTGGAGGCGCGGTTTCCCGAGTTGATCCGCGAGGACAGCCCGTCGCGGCATGTGGGGGCAGCACCCTCCGTCACCTTCTCGCCCGTCGTCCATGCACGGCCGATGCTGTCGCTCGACAACACGTTTTCGCAGGAGGACGTGCAGGATTTCGTCGCCGGCGTCTATCGTTTCCTCGGCCGCCTGCCGGACCAGTCGATCGCTTTTACCGCCGAACCGAAGATCGACGGTCTGTCGATGTCGATCCGTTATGAGAACGGCAGGCTGGTGACAGCTGCGACGCGCGGCGACGGCACGACGGGGGAAAACGTCACCGCCAATATTCGCACCATTGCGGAAATCCCGAATAAACTGCCGAAGGGTGTCCCCGCGGTCGTGGAGATCCGCGGCGAAGTCTATATGGCCAAGAGCGACTTCCTGGCGCTGAACCGGCAGATGGAAGCGGAGGGCAAGCAGACCTATGTCAATCCGCGCAATACGGCCGCCGGATCGCTGCGCCAGCTCGATGCCAAGGTGACGGCGAGCCGCAAGCTGAAATTCTTCGCCTATGCCTGGGGCGAAATGTCGGAAATGCCGGCCGATACGCAGTTCGCCATGGTGCAGACCTTCAAGGATTGGGGTTTTCCTGTAAACCCGCTGATGAAACGGCTGAATTCGGTCGCCGACATCCTGGCGCATTATGACGAGATCGGCCTCGAGCGTCCGGATCTCGATTACGACATCGATGGCGTCGTCTATAAGGTCGACAGTCTCGAGCTGCAGGCCCGTCTCGGCTTCCGCTCGCGTTCGCCGCGCTGGGCGACCGCGCACAAATTTCCGGCCGAACAGGCCTTCACCGAGGTCGAGAAGATCGAGATCCAGGTCGGCCGCACCGGGGCGCTGACGCCGGTGGCGCGGCTGAAGCCGATTACCGTTGGCGGCGTGGTCGTCACCAATGCGACACTGCACAACGAGGATTACATCAAGGGTATCGGCAATAGTGGCGAGCGCATTCGGCCGGAGGACCACGATATCCGCGAAGGCGATACCGTCATCGTCCAGCGCGCCGGCGACGTCATTCCGCAGATCCTCGACGTGGTGATGGAAAAACGCGCGGCTGCCGCCAGCTCATATGAGTTTCCGAAAACCTGCCCGGTCTGCGGTTCGCATGCGGTGCGCGAGGTCAACGAGAAGACCGGCAAGATGGATTCGGTGCGCCGCTGCACCGGCGGTTTCATCTGCCGGGCGCAAGCGACCGAGCATCTGAAACACTTCGTTTCGCGCAATGCCTTCGATATCGAGGGGCTGGGTTCGAAGCAGATCGACTTCTTCTTCGAACATGAGGACGCGTCGCTGCAGATCCGCACCGCGCCCGAAATCTTCACGCTGGAGAAGCGCCAGCAGCAATCGCTGACCAAGCTGGAGAATATCGACGGCTTCGGCAAGGTCAGCGTCGGCAAGCTGTATGCGGCGATCAACGAACGGCGCAGCATTGCACTCCATCGCTTCATCTATGCGCTCGGGATCCGTCATGTCGGCGAGACCACGGCAAAGCTGCTGGCGCGCTCCTACAGCACTTACGAAGCCTTTGCCACGGCAATGACGGAGGCAGCGCCGCTTTCCGGCGACGCCTGGAACGATCTCAATGCCATCGAGGGCATCGGCGAGGTGGTGGCGCGTGCCATGGTCGAGTTCTACAAGGAACCGCGCAATATCGAGGTGATCACCCGGCTGCTTGAGGAAGTGACGCCTCAGCAGGCCGAGCAGCCGGTGACGACAGGCAGCCCGGTCGCCGGCAAGACCGTGGTCTTTACCGGCTCGCTGGAAAAATTCACCCGCGACGAGGCGAAGGCGAGGGCAGAAAGCCTCGGCGCCAAGGTCGCGGGATCGGTGTCGAAGAAGACCGACATCGTCGTCGCCGGCCCCGGCGCCGGCTCCAAGCTCGACAAGGCGCGCGAACTCGGCGTGCAGACGATGGACGAGGACGAGTGGCTGGCACTGATCAGCGGGTGAGAGGCCGACGGCGGTGCCGCCAGCCTCGCGTAGCTTATAGCCTGAGCCGGGCCATCGTATAGGCGTCGACATACTGTCCCGATCGAAAACCGAAGGCCCTCAGCAGGCCTTCCCGCTCGAAGCCGCACTTCTCGTAGAGGCCGATGGCGACAAGGTTGTCAGTGTAGACCGTCAGTTCCAGCCGTTTGATATCCAGCCAGTCGTCGGCGGCGTCGGTGAAAGCGCCGAGCAGGATCCGTCCGAAACCACGGCCGGTAAAATCGTCATGCACGCCCATGCCGATGCTGGCGACGTGCTGCCTGCGGCCGGAGAGGCGGTTGAGACCGCCATTGCCAACGATCTTACCATTGAGGGTAACGACCAGGTTCAGCGCATCCGGCGACGGATTTTCCATGTATTTGCGGACCTCTTCGACCCTCTGGTACGGCGGCCGCAGGGTGCCGGCGCGATAGCCCGGCAGATTTATCAGATCGGTGATCTCTTCCGCATCGGAAAGGCGGACGGCGCGGACAAGGACGCCGTCCGGCAGGCGCGCTCGGCGGCCAGGCTCATTCTCTTCATTTTCGGACATGGCTGCTCTCCGTTGGTTTCAGGAGGAGAGCCCGAGTTTCTGAAAACCCTGCTCGCCTCGGCAGGGTTTTCGGGATGATCGGATCGCTGCTAACGCGCCATCGCTCCCGCGTACCCTTCAAGGGTGGTGGTGTGATGGATAAGCGCTGCCATGGTCACGGAACCGATCATGGCGGAAAGTTTCGATATGTCGGTTGAAAAGTCAACCGTGCGTCGTGTCGAATTTGCGCGGCCGGAACCGGGACGGTATTTCTGTTCTCCGGGAAATGATTCGGATAACTGATTTGAAGACCATCGCGATTGACTTCGAGACGGCGAACGAACAGCGCGGCAGCGCCTGTTCCGTCGGCCTTGCCTGGATCGAGGAGGGCAGGGTCACTCGTGTCGAGGAACGGCTGATCCGGCCGCGGGACATGCGCTTTTCCGGGATGAACATTGCGATCCATGGCATTCGGCCGGAGCATGTCGAGGATGCACCTGAATTTCCCGAGGTGATGGACGAGTTCCACGACGATATCAGCGGCGCCACCATGATCGCCCATAATGCCGCTTTCGATTTCAGCGTCTGGCGGGCGAGCCTCGATCACTACCGGCAATCCTATCCGGAGCTGACCTATCTCTGCAGCTTGAAGATGGCGCAGCGGATCTGGCCGCACTTCCTCTCGCATCGTCTGAACCTGATCGCCGAGCATCTCGGCCTGCGTTTCGTGCACCACAACGCCGTCGAGGACGCCGTCGTCTGCGCGGCCGCTGCCATCGAGATGGCGAAAGCGGTCAAGGCCAATGCCGTTCACGCCATACCCGCGCTGATCGGTATGCGGCCCGGCCGGCTGACGGCGCAGGCCTACGAGCCCTGCACGTGCCGGAAAAGCTGATCGCTTCCTCAGGCCGCCATTTCTTGCAAAGCATCGGGGCGCACTTATCTAGAATGCGGATCACTCAGGGAGCCGCCATGTCCAAACCGCGCAATCTTCTTCTCGCCGCCTTTTCCTTCGCTGCCCTTTCCGCAGGTGCTGCCTCGGCCGAAGTCGTCGGCAAGGTCGGCGTCGACTGGATCGGCAACGACATCATCGTCGAGGCGGTCTCCGATCCGGAGGTAAAGGGCGTCACCTGCCACGTCACCTATTTCGACCGCAGCCTTATCGACCGGTTCAAGAACGGCAACTGGTTCGAAGATCCCTCCAACAATTCCCTAGCCTGCCGGCAGACGGGGCCGATCGAGATCGGCAATATCGACCTGTCCAAGGATGGCAGCGAAGTGTTCCGTCAGGGCATGTCGCTGATCTGGAAGACGCTGGTCGTCAACCGCATCTACGACAAGACCAACGACACGCTGATCTATCTCGCCCATTCCAGGGAATTGACGGATGGCTCGGCGAAGATGTCGATTTCGACGATTCCGCTCTATGGGCAGAACGTGACGTGGAAGAATGGGAAGCCGTAGGCGGAAGGTTCTGGTCGGAGAATATGCCGCCCTAATCCCTGCCCACAAGAGAGTCTGAACCCTGCCACGCTCGCGCACCGCACCAAACAAAAAAGCCCGGACGAGCCGGGCCTTTCAACATCAGTATAAATAATATCAAGCCGCCTGCGTCAGTTCGTCGGCAATAACCGTATCCAGGTTCAGGAAGCAGACCATGGTCTTCTCAAGCGCGACGATGCCGCGGCAGAAGGCGCGCTGGGCTTCCGGGATGATTTCCGGCGGCGGCTGCAGGTCTTCGCTCTTAATGGTCATCATGTCGGAAACCTGTTCGACGAGCAGGCCGACCAGCTTGCCGGCGATATCGGTGACGATGATCGCCGAGCGCTCGGAAGGCTCGGTCATCTTCATGCCGAGGCGGCAGGCCATGTCGATAACGGGGATCACCGCGCCGCGCAGGTTGATGAGACCGAGCACGTAAGGCGGGGTATGCGGCATCGGCGTCACCGGCGCCCAGCCGCGGATTTCGCGGATGGCCATGATGTCGATGCAGAATTCCTGATCGCCCAGGTGAAACGAAACGATTTCGAGATAAGAGCCCGACTGCTTGATGGCATTGTTGTTGTTCATGATCAGAATTCTTCCCAGTTGTCCCCGGCGGGAGAAGCGATGGCTTTTAAATATAGATGTGACGGCTTAAGTCTTTCCTAACGATATGTATTTTGCGATTGCCCGCCTCTCGAACGCATGTCGCCCTGAAATGTGCGGCGGGGGATGACCACATGCGTGAAAACAAAAAGCCAAAGCCCGTCGTATGAGGCAAGTTTGATACGACGCGCTTTAAAGGTAAGCTGTTGAAATGCGTGGGACGTTTTGTCCATGGAGGTTCGGCAGGGACTTCGTTACCGTGGCAATTTCTACCGGTGAGACAATTCATCACGGCTTGGGAAACATATTCTTGAATTGCGTGCGTCCGATCGGGACTATATCACGCGGGCAAGGGCGGGCGGCACATCCGCCTGGAGCGAGGATCACGCCAATGAAGACATTCCGCATCGCCGTCTGGGTCGGCGTCCTGATACTTGCCGGCGTTCTCGGCGCGGTTCAGTTCTACCCCACGAAGTCCGGGGATGTCGTGGCGGAATCGCCCTACGGCGTACCCTTCACCTTAGTCTCGCAGAGCGGGCAGCCGATCACTGAGCAGGCGCTGCGCGGCAAGCCGACGGCACTGTTCTTCGGTTTCACCCATTGCCCCGAAGTCTGCCCGACGACGCTTTTCGAGCTGAACGGCTGGATGGAAAAGGTCGACCCGAAGGGCGACAAGCTGCAGGCTTATTTCGTCACCGTCGATCCTGAGCGCGACACGCCCGAGATCATGAACGAATATGTTTCCAACGTCTCCAAGCGCATCACCGGCATTTCAGGCGCGCCCGACAAGATTGCCGAGGTCATCAAGGGTTTCCGCGTCTACGCCAAGAAGGTGCCGATCGACGAGAAGGATCCGAACGGCGACTATACGATGGATCATACCGCCTCGGTCTTCCTGCTCGATTCGGCCGGGCGATTTGCCGGAACGATCGCCTATGGCGAAAATCCGGACACGGCGGTAAAGAAGCTGGAGAATCTCGTCAACAAGGGGTGATGGCTTCAGGTGATGAGGCGTTGACTCGACCCGTGGCGGGCAACGGAAACGGGAAAGACCGCCTATCGTGAGTGAAATCCGCCTTTACGTGACGACGACCGAGAGCAAGGCTGAAGAGATTCTCGACCTTCTGAGCGAGGTCTTCGGCGAAGAAGACTTTGCCATCGGCACCACCGAAATTGATGAGAAAAAAGATATTTGGGAAGCCTCGATCTATATGATGACCGAGGACGAGGCCGATGTGCGCTCCCGCGTCGAGGCAGCTCTCAAGAGCGCCTTTCCTGGTGCCCGCCTGGAGCGGGAAGTCATTCCAGATGTCGACTGGGTGGTGAAATCGCTGGAGGGGCTGAAGCCCGTCAGGGCAGGCCGTTTCCTGGTGCACGGCTCGCATGACCGCGATAAGGTGCGCCCGGGCGATATCGCCATCGAGATCGATGCCGGCCAGGCCTTCGGAACCGGCCATCACGGCACGACGGCCGGCTGCCTCGAGGCAATCGACGCCGTGGTGCGCTCGCGCCCGGTCCACAATGCGCTCGATCTCGGCACCGGCAGCGGCGTGCTGGCGATTGCGGTGCGCAAGCTTAAAAACATCCCGGTGCTGGCGACCGATATCGACCCGATCGCGACGCGGGTAGCGGCAGAAAACGTGCGCCGCAACGGCATCGCCTCAGGCATCGTCACCCGCACCGCGCCGGGCTTTCATTCTACGGCCTTTTCCGAGCATGGTCCCTTCGATCTGATCATTGCCAACATTCTCGCCCGGCCTCTAATGCGCATGGCGCCGAAGCTTGCGACGCATCTTGCGCCCGGCGGATCGGTGATCCTTTCGGGGATTCTCGCCGCGCAACGCTGGAAGGTGATCGCCGCCTATAGCGGCGCGAGGCTTCGACATGTCCGGACGATCTGGCGGAACGGCTGGGTGACGATCCATTTCGATCGGCCGTGATTTTGGGTGGTGAGGCGAGGGGATTGTCCTGCGCTTCTCGCACTACCCTGAAAGGAAAGTCTTCCGAATACAACAAAAAAGGCGGTGCCGATGGCACCGCCTTGGACCGGTCTATCCGGCCAATGCCCGCGAGCTCAAGGGGAGGAGCGCTCGAGCGGGCTCTACTGCATTCCAATAGGCCGGTCCGGGAGGGAGGAGACGGACGGGCTTTCAGACTTAGAACGCGTAGCTGGGGGCGCCGTTGTGGCGCGTGGCACGCTGGCCGGTACCGAGCAGCTTCAGGCTGTCGTCGTTCTGCGGCCGGCGGGCGCCGATGACGTGACGTACGGTCTGGCGTTCGCCAGCCTGCACCGGGCTGCTATATGCGAAGCGCGAGAGAGAGGCGGTCATTTCAAAAATTCCTTTGTTGCAGGTTCATCGCGAACCGTTCGATGTCGCCTATATAGCTATTCTGAAAAGTGGAGGCAGGGGGTTTCGCTCATGGGAGCCATGCGGCCAATGCATAAAGCGTGCCAAATTAACTTTTCGCGTCACAGTTCTGTCAAAATATTGAGCGGCACCAACGGTTTCGACTCGTTTCGTCGCTTTTTCTCCCCATCGATTGAAATTTCGCTAACATGGCCGCCATCCCATTTACCGGATTCGTCTCAACCATTCGAGTTTCCAGCATGTTCCAGTCCTTCGAAGTCACCTCCACGCCTCAATTCGGCAGGGATCGGGTATCGGCGCTGCGCGCTGCTTTCGATTCGCTCGGCATCGACGCCTTCCTCGTACCGCGTGCCGACGAATTCAACGGCGAATATGTTCCCGCATGCTCGGAGCGCCTGGCATGGCTGACGGGCTTCACCGGCTCGGCCGGCGTTGCAATGGTTCTGCGCACGCAGGCGATCGTCTTCGTCGACGGGCGTTATGTGACGCAGCTTGCCGAACAGGTCGACGGGTCGGTTTTTTCGGGTGGCGATCTCGTCAACGAGCCGCCGCATCTCTGGCTGGCCGCAAACGGAGCCAAGGGCCTTCGACTCGGCATCGATCCCTGGCTGCACGCGGGTGCCGAGGTGCGCCGTCTGGAACGAGCACTGTCCCAGATCGGTGGCACGCTGGTCTTCCTGCCGCACAATCCACTCGACAAGCTCTGGAGCGACCGGCCGGCCGAGCCGCTCGGCGCGGTCAGCATCCAGAATGTCGGCCAGGCCGGCGTGCTTGCCAGGGATAAAATCGCCACGATCGCCGCCGATCTTTCGAAGAAGAATCTGGCGGCAGTGCTGATCGCCGATCCCTCCTCGGTCGCCTGGACCTTCAACATTCGCGGCGCCGACGTGCCGCATACGCCGCATCCGCTGGCGCGCGCCATCGTCCATGCCGATGGGCGGGCCGATCTTTTCCTCGACAAGCGCAAGACCGGCATCGAGCCCGAGGCCTATCTCGCGCAGATCTGCACACAGCTGCCGCCCTCGGCGCTGGAGGAGAGGCTCGCTGCCGTTTCCAGGGACGGGGGCCGTGTTCTGATCGACCCGGATATCGCCTCTTATGCGCTGGCCGAGATTATCCGCAAGGCGGGCGGCGAAGGGGTGGAGGGTGCTGATCCCGCCAAGCTGCCGCGCGCGGTAAAGAACGACGTTGAAATCAACGGCTCGGCCGCCGCGCATCTGCAGGATGGGACGGCGATGGTTGAATTCCTCTATTGGCTTTCGCAGGAAAAACCCGGCACGGTGAGCGAAATTGCTGCCGCCGAGCACCTCGAAGCGGTGCGTGCCCGCGTCGGCCAAAGCATGCAGAACCCGCTGAAGGACATTTCCTTCGACACGATTTCGGGTGCCGGCGAACATGCGGCGATCATGCATTACCGCGTGACGACCGAATCCAACCGGATGATCGAGGCGGGCGAGCTCTTCCTGATCGATTCCGGCGCGCAATATATCAACGGCACGACCGACATCACCCGCACGGTCGGCATTGGTGCGGTGTCGGAGGAGCATCGCCGGTTCTTCACGCTGGTGCTGAAAGGCATGATACAAATCAGCACGGCACGTTTTCCGAAGGGGACGCGCGGCTGCGACCTCGATCCGCTGGCGCGCATCGCGCTGTGGCGGGCAGGGGCCGATTTCGCGCACGGCACGGGGCATGGAGTCGGCTCCTATCTCTCGGTGCATGAGGGGCCGCAGCGCATCTCCAGGCTTTCGACGCAGGAATTGCTGCCCGGCATGATCCTGTCGAACGAGCCGGGCTATTACCGGCCCGGCGGCTTCGGCATCCGCATCGAGAACCTGATCTATGTGCGTGGAGCCGAGGAGATCGAGGGCGGCGACATGGCGATGCTCGGTTTCGAGACGCTGACCTTCTGCCCGATCGACCGCAGCCTCGTCATTCCAGAGCTTCTGACCCATGACGAACTGCACTGGTTCAACGACTATCACAGCCGCACGTGCGAGGCGCTGATGCCGCTGATCCACGATCACGATGTCAGGGCGTGGCTCGAGAACGCGACGCTGCCGCTGGAATACTGAGAAAACGGCATTACAGTGTCGCCGACGCTGTAATGCCTTGAGTTCTGCGCCGGCTTTAGAGCCGGTGCTCAGGCGCCGATCGTGTGGCGCCAGCTCATCACGACGATCCAGGCGGCGACCAGCATCCATGTATGGCTGAAGCGCAGGCCGATGAAGAGGGCGACGATTAGCGCCAGTTTCGATTCCCAGCCGCCGGTGAAGAAGGCAGGGGCAACCAGCGTCGTCAGTACGGCCGCCGGCACGGCATTCAGCGCCGCCTCCACGCGCGGGGGAATGCTCTTCATTCGGGTGATGAGGATATAGCCGCCGATGCGGGTGGCGAAGGTCGCGGCTGCTGCGGCGAGGATGACGAGCGCCATGTGAAGATCGAATTCCATGGCTCAGACCTCGTGCATTTCGGATTGAAGGGCGTCGGCTTCGAGATCAGGCTCTTGCGGCGGCAAAGGCAGTACGGCGGCGAGTACGATACCGGCAGCAGCCCCCAGGCTGACATGCCAGGGTGAGCCGACATAGCGATAAGCGAATACGGACGCCACCGCGCTGACGAGTGCCACAGGCAGGAAATTGTCTCGCTTGCTGAAGCCGAGGACGATGCCGAGGAAATAAGCCGGCAGCAGGATGTCGAGGCCTATGGCCTTGGGATCGCCGATGAAGCCGCCGAGCATGCCGCCGGCGACGCTGATCAGCACCCAAGGAATGTAGATGATGATGGCGAAGCCGAAATACCAGGCGAAGGCGAGTTGCCGGCCGGTCTCGGCGCGCTTTACCGCTTCGGCGAATTGCGGATCGACGAGCAGGAAGAAGGTGAAGAATTTCTGCACCGGCGTGAAATGGCCGATGTAACGCGCCAGCGCCGCCGAATAGAGCACGTGACGGAAATTGACGGCGAGGATCGACAGCACGATCAGCCAGGCGTGGACATTGTGACCGAAGAGTTCGATGCCGACCATCTGGCTGGCGCCGGCATAGACGGTGGCGCTCATGAAGGCGGCTTCGGAGAGCGACATGCCGTTTTCGACCGCCAGCGCTCCGAAGAGAGCGCCAAAGGGCGCCGATGCAAGCGCAACAGCGGAGCCGCCCCGCAAACCTTCAACAAAGTCGGCGCGATTCATATAGGTGATCCTGTTGGAAATTCAGCTTTCACTTATGGTCTAAGGGTAGCCGCGGCAATTGAATTTCGTTGATTGACCAATCGATTTCGCTGAACCATCAAAGCCCTGATCGCACCGGCAAAGAGGAACCCATGAAGAAGATCGAGTTTTCGAAGGAAGAAAAGGCTGAAATCGTTTCGCGCATCCGCGCCTATTTCGACCGGGAACTCGACCCCATCGGCGCCTTGCCGGCCGAATTCCTGCTCGATTCACCGAGGAGATCGGGCCGTACCTCTACAATCGAGGGCTGAGAGATGCTCAGGCCGCCCTGTTGAAGAGAATGGAAGACGTGGCCGAGGACATTCATCTTCTCGAGAGAGAAAACAAAAACTCTAGCACGTGAAAATAAAATCAGAGCCTTCACTTAACGCCAAATTATGTCGCTGCCGATATGGTCGTCACGCTGTCATTCACCGGGTTGCGTGTCATTTGGCCTTGATTGTCTCTGTTGTTGATGAGCCGCGTTTTGCGAAGCTCGGCAAGCCGTTGATTTTTTTGGTCTGGCTTGCGCTTGCGTCTGCACTTTGCTGGTCCGAAACCGTCTGGCGCGACGAGGTCCGTGCATTGTCGCTGGCCCTTCAGGGCGACAATTTCGCCGATATGCTTCGCCAGCTGCATGGCGAGGGGCATCCTGCTCTTTGGTATATCCTGCTGCGCGCGGCCTATGTCGTGGTCGGCTCACCCGTCGTCCTCAAGTCCGTGGCGCTGGTGATTGCGGCGGCAGCAGCCTATCTTCTTGTTTTCAGGCTGAAACTGCCGCTTCCCATCATGCTGCTTTCACTGTTCGGCAGCTTTTCGATTTTCGAATACGCTGCGATGTCGCGAAATTACGGCATCAGCATGCTGTTGATTTTCCTGATCGTCCTGGCCTGGGAGAAAGGAGCACGCACCGGACTATCGATCGGCCTGTTGTTTGCCTTGCTGGCGAATACCAACGTCCATTCGGTCGTCCTTGTCGGCGGCTTCCTGGCCTATTGGTTTTTTGATCTGGTGCTGGTGCGGCCAAGGCCTCCTTTGAGGGAATATCGAGCCCTCGCGACAGCCGCTGCCGTCGCCGCGGTTGGCATTGTTCTGTGTTTCCTCACTGTCTATCCAACCTTCAATGATACGGGGCAGAACGATTTCAGCGGCGAGAATTTCGCTGTGCTTGCCCTTCGTGCCCTGGCCCTGCCTAGTTCGCATTTTATGTCGTTCTATCCCGACAGCATTCTTGAACTGATGATGGCCTATCCGTTGGCGTTCCGTATCTTCGCCGCGTTGATGTCCGTCCTTATCTACGGCAGCCTGATCGCGTTGGCAAACCGACGGCCGGCAATGATCGCAGCTGGACTGGTGCTGGTAGGACTGTCGCTGCTTTTTACGCTTGTCTATCCCGGCGGATACAGACATCAGGCGCTCTGGCTGGTTTTCATGATCGCGATGACCGCCTCGACCACACCCTTCCAACGTGTAGGAGCGGACGTTGCCGCCATCAAGGCTGCCGGCGGCGGCGTAAAGTTCGGGCGCCTGTGCTTCCTGGTACTGCTGGCACTGCAGGTCGTGTCCGGTATCGAAAAGGTCAATCGGACCTTCGTGGCCGAAATACCCTTCAGCCGGAGCAAGGATTTCGGTGCGTTCATTCAATCGCGCCCCGATCTCAAGGATGCGATCATCATGGCAGATCCCGATTATCTCGTGGAAGCGCTGCCTTATTATGTTTCCAATCGCACCTATCTTCTGCGGGAGGAGCGGTTCGGCGCCATCGTGCGATATACCCGCAACGCGCGGCTTTCGCTCAGCCTTGCCGATATACTGCAAGCGGCACGTCGATTGCAGCAGGGTGAGCAGGTGCCTGTCGTCATTCTTCTTTCGCAGCGGCTCGACCAGATTGCTGCACCCGTCTCCTTGCGGGAAAGCTACGTTTGGCGGTTGTCCCTAACGCCGGAGGATATTTCTGCTTTCCAGAATGCGACAGAGTTCGTCAAACGCTTCGGCCCGGCTGCCGGGAGCGATGAGACCTACGACGTCTATGTTATGAAGTAAGATGGTCTGAAAGATTGCGACGCGTTTTAGCGTGAGTTAACCGGTCAGCACCTTAGAGCTGTCGATGATCGCGATGCCGTGCGAGCGCATTTCGTCGATGGCGGCGGCGACGCCGTCGGGGGTGATGCCGCGACTTGCATCCTCGATGAAGCGGACGCGGACACCGGGGATCATCTCCAGCGCGTCGAGCGCGGAGAACTTGACGCAATAGTCGGTCGCCAGCCCGCAGACGTCGAGATCGGTGACACCCTGGTCCTCGAGGAAATCGGATAAGCCTGTCGAGGCATCGCGGTCGTTGTCGCGGAAGGCCGAGTAGCTGTCGATATCGGGATCCTCGCCCTTCTGCTGGATCAGATCGATCTCAGCGGATTTCAGCGCGGGATGAAATTCGGCGTCGAGCGTACCTTGGACGCAGTGGTCGGGCCACATCATCTGCGGCTTGCCGGAGAGTTCGCCCATCTCGAAAGGCGCCGCGCCCGGATGGGCAGAGGCGAAACTGCCATGGCCCGGCGGATGCCAGTCCTGCGAGGCGACGATTAGGTCGTATTTGCCGCTGTCGATCAGGCTGTTTGCGATGGGAACCACCTTGTCGCCATCCGGCACCGGCAGATTGCCGCCCGGGCAGAAGCCGTTCTGAATATCGACGAGCAGCAGCGCTTTCATCAAGGCCAATCCCTTCGCTTATTTCAGTGTAAGACGCCAAGCACATTGAACATATAAACTAGTGAATTTCCGGGGGCGCAGATGCAAGTGCTAATTCTGGTACTAGCGGTAGCGAATGACTGAAACAGCATATCCTAATGCAATCATTGAGAGAATCCGGAGTGGCTGTCGTGCTGAAATGGAGGGCAAGGCTCAAATGATGATGCGGGATCGCAGCTAGCAGCAAGCCGGCAGAGCCGGCGACGGCCGCAAACGTGGCTGCCTGAAAGGGCGCGCTTTTTTGCGGTAAAGAAGGATCGAGGCTCCCCCCGGCGGAGCCTTATCCCGGCCGACTAGGCCGCGGTCACCTCGTCGGTTGCCGTATCGGCCGCGGCGGCGGAAGAGCCGTAGGTATTGTGGTAGGCCTGAAGGGCTGTCTGCATGTCGCTCAACACCTTGGTCAGGAGCGGATCGCTGTCGCCTGACGTATTGATGCTGCTCGGATCGGCCGCGAGGAATTCAGACTCGGTCAACTTGCCGTCGCCATTGGTATCCATCGAGGCGAAGACGCCGTTGGAAGAGTCGTCGCTTTGATCGCTACCGTCGTTTTGATCGTCGCTGCCGTCGGTCTTCTGCAGGGACAGCATCAGCGACAGGATGTCGCCGGTGATCTTCTTGAGGATATCGGCACTGCTGTCGCCGCTGTCGGTGGGGGTCTCAGCCGTGCCGGATGACGAGGACTGCGATGCGGCGGCGAGTTCGTCCGCCGAAACGACGCCATCGCCATTCTTGTCGAGGCTGGAAAGCGGAGACTGGTACTGGGATAATGTGCTGCCAAGAGATGAAACACTGGTCACTTGAACCTCCTTCGAAAAGTTCGTCGTGAAGCCCGCCTTTCATGGACGGGCGTCTTCCAGGCTAAGCTGATTTGCGGAAAGCGTCAAAGCGACGTTTTGACACGTTAACTTTCTGGCCGCTAAGCATAAATCATTAAAATCATTGTATTTTTATGGTCGATTGGTTCGGTCGAGCAGAGTTTTGCGCCGGCGACACATGCGGTCGCCGGTCCAGTTTACGGAACGGGCGTTGAGCGCTGCGCCGGATGCCCGCCGCGACGGCGTTCGTTCGTCGTGCCGGAGGCGCGATGCCGGAAGGAATTCGAGCATGACGTCGCCCGAAAACCGCTTTCACTTTTCGGCATCATACTCTCGGCCGATCTTGCTCCCGGCCGAGATTTCTGCCTTTCTTGCTCAGACGCAAGCCGGAAGCGAAACCATGTCCGAGGCAGAGCCTAACGAGAAGATCGATGCGACGTTCCGCAACGGATCGCTGACGGCGGCCGGGATTATCCTCGGTTTCTCGCTTAATTTCATCAGTGTCTGGGTTTCCAATCCCAATGACTGGAGCCGCATCGATATCCCGCCGATGTTGTTCCTGACCATCGGCATAGCCATTCAGGTGAAGGTCTTTGCGGACCTCTTGTCACGCGACTCCCTCTTTGCCGTCAAATACGATCGATCGCGCCGGCTCTTTCTGATCGGATTGGGAATCGTTGCCGCGGGCATAGGTATCGCGCTCGTCAACGACGTCCTGGGTCTTGGAAGAATGCGGATGCTCGGGTGAGCGTTTTCACGCCATGCTGATCCCGAGTCACACGCGCTCGACGAACCCGTCCAGCACCCGCTTCTGCCCGGCGCGGTCGAACTCGATCGTCAGTTTGTTGCCTTCTATGCCGGTGATATTGCCGTTGCCGAACTTCATGTGGAATACGCGGTCGCCGAGGGTGAACTTCGACGGTTCCGACGAGGTGGATTTCGCTACAAGTTCGCCTTCAATCGTGCGTCCCTTCGGGCCGCTTTCGCCATAACCGATGCGTTCGACGGCGTGGCCGGAGCGGCTGCCCCAATTGTCGCGCGTGGCGTCGGTCTTGTTGGCCTGGGCGCGTTTCCAGCCGGGGGTGGAGTAGGAATTGGCAAAAGGCTCCGCCTTGTCGAAGCGGGACTGGCCGTAGCCGCCACGGCCGTAACCGCCGTAGCTCTGCTCCATTTCGGCGACCTCGACATGGGTTTCCGGCAGTTCGTCGAGGAAGCGCGAGGGCAAGGTCGATTGCCAGAGGCCATGGATGCGGCGGTTGGAGACGAACCAGATGTGGCAGCGGTGCTTGGCGCGGGTGATGCCGACATAGGCGAGGCGACGTTCTTCCTCCAGTCCGGCGCGGCCGCTCTCATCGAGCGAGCGCTGGTGCGGGAAGAGGCCTTCCTCCCAGCCGGGCAGAAAGACCGTGTCGAACTCAAGACCCTTTGCCGAATGCAGCGTCATGATCGAGACGGCATCGAGATTCTCGTTGGTCTCGGCATCCATGACAAGAGAGACGTGTTCGAGAAAGCCGCGCATCGACTCGAAACTTTCCATCGAGCGGATCAGTTCCTTGAGGTTCTCGAGGCGGCCGGGCGCTTCGGCGCTCTTGTCGTTCTTCCACATATCGGTATAGCCGGACTCTTCGAGGATCTGCTCGGCAAGTTCGGTATGCGGCGTGTTTTCAAGCAGTTCCTGCCATCGGCGGAAAGATTGAATCACGTCGAAGAGGGCTTTTCGCGCCTTCGGCTTCAGCTCGTCGGTCTCGATGATGTCGGCGGCCGCCGCCAGCATCGGGATATCGCGGGCCCGGGCATAGTCATGCAGCGCACGCACCGTCGTGTCGCCGAGGCCGCGCTTCGGCGTGTTGATGATGCGCTCGAAGGCGAGATCATCGGCGGCTTGGGCGACGAGGCGGAAATAGGCCATGGCATCGCGGATTTCGAGGCGCTCATAGAAGCGCGGGCCGCCGATGACGCGGTAGTTGAGGCCGAGAGTGACGAAGCGGTCTTCGAACTCGCGCATCTGAAAGGAGGCGCGCACGAGGATCGCCATGTCGTTGAGCAGATGCTTGCCGCGTTGAAGCTGCTCGATTTCCTCGCCGATGGCGCGGGCTTCCTCCTCCGAATCCCACGAGGCGTGGACCTGCACCCTGACGTCGTCGGGATCGGAACGGTCGGTGAACAGCGTCTTGCCAAGCCGCCCTTCATTATGGGCGATCAGATGGGCGGCGGCCCCGAGGATATGTTCGGTCGAGCGGTAGTTGCGCTCGAGCTTGATGACCTTGGCGCCGGGAAAATCCTTTTCGAAGCGCAGGATGTTGTCGACTTCGGCCCCGCGCCAGCCATAGATCGACTGGTCGTCGTCGCCGACGCAGCAGACATTCTGCTGCTCTCCCTTGGCGCGCTGGGCGAGAAGCCGGAGCCACATATATTGGGCGGTGTTGGTGTCCTGGTACTCGTCGACGAGGATATAGCGGAAGCGGCCGTGATATTCCTTCAGGAGATCCGGGTTCTTGCGGAAGATCGCGATCGGATGCATCAGCAGGTCGCCGAAATCGCAGGCGTTCAGCGTGGTCAGCCGCGCCTGATAGGCGAAATAAAGGTCGCGGCCGCGGCCATTGGCGAAGGCGCGGGCGTCGCCCTCGGGGATATCGGCCGGCGCGAGACCCTTGTTTTTCCAGGTGTCGATCATGCCGGCGAACTGCTTGGCTGGCCAGCGCTTGTCGTCGAGGCCTTCGGCCTGGATCAACTGCTTGATCAGGCGGACGACGTCGTCGGTATCGAGAATGGTGAAATCGGAACGCAGGCCGACGAGCTCGCCGTGGCGGCGCAGAAGTTTGACGCCGATCGAGTGGAATGTGCCGAGCCAAGGCATGCCTTCGACGGCGCCGCCGACCAGTAGCGCGATGCGCTCCTTCATCTCGCGGGCGGCCTTGTTGGTGAAGGTGACGGCGAGGATCTGTGATGGGAAGGCACGGCCGGTATTGAGGATATGGGCAATGCGCGTCGTCAGCACGCGCGTCTTGCCAGTGCCGGCACCGGCAAGCACGAGGACAGGGCCTTCCAAAGTTTCGACGGCTTCGGTCTGCTCGGGGTTCAGACCGGCGAGATAATCCGGCCGGCTGCCGCCGTCGCGGGCCGCCATGGCGCGGGCGGCAATGCCACCGGTGGCAGGCGGCCTTCCGGCGGGCGCGGCAGGCGGCTGCGGCTTGCGCGCCATCTCGCCCGGCTCTTCGTCGAAGAAGGGGATATCGTCGAAACTATTGCTCATGGCGCGTAATGTAGTGATTCGGGAAGGAAAGACCAGAAAAGATGTTCTGCTTTCATTCCCAAGTCGCCGCTATCCCAAGGGGTTTGCATGGCGGCCGGGCCGCTGGATACGGAAGCGGCAACACGACCGAAAAATTTCAGCCGCCCTCTGTCGGAACCCACGCCGGCGGGGCGTCCTTGGATCATCGGACAGTGGTCCGGATCAATCGTCAACAAGGAGGCTGTATCATGGCGAAGGTCGTTTCAAATCTCTGGTTCGCTGAGGAAGCGCGCGAAGCCGTCGAATTCTATGTGTCCATCATCCCGGATTCCAGGATCGGCCGTACGACCATCCTTCCGGCGGAAACGCCGAGCGGACCTCCTGGCAGCGTCGAGCTGATCGAGTTCACGCTTGGCGATCAGGCCTTCCTGGCGATGAGGGCCGGCCCGCTCGATAGCTTCAACCATTCTTTTTCGATCGCGATTCTGCTGGAGAGCCAGGACGAGATCGATCGAGTCTGGGATGCCTTTCTCGCCAATGGCGGCACGCCGGAGGCCTGCGGCTGGCTGAAGGACCGCTGGGGTCTATCCTGGCAGATCGTGCCGCGCATGCTTTCCGAAATGATCGCCGACGACAATCGCGAGCGGGCCGGGCGCGTAACCGAGGTGATGCTCGGCATGGTCAAGATCGATGTCGCCGCACTGGAGAAGGCATTCAACGGCTGAACTGCGCCGGCGGCGACCGATTCGAATGATTGGCTTACGGCCGTGATGCGGCCGTTTCCATCACCTCAGGCGCGGATCGGCACGTGCTGTCCGGCATCGACTCTGTGCAGATTTGACTGCCAATCGTCGATTTTCCGAAACTCGAATCACGGGCGACATTGCACACCCTTTTCATCTTTCTGTCACGTCGCGAAATGTGCTGATACCGCACGGGTGCTTTTTTCAACTATAATGAGAAACAGTTTCGTAGAGTAAAAATAACCGGTGCATGCACGTTTTTGTGCGTTGCAAGAACCTGCCGGTGAGCGTCGAATATACCTACGAAATTATTGATTCTTAGGAACGTCGTAGCCATCTCGATGGTTATACGACTTTGAGCCTGCGGCATAACCTTACTGGAGGGCCCATGCTGAACGAATCCGTATTCGATGCGTTTACGCGCAGTTACGAAGCGCGCCGCGAAACCGATATGTCGGTGGCCGAGTATCTCGATCTCTGTAAAAAGGACCCGATCGCCTATGCCAATGCGACCGAGCGCCTGCTCGCCGCGATCGGCGAGCCGCAGATGGTCGACACCGCCAGGGATGCGCGGCTCGGCCGGATTTTCATGAACAGGACCATCCGGATCTATCCAGCCTTTGCCGGCTTTCACGGCATGGAAGAGACGATCGAACGCATCGTTTCCTTCTTCCGGCACGCGGCGCAGGGGCTCGAGGAGCGCAAGCAGATCCTCTATCTGCTCGGGCCGGTCGGCGGCGGCAAGTCGTCCCTGGCGGAACGGCTGAAGCTGCTGATGGAGGTTCATCCGATCTACGTGCTGAAAGCGGGCGACGAGATCAGCCCCGTTTTCGAAAGCCCGCTCAACCTCTTCGATCCGGAGACAATGGGTTCGCTGCTCCAGGAACAATACGGCATTCCGCTACGGCGCCTGAACGGGCTGATGAGCCCGTGGTGCCTGAAGCGGCTCGACGACTTCGGCGGCGACATTTCCCGCTTCCGTGTCGTCAGAGTGCAACCTTCGCGGTTGCGCCAAATCGCCGTCGCCAAGACCGAGCCCGGCGACGAGAACAATCAGGATATTTCGTCGCTGGTCGGCAAGGTCGACATCCGCAAGCTCGAAACTTACTCTCAGAACGACCCCGATGCCTACAGCTATTCGGGCGGGCTCAACCGCGCCAATCAGGGCATCCTCGAATTCGTGGAGATGTTCAAGGCGCCGATCAAGATGCTGCATCCGCTGCTGACGGCGACGCAGGAGGGCAACTATATCGGCTCGGAGAATATCGGCGCCATACCTTTCTCGGGTATCGTCTTGGCGCATTCGAACGAAGCGGAATGGCAGACCTTCAAGGCAAACAAGAACAACGAGGCCTTCATCGACCGTATCTGTGTGATCAAGGTGCCCTATTGCCTCCGGGTGATGGAAGAGCAGAAGATTTACGAGAAGCTGATCGAGGGATCGGAACTCGCGGATACGCCATGCGCCCCGGCAACGCTCGAAATGCTCGCTCGCTTTTCGGTGCTTTCACGCCTACGCAAACACGAGAATTCGACGTTCTTCTCGAAGATGCGCACCTATGACGGCGAGAGCCTGAAGGAAACCGATCCGCGCGCCCGCAGCGTTCAGGAATACCGGGATGCTGCCGGCATCGACGAGGGCATGGACGGGATTTCGACCCGCTTCGCCTTCAAGGTGCTCGCCTCCACCTTCAATCACGATACAACGGATATCGGCGCCGACCCTGTCCATTTGATGTATGTGCTGGAGCAGGCGATCCGCCGCGAGCAGTTTTCCGACGATGTCGAGAAGCGTTATCTGGAATTCATCAAGGCCGATCTTGCGCCACGCTACGCAGAGTTCATTGGCAATGAGATTCAGAAGGCTTATCTTGAATCGTATGCGGACTACGGACAGAACCTGTTCGACCGCTACGTCGACTATGCCGATGCCTGGATCGAAGACGTCGACTTCAAGGATCCCGATACCGGCCAGCTTCTCGACCGCGAGCTCCTCAATCAGGAACTGACGAAAATCGAAAAGCCGGCAGGAATTGCCAATCCGAAGGATTTCCGCAACGAAATCGTCAAGTTCTCGTTGCGGTCGCGGGCAGCAAACGGCGGAAAAAATCCGTCATGGACGAGCTACGAGAAGATCCGGGAAGTGATCGAGAAACGTATGTTCTCGCAGGTTGAGGATCTTTTGCCGGTGATTTCCTTCGGCTCGAAGAAGGATTCGGAGACAGAAAAAAAGCACAGTGAATTCGTCTCGCGCATGGCCGCGCGGGGTTACACGGAGAGGCAGGTTCGGCGCCTCGTCGAATGGTACATGCGCGTCAAACAGGCAAGTTAATGTGGAGCCACTATGCACATTGTCGACCGTCGGCTAAATCCGCGCGGTAAAAGTCTGGAAAATCGGCAACGGTTTCTTCGGCGCATGAAAGGCGCCGTGCAGCAGGCGGTCAAGCGTTCTCTGCAAAACCGAAACATTCGCGATGTGCTCGACGGCGGTGAGATCAGCCTGCCGATCGACGGAATGGCCGAGCCGAGCCTTCGAAAGGGCGAAGGCGGCACCGCCGATCACATCCTGCCCGGAAACAGGGCCTTCGTCGAAGGCGATATCATTCCGCGGCCGCCGGGCAGGAATGGCGGAAAACCAAAAGATGCCGGCGAAGGTGATGGTGAGGACGGTTTCCGTTTCGTGCTGACGCGCGAGGAGTTCCTCGATGTATTTCTCGATGACCTGGAACTGCCTGATCTTGCCAAACGGCGTCTAGCCGAAACTGAAGAGGAAACGCCGTTCCGGGCCGGCTATTCCGTGTCCGGATCGCCGTCCAATATTGCCGTCGGTCGCACGACGAGGCTGGCGATGATGCGGCGTGTCGCGCTTCACCGTCCACGTCGTGAAGAGATCGAAGCCCTGCAGCGACAGATCGAGGAGTGCGAGGATGATGAGACCCGCCTAGGGCTGGAGGTAAAACTCAAAGCCCTGACGGAAAAGAGCCGGCGCATTCCCTATATCGATCCGCTCGACGTCCGATATCGCCGTTTTGAGAACGAGCCGAAGCCAGTGGCCAAAGCCGTGATGTTCTGCCTGATGGACGTCTCCGGCTCGATGTCGGAACACATGAAGGACCTTGCGAAGCGGTTCTACCTGCTGCTCTATCTTTTCCTGTCTAAGCGCTACAAGAAGGTGGAGATCGTCTTCATCCGCCATACCGACAAGGCCGAAGAAGTGGACGAGGAAACCTTCTTCTACGGTCCGGCGACCGGCGGCACGCTGGTCTCCAGCGCGCTTGCGGCCATGCGCGGGATCATCGCGGCGCGGTTCGATCCGGCAGAGTGGAATATCTATGGCGCCCAGGCCTCTGACGGCGACAACGCCCATTCGGACGGCAACCTCAGCGGTCAGCTGTTGCGCGAGATTTTGCCGCTGTGCCAGTATTTCGCCTATATCGAGGTCGGCGAAGAAGGCGGCGATTCGTCGGTATCCCGTTCACCGCTTTGGATGCTCTATGACGGCATCCGCTCCGAGCTGCTGCCGCTTTCGATGCGCAAGGTCTGCCGGCGAAGCGAAATATTCCCGGTTTTCCACGATCTCTTCCAGAAGCGGGACGCGCAGTCGAGGGTGACGCCATGACCATGACAATGAGGCCGAAAGAGCGGCTGTTGTTCGAGGGGGCCGACTGGGACTTTTCAACGCTGCAGCGCATCCACGACGCCTGCGAGGAAATCGCGCTCGGCGAACTCGGCCTTGACGTCTATCCGAACCAGATCGAGGTCATCACTTCGGAGCAGATGCTGGATGCCTATTCCTCGACCGGCATGCCGCTGTTTTACCGCCATTGGTCCTTCGGCAAGCACTTCGCGCATCACGAAGCCTTTTACCGCCGCGGCATGCGCGACCTTGCCTATGAGATCGTCATCAACAGCTCTCCCTGCATCTCCTATCTGATGGAGGAGAATACGGCGACGATGCAAACGCTCGTCACCGCGCACGCGGCCTTCGGCCACAACCACTTCTTCAAGAACAATTATCTCTTCAAGCTTTGGACCGATGCCGAAGGAATCCTCGATTACCTCGATTTCGCCAAAGGATATATCACCCGCTGCGAGGAGCGTTATGGCGAGACGGCCGTCGAGCGGACGCTCGATGCGGCGCATGCGCTGATGTCACATGGGGTGCATCGATATGCGGGCAAGACTACCATAGACCTTCGCCAGGAGGAGAAGCGGCAGCAGGAGCGCCGGGCCCACGAGGAGCAGATGTTCAACGATCTGTGGCGCACGGTTCCCGTCGGCAAGGCCAAAAAGGCGAGCGACGGCGGCCTGGAAAAGCGCCGTGCCGCGCTTGGTCTTCCGCAGGACAACATCCTTTATTTTCTCGAGAAAACCGCCCCGCGGCTGCAGCCATGGCAGCGCGAAATTCTTCGCATCGTCCGCCATGTCGCCCAATATTTCCATCCCCAGCGGCAGACCAAGGTGATGAATGAGGGAACCGCGACCTTCGTCCATTACCAGATCATGAACCGGCTTCATGAGCGGGGGCAGATCAGCGACGGAAACTTCCTCGAATTCTTGAAATCGCACTCCAACGTGGTGTTCCAGCCGAGCTATGACGATCGGCGGTTCTCGGGTTTCAACCCTTATGCGCTCGGTTTTGCGATGATGCAGGATATCGAGAGGATCGTCACGAAGCCGACGGAGGAAGACCGCACATGGTTCCCCGATATATCAGGACGCGGCGATGCGATGGCCGTGCTGCGCGACATCTGGGCCAATTACCGGGACGAGAGTTTCATCAGCCAATTCCTCAGCCCGAACCTGATCCGCCAGTTGCGGCTGTTCCATCTCTACGATGATCCGGAGCAGACTGAAGGGGTTCTGGTTTCGGCGATCCACAATGAGCGCGGATACCTGCGCATCCGCCGTCAGCTTTCCCGCGAATACGACATCGGCTGGACCGATCCGGCCATCGATATCGTCGACGTCGACCTCGCCGGTGACCGCCGCCTGCTGCTGCAACATATCATGATGAACGGAAGCTATCTTCAGGAGGCCGACACGAGGCTTGTCCTGCAGCATCTCGCCGATCTCTGGGGCTACGACGTGTTGCTTCAGGAGATCGATAGTTCGAACACCGTGGCGAGGGAGCACACGGCGAGCCCGCGCAAGATCGTTCAATGATCCCCGATATGTCTCCAAGCCGCGTTGTTTGCCGACGATAAGGTGCAATTATCGATGGTAACGAAGACAAAGGCTTAGTAGTTTACCGCCGCTGCAATCGCCCATCACTCACCGACATTCGACGTTTGCAGCGACCTTCCGGGAGCGGACAGCGCGGAGACGAGAGACCATGGGTGAAACGCGGCGCAAGCTGACGACGATCTTCTGTGCTGACGTGCAGGATTATACCCGTCTGATGGGGGCCGATGAGGAGGGGACGCTTGCGGCGCTGAAGCGCTGCCGGGAGGCGATGGGGCGCCTGATCGAAAGCCATGGCGGCCGTGTCATCAATACCTGGGGCGACGGGCTGATCGCTGATTTCCCAAGCGTGGTTGAGGCGGTGCGCGCCGCTGTCGATACCCAGAACGAACTTGCCGGTTTCAACGCCCGCCGCCCGGAAGACGGGCGCATGCTGTTCCGCATCGGTATCAATCTCGGCGACGTAATCGTCGAAGACGACGACATCTATGGCGACGGCGTCAACATCGCCGCACGGCTTCAGGCCTCGGCTTCCGCCGGCGGCATCGTTATATCAAGCACCGTCTACGATCAGGTCCGCAACAAGGTCGCGGTCGGTTTTGAATTTCTCGGGCCGCTGATGGTGAAGAACGTCGATGAAGGCGTGCCGAGCTACGCGGTGAAGATCGGCGATGCCAAGGACGAGATGCCGCCTCCCCAACGACCAGGCCCAGCACGTCCGCAGCCGGCGGCTGAGATTGCCGAAGCAAGCCCGCGACCTGGCAGACGCAGACAGTTCGCTGTGCTCGGCGTCATCGCGGCGGTGCTGATCGGCATCAATCTTTTATCGTGGCAGGGGGTTTTCTGGGCGCGCTTTCCGGTGCTTGCGCTCGCCGTCGTCGCGGCTTTCGCCTGGAATCGCAATCAGATCCTGTTCAACCGGAAGATCACCTCGCTGGCGATCGTGGCGCTCGGCATTGTCGGCATCAACCTCTTCACCTGGACGGGGCAGTTCTGGGCGGTGTGGCCGATACTGGGGATTGCGGCCGTCATCGGTTTGCGATGGTCGATGCGTCGATAGACATTCAACCCGCATCGGCAGAGATTTTGCACGGCATCCCGCCCGTCAATCGGCGGCGTCAAAGACATGGCGAGTGTTCGTTCAAGCAAAAGTGAGCGGCCGGGTTATTTCCATTCTTTCCTGATATTACAAATCGGTAATGCCGGCTGCTTATGCTTGCCGGTAAGCTGTAAACGCGCGATATTGTCGCATCAGTCGGGACCTTGATCCCGCAGCGCCTCTTTCGACCGACCCTGGTCCGACCTCGAGTCCCTCCGGAGACGTGAATGGCCTTTTGGAAGCAGTTTATACTCTCACTCATCGTCATCGCTGCCGGCTTTGCCGCGTGGGTTTTCTTTGTGCCCGGTGCCGGCGATATGATGCGCGATGCAGGTATTCCAGACGGCATCGTTTCCAAGATCGCGCCGAAGGCTGAGGAGACGGCGGATGCCGACGCTCCCGCCCGGGTGCAAGGCCAGCAGCGTGGCGACGGACAAGGTCAGGGGCAGAACCGCCGCAATGGCGGCGGGCGCAACAGCGCCATTCTTGTCGCGACTGAAGCCGTCGTCCAGGGCGTCGTCAACGACCGGCTGAACGCCATCGGCACCGGTGATGCGATCCGTTCGGTCGCTGTGACCGCACAGGCATCGGGCACCATCCGCGAAATCCTCATCAAGTCGGGCGACAAGGTCAAGGCTGGCCAGGTGCTCGCCAAGCTCGACAGCGAAGAGCAGGTAATCGCCCGCGGCCAGGCTGATGTAGCGGTCAAGGCCGCCGTCGAAAAATCCAATCTCTATCACAACATCAAGTCCAGCGTGTCGCGCATGGACGTGTTCGATTCCGAGATCGCCGAGCAGGGCGCGCGACTGCAGCTGCAAGCTGCCGAACTCAATCTCGCACGGCGCAACATCATTGCGCCGATCGACGGCATCGTCGGCATCGTACCAGTCAATATCGGCGACAACGTCACGACGAGCATCCCGATCGTCACGCTCGACGACCGCTCGGAAATCCTCGTCGATTTCTGGGTGCCGGAACGCTTCGCCAACACGGTGTCGGTCGGCCAGCCGGTCGAGGCAATGTCGGTGGCAAAGCCGGGGCAGATGTTTTCCGGCGTGGTCGAAGCCGTCGACAACCGCATCGACGCGGCAAGCCGTACGCTGCGCCTGCGCGCCAAGATCGACAACAGTTCGGATGAACTGCGCGCGGGCATGTCCTTCAGCGTCAGCATGAAATTTCCCGGCGACAAATATCCGGCGGTCGATCCGCAGTCCGTACAGTGGGATTCGCAGGGGTCCTTCGTCTGGCTGGTTAACGACGACAAGTCACACAAGGTGCGGGTCAGCGTCGTGCAGCGCAATCCGGATTTCGTTCTCGTCAAAGCCGATCTCAAGGACGGCGACAAGATCGTGACCCAGGGCCTGCAGCGCGTGCGCGAGGGCGGGGCGGTGCGCGTTTCCGCTGAAATGGCCTCGAATGGGGAGGCCGTCACCCAATGAGCGTGACCGAGATTCATCAGGACAGGGCCTCGGGCAAGCAGAGCTTCACCGCGCTTTTCGTTCGCCGGCCAATCCTGGCGCTGGTGTTCAACACGCTGATGGTCGTTGCCGGCCTTGCGGCTTACGTCGGCGTCGAGGTGCGCGAACTGCCGGATGTCGACCGTCCGGTCGTCACCGTGCGCACGACCTTCGACGGCGCATCGCCGCAGACGATCGATCAGGAACTGACCAAGGTGATCGAGGGCGCGGTCGCGCGCGTCAGCGGCCTGAAATCGATCTCTTCGACCTCTTCCTTCGGCCAGAGCCGGGTAACGCTGGAATTCTCGGATGCGATCGATCTCGCGGTTGCCGCCAACGACGTGCGCGACGCGATCGGCCGCATCACCCAGAACCTGCCCGATGAAGCGGACGCGCCGCAGATCGTCAAGGCGGATTCGGATTCCTCGGCGATCATGCGACTTGCCGTCACCTCCACCAAGCTCAACATGGACGACCTGACGCAGCTCGTCGAAAACGAGGTGATCGATCGCCTCGCCTCCGTCGACGGCGTCGCCGATGTCGAGGAATATGGCGACCAGGAGAAGGTCTTCCGGGTTGATGTCGACCAGGGGGCGCTGGCGAGCCGCGGGCTGACCATCGGCGACCTGACGAAGGCGCTCGACAATGCAGCTCTCGACGTGCCGGCGGGATCCCTGAAGAGCAATACGCAGGATATCGTGGTGCGCGCCACCGCAAACCTGCAGACGCCGGCGGATTTTTCCAACGTCATACTGCAGGATCGCGTCCGCCTCGGCGATGTCGCGACGGTGACACTCGGACCGCGCGACGGCGAAACGGCGCTGCGCTCCAACGGCAAGCCCGGCATCGGCCTCGGCATCATCCGTCAGGCGCAGTCTAACACGCTCAACATCTCGACCGGCATCAAGGCCGCCGTCGAGCAATTGTCGAAGACGCTGCCCGAGGGCACGACGATCGCGATCACCAGCGATGATGCCGTCTTCATCCAGGGTGCGATCCACGAGGTGGTACTGGCGCTGGTGCTCGCCGCCGTCATCGTTACCGCTGTCATCTATCTCTTCCTGCGCGACTGGCGGGCGACGCTGATCCCAGCGGTCAGCATGCCGGTTGCGCTAATCGGAACGCTGGCGGCGATCTATATGGTCGGTTTCTCGATCAATATCCTGACGCTGCTGGCGATCGTGCTGGCAACCGGCCTCGTCGTCGACGACGCGATCGTGGTGCTCGAAAACATCGTGCGGCGGCGCGCCGAAGGCATGGGGCCGCGGGCGGCCGCCGTGCTTGGAACGCGCGAAGTGTTCTTCGCTGTTGTCGCGACGACCGCGACGCTGGCGGCTGTGTTCATCCCGCTCTCCTTCCTGCCGGGACAGGTCGGCGGCCTGTTCCGTGAATTCGGCTTCGTCCTCGCCTTCTCCGTCGGCCTGTCGTCGATCGTGGCGCTGACGCTCTGCCCGATGCTTGCCTCGCGTATGCTGACGAAGCCGATGCTCGAGGATCATGGCGCGCTCGGCCGCTTCGGCGGCGCGCTCGCCCGGCTCTACAAATGGGCGCTGCACGGCTGTCTCAATGCGCCCTTCGTCGTCCTGCTGTTTTCAGTGATCTTTGCCGGTGCAGCCGTTATCGCGTTTTCGACCGTCAAGAGCGAACTGACGCCGGAAGAGGACCGGTCGATGGTGATGATGCGGCTGACGACGCCGCAGGGATCGAGCCTAGAATATACCCGTGACAAGATGCAGCTCGTTGAGGAAAATCTGCAGCCGCTGGTGACCAGCGGCGACATCCGCAACATCTTCTCGATTTCCGGCCAGGGCGGTTCGCTGAACAGCGGCTTCATGGTGCTGACGCTCGCCCCCTGGGGAGAGCGCCACAGGACGCAGGCGGAGATCGTCGGCGACATCAACCAGGCGGCAGCAAGGGTGCCGGCGCTGCGCGGCAACGCCATCTCTTCTAACAGCCTGCGCATCCGCGGCGCCGGCAGTGGCGTGCAGATGGCGCTGATCGGCAATGATCACGAGGCGCTGACGGCGGCGGCCGCCAAGCTGGTCCAGGCGCTCGATGCCACCGGCCAATACGATACGCCGCGCCTGACCAACGAGCCCAGCCAGGCGCAGGTCTCGGTGGCGATTGACCGTGAGCGTGCCTCCGATCTCGGCATCGACATAACCGGCCTTTCGACGGCGATCCAGTCGCTGCTCGAAGGGCGCTCGGTGGTCGACGTCTTTGTCGACGGCGAATCCTATCCCGTGCTGCTGACCTCGACGACGCGGCCGATCGACGACCCCACAGACCTCGAAAACGTCTTCCTGAAAACCGGCGACGGCAAGATCGTGCCCATGTCGGTCATCGCCACGATGAAGGAAGGTTCGGTCGCGCCGCAGCTGAACCGCGAGCAGCAGTTGGCCTCGGTGGCAATCACCGCCGGCCTGAAGAACGGCATGTCGCTCGGCGATGCGGTCAAGCAGGTCACTGAACTTGCCGCGCCGCTACTGCCAGCGGGCTCGCGTCTGCTGCCGCTCGCCGAAGCTGCGACGCTGGAAGAGAATTCGAGCGGCATGGCGCTGACCTTCGGTTTTGCCATCGTCATCATCTTCCTGGTGCTGGCGGCGCAGTTCGAAAGCGTTCTGTCCTCGCTGATCATCATGTCGACGGTGCCGCTCGGCCTAGCCTGCGCCGTCTTCGCGCTCATCATCACCGGCTCCAGACTCAACATTTACAGCCAGATCGGCCTGGTGCTTCTGGTCGGTGTCATGGCGAAGAACGGCATTCTGATCGTCGAATTCGCCAATCAGCTGCGCGACCGGGGCGAGGACGTGCGATCCTCGATCGAAAAGGCCTGCGCGTTGCGCCTCCGCCCTGTGATGATGACGATGATCGCCACCATCCTCGGTGGCGTGCCGCTGGTCTTTGCCCATGGCGCGGGTGCGGAAGCGCGCGTCGCACTCGGCTGGGTAATCGTCGGCGGTCTCGGCTTCGCGACGCTGGTGACGCTGTTCATCACGCCGGTCGCCTATCTGCTGCTTGCCCGCTTCGGCAAGCCGCACGCCCATGAGGAAGCCCGGCTGCACGAAGAGATGGCGGTCGCCACGCGGCCACGGGCCGTGCCCGACGAGGAGCAGTTGCAGGCCGCCGAATAGGTCTTTGTCCGAATTGAAACCGCTGCCGGGTCCCCATTCGGCGGCGTTTGTTATGATGTATGAAACCTTGTAAAATAAGATAAATTTCTTCTGAAGTTTAGCCGTTTGTTAAGCATAAACGGCAATGATCGTGGCCAGCAACCGGCTGGTCTTCTTCGTTTTCCTGAAGGCTGCAACGCGCTGGACTCCCAGCGACCCCGGACATGAATGTCCGCGCGGCAACGGTTCATTTCTTGTGCAGTTTGCGTCCTGTTTGCGTTTTGGAGTTTAGTTCCCGTGAGTATTTATCAGCGCGTCTCCGTGGACGCGGCGCTTCATGTGCTGCGCGATATCAACCGGAATATGACGGTCACGCAAAACCACATCACGACCGGCACGCGTGTCGCTAAAGCCGCCGACAACGGCGCCTATTGGTCGGTCGCCACCACCGCCCGCACCGACAACAAGGCTGTTTCGGCGATCCAGGATGCGCTCGGCATGGCGGCGGCGACGATGGGCACGGCCTATACCGGCGTCGAGAACGTCATCGACGTTGTCTCCGAGATCAAGGCCAAGCTGGTTGCCGCGACCGAAGACGGCATTGACAAGAACAAGGTCAACGAAGAGATCAAGCAGCTGCAGGAGCAGCTGCGCAGCGTTTCGGAATCGGCAACCTTCAACAGCGATAATTGGGTGATCCTCAACAACGACGCGACGCCGACGCAGCCGCGCCAGATCCCGGCCTCCTTCATCCGCAATGCCGACGGCACGGTCTCCGTGGGTATGCTGACCTACCATATCGACAATACGCCTGTGGGGGCGACGACCTCCAAGGACGCGCGTTATTTGATCGACGATCGCGCCACCGGTTCGGGGGAATACGGCGTACTGACATCGGCCCATTTCGCCACCGAGCTTGGCGCCTCGCAGAATTATGTGCTGATGGAAAGCAAGAATGGTACCACCACCGGGCAGGTAGTCATCTCGCTTTCGGCCGCCACGACGAAGGGACAGATCGGCGAAATGATCAGTGTCGTCGATGCGGCACTGACACAGCTGACGACGGTCGGCTCGGCCTTCGGCGCGCTGGAGAAACGCATCAACCTTCAGAACGATTTTGCCACCAAATTGCACGACAACAACACCGCCGGCATCGGCCGGCTCGTCGATGCCGACATGGAGGAAGAGTCGAGCAAGCTCAAGGCGTTGCAAACGCAGCAGCAGCTCGGCCTGCAATCTCTGAACATCGCCAATGCCACTTACGATACCGTACGGCAGCTGTTCCGGAATTTCTGAGTGGTGTGCCCTTACCAGCCTCGTGGCTGAGGGGGCCTTAGGCCTCCTCACCATGAGGGCTGACCGTCTTGCCTGCCGGCTGTAAGCTTAGTCGAGTTGCTAAAACTGGTGATATCAGCGCATCGTCGCAACACGGCTGCTGTTTTGGCGCCTGAAATTCCCTTATCAAGAGAGCATCTTCATTTTCTTGCCGCAATCCTTGCCATTTGCTCGCATCAGCTTCGAACGGAGACCATCCTGTCCATGATCAAGAAATTCCTACTTCTGGCTGTTGCAGCAAGCTATCTCAGCGCCTGCACCACCACCGACCCCTATACCGGCGAACAGAAGGTTTCCAATACGGCGGGTGGCGCGGCGCTTGGCGCGCTTGGCGGCGCTCTCGTCGGCGTGGCTGTCGGCGGCGGCGGCCACGGTAAGCGCAACGCGGCGCTGATCGGCGCCGGTGTCGGCGCGCTCGCCGGCGGCGCGATTGGCAATTACATGGACCAGCAGGAATCCGAGCTTCGCGCCCAGCTCGAAGGCACCGGCATTTCGGTAACCCGCAACGGCGACAACATCATCCTCAACATGCCGTCGAACATCACCTTCGACGTCGACCAGGACGCGGTGAAGCCGGGCTTCTATCCGACACTGAATTCGGTGGCGATCGTGCTGCGCAAATTCAATCGCACGCTGATCGACGTCAACGGCCACACGGATTCGACCGGCAGCCTGCAGCACAATCAGGACCTGTCGCAGCGCCGCGCGCTTTCTGTTGCCGATTATCTCGGCGGCCAGGGTATCGACCAGCGCCGCGTCTCCGCTGTCGGTTTCGGCCCGTCGCAGCCCGTCGCCTCCAACGCCAGCGAGGCCGGCCGCGCCCAGAACCGCCGCGTCGAGATCCAGATCGCGCCGATTACACAGGGCTGAGCCGGATTTTTCCGTCTTTGAAGCGGCCGGGCTATGCCCGGCCGTTTTTATTACTGCTGCATCGTCGCACCCTTGGTGATCTTGTCGACGATCTTTTTTTCGGCCCGTATTGCGATGCCGACCACCTTGGCGTCGTCGGGCGTAAATTCGGCGAAGACGGCGCGGTTGGCGGCATCATGGCCAGTCGCAAACATCTCCTCGATGAAGAGAGAGGCGGTGACGTCACGTTCCAGCGCACGGCGATGGATGGTCGACATCGCCGCCTCATCGGCGGAGAGTACGATGATCGGCTGGATCGACAGCGGATTATAGAGATTGCCGGCGCGGTCCTTGTAGGGCTCGCCGATGATTTCGGGATGCCCGCCGGCGATGCCGGTCATCAGGAAGGCGGTAACGTTCAGCTTCTGCCAGCCGGCAAGATTGTTTCGCAGGACGACGGCAATTTTGGTATCAAACATCTGACTGTCTTTCACCTCGGGTTATGGAGTATCGGGCGCTTTGAGCCAGGATCTACATCCACAGGCCTTCGAAGGTCTTGAACGTTTGTGCGCGGGACCGTCCGGCAACGCCATCCTGGCGGCTCCGGCCTTTCCCGGCATCGAGCGCATCGAGGCGCAGTTTTCAGGCAATGCCTTCGAGCCGCACCGCCACGACACCTATGCACTTGGCGTGACGCTGAAGGGCGTGCAGACTTTCCGCTATCGCGGCGAGCGACGTTTCAGCCTGCCGGGCCAAGTGATCGTGCTGCATCCCGATGAGGAGCATGACGGCGGGGCCGGGACCGAGGACGGCCTGCACTATCGCATGCTTTACCTGGAGCCGTCGCTGCTTCTCGAATGCCTGGAGGCCGATGGCGTCGGCCTGCCTTTCATCGGTGAACCCGTCATCGGCGATCCGGCGCTGGCGGGTGTGCTGCTTGCCGCACTCGGCGAACTCGATCGCGAGCTGGACGAGCTTTTCGTCGACGATTTCGTGTCGAGGGTGGCGGGCGGGCTGTCCAGGCATGCCCAGATGCCGCGCCGGCCGCTCGGAGCTGTCGCCTGGCGGCAGGCACGGGCGGCGCGGGATTATCTCGAGGCGCATGCGACCCGAGCGGTATGCTCAGGCGAGCTGGAAGCGGTGACGGGGCTCGACCGTTTCGCGCTGTCGCGGCATTTCCGGGTGGCCTTCGCCACCAGCCCGCACCGCTATCTCCTGATGCGGCGGCTGCAGCGGGCCCGCGCCATGATCGGCGCAGGAGAGGGGATTTCGGACGCGGCGGCGGCGACCGGCTTTGCCGACCAGAGCCACCTCAACCGGCATTTCAAGAAGGCCTATGGAATGACACCTGGGCAGTGGGCAACGCTCGCCCACAAGTCCGCCCCGCGCTTTATGCGGGATTTTCCGCAAGTCCGGACCGGCTGGCGATGAAGCGGGCCAGCATCGGGCCGATCATCAGGATCACCAGGAAACGGCCGGTCTGCATCGCCATCACGAAGGGCACGTCGACATCGCTCGCGGCAGCGATGATGGCGACGGAATCGGCGCCGCCGGGGCTGGTGGCGAGATAGGCCGTCAGTGGATCGATGCCGGCAAACTTGTGCAGCGCCATTGCCATCAAGCCACAAATCACCATGAGGAGAAGGATGGAGGCGGAGACTCTCGGCAGGGCGCGCGCCACATGCTTGATGATCGAACGGGTAAAACGCAGGCCGATGCTCCAGCCGACGAGCGCATAGGCGACTGCGAGCAGCCACATCGGCAACTCTATTTTCAAGAGGCCGACGCCTTGCAGGAATGCGCCGAGAAAGAGCGGTACGATGATCGTGCCGCCCTGAATGCGCAGGCGGCGCACGCCATAGGCACAGATGGCCGCAAACGCCATCGTTGCAGCAAAGGCCGGCCAGTCGACCGCGGGGAAGAGGATGAGCGGCGGCGGTTCGGCGCCGTCGGCCGCCACCCAAAGACGCGAGATCACCGAGGCGCCGACGGCAACCAAGACGACACGCAGATATTGCATGAAGGCGACGAGGCGGGCATCGGCGCCATAGGCTTCCGACATTATGACCATGGCGGAGGCGCCGCCGGGCGAAGACCCCCAGACCGCGGTCGTGCCGGGTAGCACCTGCCAGCGTGTCAGCAGCCAGCTGAGGCCGGTGGCGATGGCGATGACCGAGAAGATGAACAGCAGGAAAAGCGGCGTGTCTTTTGCCATGGTGCCGAGTATGTCGGGCGTGATGGTGCGCGCCATCATCAGGCCGACGAGGATCTGGCCGAACTGCAGCGGCCAGAAGGGCACGCGGAGCTTTCCCTTGCCGACGGTAAGCGCCAGCAGGAGCGCTGCCACCATCGGCCCGATCAGCAGCGAGGCGGGCAGGGCGAAGAGTTCGAGGAAGATGGTGAAGGCTGTGGAAAGCGCGAGTAGCAGCGCCCATTTCGACAGGCCGGCATCCCGCAACAGGCGGCGTGCGTCGCTGAATGGCATGTATCCCCGTATCTTTCCTGGCCGGTGCCAAGCCCTGAGGCTGAAGATGGGAGGAAGCTCCGGCATGACGAAGAGAGGCCGGCTGCAAGGACCGGCTGGCGCGGGTCTGGTATAGGTGGGTGAAAGGCGCGCGGTCAATTGCGAAATCTGGCTTCTCGCCGACCGCGGGGATGCCAAACTGATTCATCCGGCCGCTTCAAGTTATTGTTTTTCCAAGTCGTCGCTTGAGAGCGGTTTGGGCGAAATTTATCAGAGGCGCACATGGCCGGCGAGAAAATCGAGCAGGGCGCGCACGCGCGTCGGCAGCGGGCCGCCCTGGCCCATATAGACAGCGTAGAATTCTTCGAGATCGCCGGGATTGGCCTCATCAAGCACCGGCGTCAAGCGCCCGGCGTCGATATCGGCGCGCACGGTGAAGGCTGCCAGCCGCGCAAGGCCGGCGCCGGATAATGCCAGATGCCGCATGGCTTCGCCGTCTCCCACCTGGACGCCAGGGGTGATCGGAACCGATACCGTTTCGCCGTCCTCGCGCAGCGGCCAGCCCTCGACGGCGCGGGCATAGGAAAAGCCGATGCGGCAATGGCGGTGGAGATCGGCGACGCTACGCGGTTCACCGTGATGCTTGAGATAATCCGGCGAGGCGACGATGATTTTGCCGGTGGCGCCGAGCTTGCGGGCGATCAGGCTGGAATTCTTCAAGGGGCCGGCTCGGATCGCGACGTCGGCGCGCTCCTCCATCAGATCGACGATTCTGTCGGTATGGGAAATATCCAGCGTCACGGCGGGATGAAGCGCCATGAAGGCCGGCACCAGCGGCGCCAGCACATGATTTCCAAAGGAGCCGCTGGTGTTGATGCGGATGCGGCCCGAGGCTTCCTCGCCGGTCGAGGCTTGGCGCTCGGCCTCGGCGATATCGGCAAGGATGGCGATGCTGCGCTCATAGAAGGCGCAGCCTTCCGGCGTCAGTTGCAGCTTCCGCGTCGAGCGATTGACCAGGCGAGCGCCGAGGCGTGTTTCCAGCCGGGCGACGAGCTTGCTGACGGCCGACGGCGTCATGCGTCGCGCCGTAGCGGCCGCGGAAAAACCGCCGCGCTCGACGACGCTGACGAAGACTTCCATTTCGCCGGAGCGATTGATGTCCTGACGGCTCATGATGAATTCAAGTCACAGATGATTTGCTCATAGGCAATCTATATCACCAATTGACCAAGGTCTATCTCAGTGGAAACGAAGGAGACAGATCCATGGAATACAGAAATCTCGGCGCATCCGGCCTCAAGGTGCCGGCCTTGAGCTTCGGCGCCGGCACATTCGGCGGCAGCGGTCCACTGTTCGGGGCCTGGGGCACTACCGATGCCGGGGAGGCCCGGCGGCTGGTCGACATCTGCCTCGAAGCCGGTGTCACTCTGTTCGACACGGCCGACGTCTATTCGGCCGGTGCTTCCGAAGAAGTGCTCGGCCAGGCGATCCGCGGCCGGCGCGATGCCGCGCTGATCTCGACGAAGACGGCACTGCCGATGGGCGAGGGACCGCAGGACTGGGGAACATCGCGGGCGCGGCTGATCCGCGCGACGGAGGATGCGCTGCGCCGGCTGGGCACCGACTACATCGACCTTTTGCAGCTTCACGCTTTCGATGCCTCGACGCCGGTGGAAGAAGTGCTTTCGACGCTCGACGGCCTCGTTGCGGCAGGCAAGATCCGTTATCTCGGCGTTTCCAATTTTGCCGGCTGGGAGCTGATGAAATCGCTCGCCGCCCCCGAGCGCCACGGCCATCCGCGTTATGTCGCCCATCAGGTTTATTATTCGCTGGCGGGGCGTGATTACGAATGGGAACTGATGCCGCTCGGCGCCGACCAGGGCGTCGGCGCCCTCGTCTGGAGCCCGCTCGCCTGGGGACGGCTGACCGGCAAGATCCGCCGCGGAGAGCCCCTGCCTAAGGAAAGCCGGCTGCACGAGACGGCGCAATACGGCCCGCCCGTCGACGACGAAAAGCTGTTCGACATCGTCGAGGTGCTGGATAGCATTGCGGAGGAGACAGGCCGGACGGTGCCGCAGATCGCGATCAACTGGCTCCTTGGCCGACCGACGGTATCGAGTGTCATCATCGGCGCCCGCAACGAGGAGCAACTCAGGCAGAACCTCGGCGCGGTCGGCTGGAACCTCTCCGAGGAGCAAGTCGAAAGGCTCGACGCCGTCAGCGCCGTGACGGCGCCCTATCCCTATTTCCCCTATCGGCGGCAGGAGGGTTTTGCGCGGCTCAACCCACCGATCGTCTAGGCTCCGGACGGGCGTATAAGAAAAGGGGAATGAAATCTTCTGCCATTCTTAACTGGACAGCCGCTTTGACTTGCCGCATACCCAGCCTGCTGCATAATTCCTTAAATCGAAATCGATTTAGGGATGAAATTATGCAGCAATTTGAAAGTTCTACAGCGTCCTTTGCGCGTCTGAAGAGACGCGCGGCGCTGTAGCAGGGAGGTCAAAGGGATGGCGCTGAAGGACGCGAAAGCCGGCACACGCAACGAGGCGGGGATATCAGCCGTGCTCGGCCTTCTCAAGCAGAGCTTCGGCGAGCGCTTTCAGACTGGCCAATCCTTTCGCGAACAGCATGCCCACACGACGACCTACATCCCGCCCCAACTGCCGGACGGTGTACTGTTCGCCGAAAGTGCCGAGGACGTGAAGGCGGCGGTCCGGGCGTGTGCGACCCATAAGGTGCCGGTGATCGGTTTCGGCGTCGGTACCTCGCTGGAGGGCCAGGTCAATGCCGCAAATGGCGGTATTTCGATCGATTTCAGCCGCATGAATCGGGTGCTCGAGGTCAATCCCGAGGATCTCGACTGCACCGTCGAGCCGGGTGTGACGCGCGAGGCGCTGAACATCCATCTGCGCGATACCGGCCTGTTTTTCCCGATCGATCCCGGCGCCAATGCCTCGATCGGCGGAATGGCCTCGACGCGGGCCTCCGGCACCAATGCCGTGCGCTATGGGACGATGAAGGACAATGTCCTTGCCGTCACCGCCGTCACCGCGAATGGCGAGGAGATCCGCACGGCCCGGCGCGCCCGCAAATCTTCAGCCGGCTACGATCTCACGCGACTCTTCGTCGGCGCCGAGGGCACGCTCGGCATCCTGACCTCGGTGACGCTGCGCCTGCAGGCGATTCCGCAGAAGATCGCCGGCGGTGCCTGCGCCTTTCCGAGCGTGAAGGCTGCCTGCGATGCCGTCATCATGACGATCCAGATGGGTATTCCGGTGGCGCGCATCGAACTGCTCGATACGATGCAGATGCGGGCCTGCAATGCCTATTCCAAGCTTTCCTATGCCGAAAGCCCAACGCTCTTCCTCGAATTCCATGGTACCGACGAGACGGTGCCGCTGCAATCGGCAGCCTTTGGCGAGATCGCGGCGGAATGCGGCGGGGGCGAATTCCTATGGACCGCCAATGCCGAGGAACGTACGAAGCTCTGGAAGGCGCGCCACGATGCCTATTGGTCGGCAAGGGCGCTGGCGCCCGGGCTTGCCGCACTTTCGACCGATGTTTGTGTTCCGATATCGCGGCTTGCCGATTGTGTTTCCGAAACGCAGGCCGATATCGAGGCCCATGGACTGCTCGGCCCGATCGTCGGCCATGCCGGCGACGGGAACTTCCATGTGCTGCTGCTGTTCGATGACAAAAGCGCCGAAGACATCGCCAAGGCCGAGAGTTTCGTGCAGCGGCTCAATCGGCGGGCGCTCGACATGGACGGCACATGCACCGGTGAACACGGGATCGGGCAGGGTAAGATGGCGTTCCTCGAGCAGGAGCTGGGAGGCACGGTGGATTTGATGCGACAGGTGAAACAGGCGCTCGATCCGGACAATATCTTCAATCCCGGCAAGATTTTTCACCATGGCTGAAAACGGAATACTCTCATGAACTTGGGCCTTGCCCCCGATATGAATAGCGCTAGTGTCAGCAAGATATTCCCGAATGGAGAATCCTTGCATTGGTAGGCCGGTTCCTCGTCTTTCTGGGGGGAGTGATCGTCGTAGTGCTGTTTGTGGCGCTGCTTGCGCCGCTGTTCATCGACTGGACGGATTTCCGCAAGAATTTCGAGGATCAGGCAAGCCGCATCATTGGCAAGAAAGTCACCGTCTACGGCACGGTGGATGCGCGGCTCCTGCCGTTTCCGTCGGTCACGCTGCATGACGTGCGCGTCGGCCAGGAAGCGGACGGCACGCCGATCGTCAAGGTCGAGCAGTTCTCCATGGATGCGGAGCTTGCGCCTTTCCTGTCGGGCGAGGCGCTGATCTTCGACATGCGCGTCGTCAATCCGAAGGTGCGTCTGAGATTGCTCAAGGACGGCACGCTCGACTGGATGCGCGGCAGCCGCGCCGAAATACCGGCGAAAAACGTCGTTCTCGAAAACGTGCATGTCAATGGCGGCGAAGTCGAGTTCATCGACGACCAGTCCGGCCGCTCCCGTCGCATCACCGGCCTCAACGCGGAAATGTCGGCCAAGTCGCTGGCCGGTCCGTGGCGCATCGAGGGCGATGCGGCGCTTGACGGCGAGCACGGCAGCTTTTTGATCTCGAGCAGTCAGCCGGACGAAAAGGGCGTGCTGCGCATGCGCACAAAGCTTTCGCCGGACAGTCACCCCGTCAGCATCGATCTCGATGGTGAACTGAAGCTCGTCGACAGCAAGCCGAACTATCAGGGGCAGCTGTCGGCGGCGATCGAAAACCGCAACAGCGCCAAGCCCGCCAACAAGAAGGAGCAGCCGCCACGCGTCAAGGGCCGCTTCGAGCTCACCAATGAACGCATCCGTATTCCCGAATACCGGATGGAGATCGGGCCGACGGACGACCCCTACGTCATATCGGGCGAGGCGACGCTCGATACCGGCAATGCGCCGGAATTCCTGTTGACAGCCGACGGGCAGCAGATCGACGTCAACCGCATCGGCAATCAGGGCGCGGCCGGCAAGACGACGCGCGATGCGGCGGTTTCGGCGCGCCAGCGACTGAACTCGCTGATCGATGTCATCGGGCAGGTGCCGATCCCGCAGGTGCCGGGCAAGGCAAGTGTCAAGCTGCCGGCGATCGTCGCCGGCGATACGACGCTGCGCGACGTGCAACTGGAGCTCGAACCGGCCGGCACCGGCTGGATGATCGACAGCGCCACCGGCACGCTGCCGGGGCGCACGCAGGTGGAAGGCAAAGGCAAACTCCTGCTTCAGGGCGAGGCCTCGTTCAACGGCCAGATCGTGGTCGCCTCCAGCCAGCCGACGGGGCTTGCCTCCTGGCTTGCCGGCTCGGTCGATCCGGCCATCAGGCAATTACGACAGGCGGGCTTTTCTGCCAATGTCAGCCTGACGCACGAGTTGCAGCGTTTCGAAAATCTTGAGATTGCCATCGGACCGGCGACCCTGAAGGGCAGGCTGGAGCGGCAGGCGATCGAGGGTAAGACGCCGACCCTGTCGGTGGCGCTGAACGGCGATACGCTGGATCTCGACGCGCTGCAGGCGCTGAGCGGGCTCATGACCGGCCAGGATGCCGGTGACAATGTGCTCGACCACAGGATCGCCGCCCAGCTCAAAGCCGACAAGTTCACCGCCTTCGGCGTCGAGGCCGAGAATGTTGATACCACCTTCACGATTGCCGACGGGGCACTGGCCGTCGACAGGCTGGCGATCAAGAATATTGCAGGCGCCGAACTGACGGCGACGGGCAAGGCGGAAGGCTCGCTACTCGATTACAAGGGTGCGGGCGAGATCACCTTCAAATCGGCCGATCCCGGCGGCTTTTTCACCATGCTGCGCGAGCACCTGCCAGGTCACCCGGCGCTCGACCGGTTGGTGCGCAATGCCGGTTGGTACGGTAATACGGCGCTGCGCGGCGCGTTGACGCTGGGCGGCGATGAGGGGAATGCGTTGACGGTGACGCTTGCCGGCGTGTCCAACGGCAGCCGCGTCAATCTCGACTACCGCATGTCCGATCTCCTGGCGCTGACTGGCAACGGTACGACGAGCCTCGAGGCGACGCTCGAAAATGCTGTGCCGTCGGTCCTGTTCGGCCAGGCCGGGCTCGACCCGCTGCCGGTCGATGTCGGCGCCAACGGCCGCCTGACGCTGAAGGTCAAGGCATCGGGCAATGATCCCGCCGACGCTGCACTGACCTTTGCGACCGACCGGACCTCGTTCACCGCTAACGGCAAGGTCGATGTCCGGCCGGAGACTTTCATGAACGGCAAGATCGCACTCTCGCTCGACAGCGCCGATCTCGACCCCTATCTCATCATGAACGGGATCGCCCTGCCGCAGACGGGAGCCGGGCTGCCGTTCGGCCTGCAGGTCGATGCCGATGTCGATAGCGACAAGATCGTCCTTTCCGATCTCAAGGGGCATGCGGCCGACAACGAGTTTTCAGGCGCGCTGAGCTTCGACCGGAAGGCTGTGAAGACGACGGCTAACGGAGAGCTGACGTTCTCCAAGGCCGATGCCGGCTGGCTTGGCGAGGCGGTGTTCGGTCAGATCGTCGATCCCGCCAGTGGCGCGCTGACGACGGCGCCGCTCGGGCTGCCCGTCTTCAAGGATCTCGACGTCAAGGTCAAGCTGACGGCCAAGCAGTTCTGGCCCGGTCTGCCGGAAACGGCGGTCACCGACTTCACCAGCAACGTCGCCTACAAGGGCGACGAGCTGCAGCTCAACGACATGGCCGGCAACTGGGACGGCGGAAAGCTCTCCGGCAATCTACTGTTCACCAATGCCGACGGCACCGGTTTCCTGCAGACGAAGCTCGCGCTTGCCGATTCCGATCTTGCCGGCGTCGTCTGGCTGCGCGACGGCGCGCCGATCGCCAATGGCAAATTCGGATTGTCGCTGTCGATGGAAGCCTCGGGCAAGACGATCGCCGAGATCGCCAGTTCGCTGAACGGTTCGGGGGATCTGAGGCTCGGCGATACCAGCATACGCGGGCTGAACCTTTCCATCCTTCCGCCGCTGCTTGCCGCGACCGATACGATGCAGGAGCAGATCAATGCCGGCAAGGTGCATCCGATCGTCGAGACCCTGCTCAGCAACGGCGAGGCGAAGCTGCCGCCGCTCGGCATCCCCTTCAATATCACCGACGGGACGCTGCGCGTGCAGAATGTCACCATCGCCAACGATCTCGCCCGCATCACCGCCGATGCGCAGATCGCGCTGCCGGAGGAACGGATCAGCGCGACGCTGGGGGTTGGGCTCAATCCAGGCGCAGAAGCGCTTTCCGGCGCCGAGCCGGCGCTCAGGCTGAATTTTTCCGGCATGCTGCCGTCGCCCGGCAAGACGATGGATGTGACCGATATCACCAGCTATCTGTCGTTGCGCGCCTTCGAGCGCGAGCGCCGCCGCGTCGAGCGGCTGCAGGCAATTGTGCTCGAAAAGCAGCGGCTGCGCCGCGAGGCGGCGCTCTACCGGTTCAACGACGCCCAGCGCATCAAGGCGGCCGAAATCGAGCAACAACGGCAGGCGGAGGAAGAGCGGCTGCGCGCGTTGGCGCAGGCAGCCGCCGCGCAGAAGGCTGCTGCCGAGGCGGAGGCTGCACGCGCGGCGGAAGCCAAAGCCAAGGCGGATGAGCAGGCGAGGGCTGCCGCCGAGGCGGAAGCAGCGCGACGCAGCGGACCGCCCGGTTCGCTCAATTTCGACCAGGTGCCGGGCGTCCAGGCGCAATAGCGGATCGAGTTTAATCCCTCCGGGCCGCTAGCCGCTTGGTTCGCTGACCTCCTGCTCCCAAAGTGCCGCGTGTTTCGAGCGACATGGGAGCAGTCCCCGCGTTACGGCTGGGGGTTGGCGGCGGCCTTCGCCCAGGCCAGCACGTGGAGCCGCAGCGCCGAGGACAGATTGCTGTCCGGCGGCCGACGGTCATCGATTTCGGAAATCAGCGCGGCGAGCGGCATCGAACGACTGGCGGCGATCGTCTTCAGCTCGGTCCAGAATTCATCCTCCAGCGAAAAACTGGTGCGATGGCCGTGCAATGTCGCCGAATGCTTGCGGATCATGAAGCGGCTTCACACCTTGATTGGTTGGCAGATCGATTCAAGGAAGCCGCGCAAGTGGCTGATCTCAATGGCTGTCGCCTGAAAGCGTGCAGAGGCCACGACAGGAACCATTCCGGCTGTTCAAGCTTTGCTTGAAAGCTTCACGCGCCGTCATCATCGGTCTCAAGCCGGCCGTCGCGATGGGCCTTGTCGGCCTTTTCGTTCAGGCTGCGGGTGAGTTGTTTTTCCGCCTTGGTGCGGCCGAAGGAAATGCGATTCTGTTCGGCCTGCGCCTCCTTTTCGGAGCGGGCTTGCTTCTTGCGGAATTGGCGCAGATTGACGATCTCGGCACTCATTTCGGGGCCAGAATCCTTATGAAAAAGGGAGGCTTTGCCTCCCTTCAAATCACTGCTTCTTGCGGAAGGAGTCGAGCGAGACGACGGAGCCCGGCTTTTTCTCTTCGCCATCGGCAGGTTTTGCACCGGCGGCCTCATCCGGCTTTCCAGCCGCGTCGACAGGGTAGGCGGTAATTTCTCCGGACGGCAGTTCCTCGCCATCGGCGAGCGGCACGTCGAATTCGAGCTCGAAATTGACGGAGGGATCGTAAAAGCCGCGGATCGCATTGAACGGGATGACCAGCTTTTCGGGAACGTCGGAGAAGGAAAGGCCGATCTCGAAATGCGTCTCGGTGATCTTCAGGTCCCAGAACTGGTGCTGGATGACGATGGTCATCTGCTCGGGATATTTCGATTTCAGGTGCTGGGAGATGCGCACGCCGGCAGCACCGGTGAGGAAGGTGATGAAGAAATGATGGTCGCCGGGCAGGCGGCCCGTCGCTCCGACTTCCGCCAAAACTTTGCGAATGACGCCGCGAAGTGCATCCTGTGCCAGAATGTCGTAGCGGATATGGTCCTGCCCCATGCTTTTCCTGTCTTTCGTCGGTTCGGAAGTCTTTTCACAAGGTTATATGCCACGTCCGGGCGCCTTGGGAAAGGCCGGAGCCGAGTCACGTTTTTCAACAGCATACATGATTTCGGCGGCAGGGAGAAGGTGAAGGCTTCTGTTGCCAGGTGCCTTCGGACCCCGCCTAGAGGTGCGAACCACTAGGGCTTGATTTGAAGTGTCACACTGCGATTAAGCAGCGAGACGAGCTTCCGCATAGTTGTCGTTTGCAACTACAATTTTAGCCCGATAACGGCGGTACAATGCCGAGCAAAAAGACGATCTTTACACCCTTGTCGATCCTGTTTCGC